>Ga0308157_10001692_pt1 | contig 42228 bp, 45 predicted proteins | sample PhyBR1_FD_201035 | JGI IMG/M metagenome (GOLD analysis project Ga0308157, IMG submission 201035) | Phyllosphere microbial communities from UC Gill Tract Community Farm, Albany, California, United States - DLSLB.R1 | ecosystem: Host-associated > Plants > Phyllosphere > Unclassified | place: USA... | reverse complement strand
AAAAAGCTGGCTGTCACCGCCTGCATGCGCAAATACCTGACCAGGCTCAATGCCATGAAGCGCGACAACGCCCCTTGGCGGGCTGTGGCCTAGGGACGATGCTCAAGACAGTTGACTCCTACAAGGCGGCGCTAGCGGCTCACACCAACTCCGTTGCTGCCGCCACCACATCCGCATCACCCGGCAACACCAGCAGCGCCGCACCAGCCAACGGTGTATAGGTATCCACACCGGTCACCCGGCGCAGCGGTACCTGCCCATGGCCGGCCTCGACCAGGGCCGTGATCACGCCCTCGCCGACGCCGGCACTCTGGCGACCTTCGTCGAGCACGATGATGCGCTTGGCGCCCTTGGCCTGCCCGGCGATATAGCCGGCATTGAGCGGCACCAACCAGCGCAGATCGACCACCCGTACCTTCCAGCCGTGCTGCTGCTCGATGGTCCTGGCAGCGCGCAGCGCCATTGGTACGCCGTTGCCGTAGCTGATGATCAGCAGGTCATCATTGCCTTCGCCGTAAACCCTGCCCTCGCCCAGCGTCAGTGCTTGATCCGGCGCCGGATACGGGAACAGCCATTGGCCATCGCCAGCGGCATGCAGATCCTTGGTCATGTACAGCGCGATCGGCTCCAGGAACACGCAGACCCGCCCGTCGACCTTGGCCAGTGCAGCAAGCGTGCGCAACATTGCCGCGGCGTCATCGCCGCGCGACGGGCAACCAACCACCAGTCCGGGGATGTCACGGATGGCTGCGATCGAATTGTCGTTGTGGAAGTGCCCGCCAAATCCTTTCTGATAGCCCAGCCCGGCGATGCGGATCAGCATCGGGTTGCGGTACTGGTCATTGGAGAAGAACTGCAACGAGCAGGCCTCGCCGCGCACCTGGTCGGCGGCGTTATGCAGGTAGGCCAGGTACTGGATTTCCGGCAGCGGCAGCATGCCCATGTTGGCGAAGCCCTGAGCCATGCCCAGGATCATGGTTTCGTCGAGCAGGGTATTGAACACCCGACGCGGGCCGAATGCCTTCTGCAGCCCTTTGGTAACGGTGTAGACGCCACCCTTCTGCGCCACGTCCTCGCCGAACAGCAAAGTCTCCGGGTACTTGGCGAAGAGATCGTGCAACGCCTGGTTGATCTGCACTGCCAGATGCTTGGCCGGCTGGTTCTCCGGCAAGCCAGCTTCGCTGCCGAACACCTGCAGGCGTCGTTCGCTGTAATCGGCGCGCGACGCCTCAGTCTGCACCTTGTCCGGCGTATACGGCGCCAGCGGCGCGATCACATCCTGCAGCGCGGTCAGGCGTGGGCGTTTGTCGGCATCTTCGGCGGCAGCGAAACAGCGCTGGCGAGTGTGTTCGTACAAGGCCAGCACTTCGGCCTTGTCCATCAGCCCCGATTCCACCGCAACCTGTGCCGAGCGTAGTAGCGGATCGCCCGCTTCCACCGCGCAGAGCTCCTCCAGCGCCCGCCATTCGATCTCGAAGTCGGTACCGGCATGGCCCATCAGACGGGTCGTGCGCAGGTGCAGGAAAGTTGGCCGCCGCGTGCGCCGGCAATGCTCGACCGCACGCTCCACGTCGGCGTAACCGTTGACCAGATCCAGGCCATCGGCATGGAAATAATCCAGCCCTGGGCGATGCCGGAAGCTCTCGGCGATCCAGCCTTCCGGGGTCTTCACCGAGATGCCGATGCCGTTGTCCTCGCAGACGAACAGCACGGGCGCCGGCAGCTTCTGGAAGCTGCTCCACGCCGCTGCATTGAACGCAGTCTGGGCGGTCGCGTGATTGGCCGAGGCATCGCCGAACGAACAGATGGTGATGCTGTCATCGGGAATCGGCAGGCCCTGCCCCAGTCGCTTGCCCGCTTCGATCGCCATCGCCGTACCCAGCGCCTTGGGCAGGTGCGAAGCGATGGTCGAGGTCTGCGGCAGCACCCACAACGGTTTGCTGCCCCACACTTTATGGCGGCCACCGCTGGCCGGGTCGTCCTTGCTCGCCGCAAACGACAGTGCCGAATCCATCACCGGGTCCATGCCGGGCAGCTTGCGGAAGCGCTCGGCCATGAAGCCGCCGGAACGGTAATGCAGGAAGGCCGGATCGGTGTGCCGGGCGGCGCGCGCCACCATCGCATTGCCTTCGTGGCCGGAGGAGCCAATCGTGTAGAAGACCTTGTTCTGCACGCGCAGCACGCGCGCCATCAGGTCCAGATGGCGACTGATCAACTGCGACTCGAACAACTCACGGAAGCTCTGCGCATCCAGCGTGCTGCCTGGCAGTATGGGTGCGGCCGGTTGCGGCCCTTGTTGCGGACCAGGCGGCAGCGCGCCGACGAATTCGATGAAATTGGTGTCGCAGATCTCAGCGCGGTTCAGGCCCTTCATGCGGGCCGGGATGGGATTCGGTACACGAGCAAACATGCAGACAGACTCCACAGCAAACAGGTGAGACAACGGAATCAAGCATCAACAAGGAACGCTCAGCCAGCCAGTATCGGCATGAAGCCGGGCTGGGCCTGCACCGCCTGCAACCAGCGCTGGATTGCCGGGTACGAGGACAGGCCAATGCCACCATCCTCGGCGACAGCGGTGTACGCAAACAGCGCGATATCGGCCACGCCGTAGTCGGGGCCGGTAAACCAGGGATTACCCTGCAGGTGGCGCTCCATCACTGCCAGCGCATCATGGCCGCGCTCACGCAGGCGCGGCAGTTCAGCGCGGCGCGGCGAATCGGCAGGCGTCCAGATGCTGATGAAACGCGCAACGGCGATGTAAGGCTCATGGCTGTATTGCTCGAAGAACATCCACGACAAGGCCTGCGCCCGCTGCCATCCATCACTTGGCAGATAAGGCGTGCCTTCGGCCAGCCAGAACAGGATGGCATTGGATTCGGTCAGTACCCGCCCATCGGCGCGCTGCACCAGCGGCACCTTCCCGTTGGGGTTGAGGGCGAGGAACTCCGGAGTGCGGGTCTGGCCTTCGGCGCTGTTGACCTCGACCCATTCATAGCGCGTCCCCATCTGCTCCAGCAGCAGCCGCACCTTGTGGCAGTTGCCCGACGTGGACATGCCATACACCCGCAACCCAGCACCAGAAAAACTCACTGATCCGCTCCCCGCTACCGAATGGCAGACGACAGCCTCCATCTGAACGGATCACAGGCATCGCGGTAAAGCTGCGACCGCAGCAAAGTGCTGCTCTCAGCGTTGCGACATCCACTGCTGGCGGGATTGGCCCCACACATCCACCTCGATATCAGCGGGCGCCGGCAAGCGCGCCTGCCGCAGCAAGGTCGCGCCCAGCTTTTGCGCCACTGCCACCGAACTGGTGTTGGCCGGCACGATGATATGGATCACTTCCTGCCAACCCAGTGCATCGAACGCCCAGTCGATACTCGCCCGCGCTGCTTCCGGCGCATAACCACGGCCCCAGAATTCCGACGCGATGCCCCAGCCCACTTCCGTGCCCGGCCAGCCGTGCGGCTGCCAGGGCCCGACCCGGCCAATCCAGCGCCCGCTGCTCTTCTCGATCACCGAGAACATGGAGTAGCCGAGCAACTGCCAGCTACCGGTCAGCGCCGCAAGGCTGCGCCACGCCACCGAAGGCAGCTGCACGCCGCCAAGATGCTGCATCGTCTGTGGATCAGCACAGAACGCAGCGAAAGCATCGAAATCCTCGGCTGCCGGTGGGCGCAACAGCAGGCGTTCGGTTTCCAGTCGCAGATCGAAGACACTCATCGCAGTTCCTGTGTACAGGCAAACAAGGGCGCCGAGCTTGCGCCGGCCAGCCCAACTGGTCAAACGGACGCTGCCTTGCTGGCGCCCGTTTGTGGGAGCGGCGCAAGCCGCGAAGCTGGCACTGTTTGCTCCCTGGAGAGGTTTTCGCGCCACCTGATCGTGTGTGGGCTTCGCGGCTTACGCCGCTCCCGCAAAACAATAAAAAATCCGATGCCAGAGGCCTGGCATCGGATTCCGGTGACTCAACTAATGAAACAAGCAGGTTTACAGCTTGCGATGGTTACTGGCGGCTGTCCGCCGGTGCCATCGCCGCGGTCTGCGTGACCAGCTGGCCGTCGATCACCGGCAGGCGATCACTGGCCGGCTTGTCCTGCATGCGCACGGTCTTTTCCGCGCCCTCATAGCGATAGGTCACGTCGTAACCGATGGTCTGGTTGGCGTTGCCCAGCGACACCCGCTCACCTGGACGGCTGTCCATGCGCATCGTGCCGGTGCTGCCATCGGGCTTGCGGTAGGTGACGTTGTAGCCGGTGATTCGGCTGGACTCGGCGGTACGCTCTTCGGTGTGGCACTGGCGCTCGGTGCGGTTGACCACACGACCACCAACGTGACGCTTGTCGACCTGGTTGCCGATCACGCCACCGGCCACGGCACCTGCCGCAGTGGCAGCCTTCTTGCCGTTACCGCCGCCAACCTGGTTGCCGAGCAGGCCGCCGATCAGTGCACCGGCGACCGTACCGCCAACATTGCCGTCACGCTCGGGCAGGCGCTCCTGCACCACCACGTCCTCGCAGACTTCGTGCGGGGTGCTGGTGGTGGAGGTTTCGCGGATCGGATCGCTGCCGGTGACCGTGCCGTAGACGCGTTCCTTCTGGGTCACCGGAGCGACCTTGAGCACGTCGGCGTACTGCAGCTGCGGCTCGACCGGAGTCTCCACCTTGCCGGTGACGGCGGCATCGTCCACCAATGGCGAGTTGTCCAGCACCGGGCGGGCGCCCTCGACCAGCGGGGCAGTGCTGGCCTTGTCGCGGCCCTGCATGAAGGCGGCGGTGGCGATGCCACCTACCAGCAACGCGCCGGCGGCAACCAAAACGGTCGTGGTTGTGCTCTTCATGATCTGTCTCCGTGCGGCTGGCCGCGTGTGTGTTGGGAGGATTCCAGCATGGATAAGCTGAACAGAGGCCAGTATTTAAGCCGAATCCCTATCGAAATCGCTCAAGTCGTCGCAATATTCAGCTCGCTGGGCCTGATCCACGGGACAGTCTGAACCCTTTTCATCTGGATACGCCATGTCGAGCATGATGTTGTCGCCGTTTCTGGAATGGGCACGCAAACTGCGCTACCCCACCCTGTTCAAGCTGACTGGTGCGCTGTTCGTCATCAGCATGCTGCTGCCCGACCCGATTCCGTTTGTCGATGAGATCCTGTTTGGCCTGAGCACCTTGCTGCTCGCCAACTGGAAGCGACGCAAGGACCCGGCCGAACCCCCCATACTGCCGGACAAGCGCTGAGCCGTGCAGCTGATCGACAGCCACTGCCATCTGGATGCCGCTGAGTTCGACATTGACCGTGAAGCGGTGATCGCCCGTGCCCGTGCAAGCGGCGTGGGTGTGCAGATCGTGCCGGCGGTGACCGCAGCCAGTTGGCCCAAACTGCGCGAGGTGTGCGCAACGGATGCAGGCCTGCATCCGGCCTACGGCCTGCACCCCATGTTCCTGCCGGAACATCGTCCCGAACACCTGCAGCAGCTGCGCGACTGGGTGGAGCGCGAGTCACCCTGTGCCATCGGTGAATGCGGGCTGGATTTCTTCGTCGATGACCTCGACCCGGAAGCACAGCGCCTGTATTTCCAAGCCCAACTGGAACTGGCACGGGACGCCCAGCTGCCACTGATCGTGCATGCGCGCCGCGCCCTGGATGAAGTGATCCTGCGCATCCGCCGCGTTGGCGGACTCAGCGGCGTGGTGCATAGCTTCTCCGGCAGTCCGGAGCAGGCCAGGCAGCTATGGGACCTGGGTTTCATGATCGGCCTTGGCGGCCCCATCACCTACACCCGCGCCAACCGTCTGCGCGGCCTGGTCACGCAGATGCCGCTGGAATTCCTGCTGCTGGAAACCGATGCCCCGGATCAGCCGGATGCCGACATCCGCGGCCAACGCAACGAGCCGTCGCGGCTGCGACAGATTCTCGATACTGTTGCCGAACTGCGGCAGCAACCTGCAGAGGATATCGCCGCGCAGACCACGGCCAATGCAGAGCGTTTGTTCAATCTGTAGGAGCGGCGTAAGCCGCGAAGCTCGTACCGCCCCGCTGCCAGAAATTCCAGAATCACTGCAATCTCGGATTGCGTGCCTACGCTGGCTCGGAGAGATGCCCAGCTTCGCGGCTTACGCCGCTCCTACAAACCAACGCAGCTCCCACAAGCCTGCTCGCTCTTAAGCTCGGTTTTTCAGCAGCATCTCCAGCGCCTTGCCTACCGCCACAAATGCAAACGCACCAGTGATATGCGTTGCCGCGCCCAAGCCACCGCCGCAATCCAGCTTCAAGGCTTCGTCCGGGCCCAGATTCGGGCGGATGCCACAGACGCTGCCGTCTGCCTGCGGGTACTTCACGTTCTCCAGCGAATACACCGCCGGCACGCCGAAGTAGCGCTGCGCATTCTTGGGGAAGTTGAACTCGCTGCGCAGCTTCTTGCGGATCAGCGCCATCATCGCGTCATGCTCGGTACGGGACACATCGCGCACCCGTACCAGCGTTGGATCGGTACGCCCGCCAGCCGCGCCGATGGTGATCATCGGCAGCTTGCGGCGGCGGCACCAGGCGATGGTCTCCACCTTCACCCGGAAGCTGTCACAGGCATCGATCACCAGATCAAAACCACGGTCCAGCAACTCGGCCATGTTGGCGGGGGTCAGGAACGACTCCACCGCCTCGACCTGGACATCCGGGTTGATCGCACGGCAGCGTTCAGCCATCGCCACAGACTTGTTGCGACCGTATTGCCCAGCCATCGCCGGCAGCTGGCGATTGGTGTTGGACACGCAGATATCGTCGGCGTCGATCAGGCTCAAGTGACCCACCGCCGAGCGCACCAGCGCTTCCACGATCCACGAACCGACCCCACCCATGCCAACCACGGCGACCTTGCAGCCGCTCAGATGGGTGATGGTGCCTGCCCCGTACAGCCGGTCGATGCCGGCAAAACGCTCACGTAATTCTTCTTTCATCAGCACATTTTACGGCCTGCCCCGGCGTGGCGGCGAGCCGACCATCGGCACGATGACACGGGCTTCGCTTGTACCGCTGCATAATGCCCGGCAGTCGAACCCCTTTGCCACGTAGCCTGGAGCCAACGCAATGTCCGACCCTGCACCCGTCCGTCCCCCGTCCAAAGCCTCGCGCTACCTGTTCGTCCTGCTCGCCGGCCTGCTGATCGGGGTGATCGCCACCGTGATGGGCATGCGCGCCATCCAGGCCCGCCAGGATCACTTTCCGGACAGTCTGATGACGGTCATGGCCAAGCAGGCCCAGTTGCTGGATGAGAGCCGGAAGCAGAACCGCTGCAGCGTCACCGACAGCACACCACGCCTGCAGACGCTGCGCGCCCTGGCCAACGACCTGGAGACAGCATTCCCGGGCCTGCGCGATGACGAGCGTTTCCAGCAGCACGCCAGTCGCTTCCGCGCCACCTTGAACGATGCATTGGCCAAGCCGCCTGCAGACTGCGCCGCGTTGGCTGCTGCGGTGCAAAAAATCGGCAGCGACTGCAAGTCGTGCCATCAGGACTTCAAGTAAGCAAACTGCGTTTTCACATGTGATTGGCCCTCCATTCACATGCAAAACCGCAGGATCTTCGCCGCGGGTCACTCAGTTGTACCCACTTTCAATCTGGCAAGGAGAAACACCATGAAGATCCAACTGATCGCTGCAGGCGCAATTGCCAGTCTGGCCCTGGCCGGTTGCGCCACCTCCCCCGGTTACGGTGGTGGCTACAACAACGGCGGCTACAACAATGGTGGCAACTACGGCAACAACAACGGCTACAACCAGAACCGTTGCACCGACTGCGGCATCGTCACCCGCATCGATACCGTCGCCTCCGGCCGCACCGCGCCCAGCGCCACCGGCGCCATTCTGGGCGGCATCGTCGGCGCAGTCGCCGGCCACGAGATCTCCGACAAGACCGGCGGCAGCAAGGGCAACCAGAACATCGCCGCCGTCGCAGGCGCGGTTGGTGGCGCCATGGCCGGTAACAAGATCCAGCAGAACGTCACCGGCAACTCGTATGACATCCAGGTTCGCATGGACGATGGCCGCGTGATCGTGGTCAACCAGAAGGACTTGGGCGGGATCCGCGAGAACACCTATGTGCGCGTGGTCAACGGCCGCGTGGTGCTCCGCTGAGCCGTTCCCGTCACCGCTGACGGAGAAAGGCCCGCTTGCGCGGGCCTTTCTTTTGACTGCACGACCGCCGGATCAGGCCGGCTGTACGGCGTCAGCCTGCAGGCCCTTCTGGCCCTGCACAACGGTAAAGGTGACCTTCTGGCCTTCCTTCAGGCTTTTGAAGCCATCGGTCTGGATGGCGCGGAAGTGCACGAACACGTCCTCACCATTTTCGCGGCTGATGAAGCCGAAGCCCTTGGCGTCGTTGAACCACTTGACGGTACCGGTTTCGCGATCAGACATCTCGACTTACTCCCTGTAGCTCTTTCGTTTGATGGTTACGCCCGGTGAGGCGGCTGGTTGCAAGGAGGAAGCGAGGTGCAGCGATGCAGCAAATCCTTGGATCTACCCATCAGGCCACGATTCACGGTGACCTTGCCAAGCTCAGCGGCTGCAACTTAACTCGGGGCTAAATAAATTGCAACACCGGCACATGCATTAAAGTCAACCCCTATACGACCCCCTTCAGAGCACACATGGACTATTCATTCATCTTCTATCTGGTTGGCGCCCTGCTGGTCCTGGTCGGCATCGCCGGCATCATCCTGCCCGCGCTGCCGGGGGTCCCGCTGGTGTTCGTCGGCTTGCTGCTGGCCGCCTGGGGCGACGGCTTCAACCGGGTAGGCTGGCTGCCCCTGGTGGTACTGGGCGTATTGACGGTCATCTCGATCATCGTGGATGTGATCTGCACCGTCGCTGGCGCCAAGAAGGTGGGCGCCAGCAAGCTGGCCCTGATCGGCTCGGCGATAGGTACGGTGGTCGGCCTGTTCTTCATGCCGATCGGCCTGTTCGTAGGTCCGTTCCTCGGCGCTCTCGGCGGTGAGTACCTGCACGGCCGCCAGCTCGGCCAGGCCACCAAGGTCGGCCTCGGCACCTGGCTTGGCATCGTCCTCGGGGTCGCACTCAAGCTCGGCCTGGCCGTCGCCATGGTCGGTGTGTTCGCCATTGCCTGGTTCTTCTGAACGCCACCCTGACCCCACGCGGACAGGGTAATCACCGACAATCCTCAACTTGCCACTGCTGCCGGCGTGCAATTTCCCCGATTGCCCCGGCCCGGCCACCCCACAGCGACCGGATGGAACTCATGCAAACACACGCTCTTCGCCATGCCCTGCTGCTCATCCTGAGCGGTGCCAGCGCTTCGGCTCTCGCGCAGGAATCGATGCCAACCCCCGCCTCGCCGCAGGCCTGCTTCGCGCTTGAGACCGATGCCACCCGCCTGGCCTGCTACGACAGCGCACTCGGCCGCACCCCCACCGACACCCGCGCGGCCGATGCCGCGGCCGCCGCTGCACAGCAGGCGCGCAAGGAGGCCAAGGCCACCGCCAAGGAACTGGACCAGCCACTACCACGCCGCAACGAGCTGTTCGCACATGACGAACTGGATTCGGCAGCCGCCAATGCCGGCCGCGGCTCCTTGCTGGACAGCCGTTGGGAACTGGCCAAGGACTCCAAGCTCGGCCTGTTCCAGCTGCGCGCCTACAAACCGGTCTATCTGTTGCCGGCCTTCTGGAGCAGCAAGCCCAACGAGATGCCGCACTCGCCCAACCCCAACAACACCGTCACCCAGGCCGAGGAGCTGGACAGCACCGAGCTGAAGTTCCAGCTCAGCTTCAAGACCAAGGTCACCGAAAACCTGTTCGGCGACAACGGCGACATCTGGGTTGGCTATACCCAGAGCTCGCGCTGGCAGGCCTACAACAGTGAACTGTCGCGCCCGTTCCGCGAAACCAACTACGAACCCGAGGTGATGCTGACCTTCCGCAACGGCTACTCGCTGTTTGGCTGGAACGGGCGCATGACCGGCTTCAGCCTCAACCATCAATCCAATGGCCGCAGCGATCCACTTTCGCGCAGCTGGAACCGGGTGGTGATGAACGTCGGCCTGGACCGTGAGAACTGGGCAATCATGCTGCGCCCCTGGTACCGCATTCCGGAAGGTCGACGCGACGACAACAATCCGGACATCGAGGACTACATGGGCCGCGGTGACGCCACCCTGGTCTACAACCGCAACGGCCATGAGCTGGCCATCACTGGCCGCCACTCATTGCGCAGCGGTGATCGTTCGCATGGCTCGCTGCAGATGGACTACGGCTTCCCGATCAACAAGCTGCTGCGCGGCCATGTACAGGTATTCGATGGCTACGGCGAGAGCATGATCGACTACAACCACCGCGCCACCTACATCGGCCTTGGCGTGTCCCTGCTGGAGTGGTTCTGAACAATGAAAGCGACCATCTGGCACAACAACCGCTGTTCCAATTCACGCGGCGCGCTGGCGCTGCTGCAGGAGGCAGGTGTCGATGTCGAGGTCATCAACTACCTCGACAACCCGCCCACGGCCGCCCAGCTGCGCACGCTGCTGGACGCCATGGGCATGCCTGCCCGCGACTTGCTGCGCAGCAAGGAGACCGCCTATGCCGAGCTTGGGCTGGCCGCGAAACTCGATGACGAGGCTGCATTGGTCGAAGCGATGAGCCAGCACCCGGGACTGATCAACCGGCCCATCGTGCGTACCACCAAGGGCACGGCCCTGTGCCGCCCCCCGGAAACCGTGCTCAGCCTGATCGGCTGAGCCACGCTATCTGCAGCGCCTGCCCTGGCGCCACCCTGGCGTGCGTCGGGCAAACTCAGTTGCGCTTGGCAGTGGCCTGGACGATGGCGTCGTAGAGCTCTTCGAAGCTTTGCCTGGGCTGGAACAATTCGCCATTTATGAAGAAACTGGGCGTGCCAGTGACACCGCTACGCATACCGCTCTCGATATCACGCTGTATCCGCAGCAGACTATTGCTGTCGTCCATCGCCGCGGCCAGCCCATCTTCCGGCAAGCCCAACTCACGCATCAGCTCGCGATAGACCACCTCGCCGAGCTGCTGCTGACTGCGGAACAGCGCGTCATGCGCCTCCCAGAACCTGCCATGGTCGGCGGCATACTCAGCAGTGATCGCCGCTGGCAACGCCTGAGGGTGCGCCTGCACCAGCGGGAAATTGCGGAACACCAGGCACAAGCCTTCGCCAAAGCGCTGCTGCAGGCGCTTCACCAGCGAAAACGCCTCGCCGCAGTACGGGCATTGGTAGTCGGCATACTCAACCAGTACCACCGGCGCATCCAGGCTGCCCTGGACGTGATCCGCCGTGCTCACCGGAACCGTCAATCCGCTCATCCCTTCACTCCCGAGCATTGCTGCCAATTCACCGTGCAAGCGTAACGTTTGATCATGGCAACGCTACCCATTCAACCGCGCAGCGGGCGTGAAGTATGGCTATCGAACCCAGCCTGCCACTACCGCCGTTCAGCAGACGCAGGCAGAATCGGCCGATCAAAGACAGGAAGTCCGCAATGGTCCGTACCCGCCGTTCATTCTTTGCCTACGGCTCCGCGCTGCTTGGAGTCCTGAGCCTGCTGGCCGTTGCCTGTTTCCATTTCCCCGAACTGCTGACCAGCCGCGAGTTCCGCGCGGTCTACAACGAACAGTTTGCCCGCCACCTGCTGCTGGTCGGGCTGGCAGCTGCGTTCATCATGGGCACTATCGCGATCCTGCGCGATCGCAACAAGCGCATCGCCACCCTGGGCGTCGGCACGGCAACTCTGGCGGTGCTGCTCGGCGGCACCAATGTCCAATTCGACGCCATCGGCCAGACGCCGTACTCGCTGGGACTGGATTGGTTCGTCCTGTCGCTGTTCTTCTCGGCGCTGGTGTTCGTCCCGCTGGAGCGCTATTTGGGCAAACGCGAGCTGTCGCCGCTGCGTCCCGGCTGGCGCACCGATGTGGCCTACTTCTTCATGAGCCACGTACTGGTGCAGTTCATCCTGATCCTGGTCACCGCTTCCACCTCGACCATCGCCGGGCTGGCAGCGTTCCCCTCCTTGAAGGCAGCCATCCAGTCACTGCTGGTGTGGGCACAGTTCCTGATCGCAGTCTTTGTCGCCGACATGGCCCAGGCGCTGCTGCACCGCGCGTATCACAACATCCCCTGGCTCTGGCGCTTCCACGCCGTGCACCACTCCAGCCGGCACATGGACTGGCTGGCAGGTTCACGCGTGCACTTAGTCGAGATCGTGCTGACCCGCAGTGCGGTGTTGTTGCCGCTGCTGATCCTTGGCTTCTCCACCCCGGCGGTGAATGCCTACGTGATCCTGGTCGGCCTGCAGGCGGTTCTCGCACACGCCAATCTCGGCATCCGCTTCGGCTGGCTGGAATACCTGCTGGTACTGCCGCGCTACCACCACTGGCACCACGCTCGGCAGCAGGACTACGTCGACGTCAACTACGCCATCCACCTGCCGCTGGTGGACATGCTGATGGGCACCTTCAAACTACCCCGCGATCAAGCCCAATGGCCGCAGGAGTATGGCGTGATGAAGCTGGAGACGGTGCCGAACGGCATCATCAAACAGCACCTGATGCCGTTCCAGGGCGGGCGCAAGTTCGAGGACCACGTTGATTGAGCGATCCGCCCCGGCTGTTGTAGGAGCGGCGCTGGGTGGCCTCGGGCCATAAACCGCGAAGCCACCAATGTCACAGCACCACCACGCTCACAACCAATCACTGATCGCTTCACGCCGATAAACTTCGACAAATGCCGGCCGCGCCTTCATCCGCGCCGCGTGCGCAGCCAGCACCGGCCAGCTGTCGGTAGGGCGCGGCATGTTGCGGCTCCAGCGCATCAGCATGGTCAACATGAAATCGACGACGCTCAGCTGGTCGCCCAGAACATAGGGGCCATGTGCTTCCAGATGATCAGCCATCTGCTGCCAGGCCGCTTCCAACTGCAGCCGGGCCCGCTGCTTCACTTCCTCTGCATGCAATTCACCAGCAGGCTCCTGCGGATAGAACCAGGCGCGATAGGCTGGCATCAAGGTGTACACGCAGAAACACATCCAGCGGTAGTAGTCGCCGCGCGCGGCGCTGCCCGGCGCGGGTGCCAGCCCTGCCTGCGGGTGCAGATCGGCCAGATGCATGGCAATGGCAGCGGACTCGGTCAGTACCTGCCCATCCATGATCAGCGCAGGCACGCGGCCGGCAGGATTGATCGCCAGGAACTCCGCTGACTTCTGTTCGCCACGCTCAAAATCCAGCTGGCGCAGCTCATGCGCGATACCCAGCTCGATCAGCAACCAATGCACCACCAACGAAGCAGTGCTTTGCGATCCGTACAGAACAACTGACATGCGCTGGGTACCCGGCTGGAAAAACACATTCTAACCAGGCCAGACACCGCACTTGTAGGAGCGGCGTATGCCGCGAAGCTGATGAACCAACCGCTGCAGCAACAGCAAAGATCAAAAGCACCCCTCTCCAACCCTCCCCTTGCCTGCGGCAAAGGGAGGAAGCAGACGCCGCGCCGCCGTGCTTTCGTGGCAGCGGCGTAGGCTGCGGAGCTGATGATTTGATGGCTTCCCGGGAAAGCCTCTGCCGAGCATGGCTCGGCACTACAGGTGCGTCGCAGCTATCGGCTGGTTCAGTTGCAGCTGTTCATGCAACTGTTCAAGCGCTCACCACACACCGACGCAGCTGACCTGTTCTGGCAGAACGCCTGTGAAGTCTGGCAGGCACCGCGCAGCTCCGGATTGGTGATCTTGTCGCACTGGTTGTTGCGGTTCGCTTCACCGCAGTCGCCGTAACTGCGCGGGTTGGCATTGCAGCGTTGATAGGCGTTCTGACAGTACGTCACGCAGGCTGCGGGATCATTGCGCGGCGCGCCATCCCAACCGCTTCCGCTTGCGCAAGCGGCAAGCAGCACCACCATCGGAACAAGCACCCATTTGAACCTGCACATCGGACAATCCCTGGAAACGACGACGGCCCGAGCATAGCCCGGGCCGTCGTGGCATCACCAGTGACAGCGTTCGATTACTCGACGATCACTGGAATCTTGCCGATGCGTGCCTGCCATTCGCGCGGACCAGTCTTGTGCACCGATTCGCCGGTGGAGTCGACCGCCACGGTCACCGGCATGTCCTGCACGGTGAATTCGTAGATGGCTTCCATGCCCAGATCAGCAAAGCCGACCACCTTGGAAGCCTTGATCGCCTTGGACACCAGATAGGCCGAACCACCGACCGCCATCAGGTAGGCAGACTTGTTGTCGCGGATCGCCTCGATCGCGGCCGGGCCGCGCTCAGCCTTGCCGACCATGCCCAACAGGCCGGTCTGTTCCAGGATCTGGCGGGTGAACTTGTCCATGCGGGTGGCGGTGGTAGGGCCGGCCGGACCAACCACTTCGTCACGCACCGGATCGACCGGGCCGACGTAATAGATGAAGCGGCCCTTCAGGTCCACCGGCAGCTGCTCACCCTTGTTGAGCATCTCGACCATGCGCTTGTGCGCGGCGTCGCGGCCGGTCAGCAACTTGCCGTTGAGCAGCAGGGTCTGGCCCGGCTTCCATGCAGCCACTTCTTCCGGGGTGATGTTGTCCAGATCGACGCGGGTGCCCTTGGACGCGTCGTAGGTCAGCTTGGGCCAGTCTTCCAGCGACGGCGGGTCCAGCATCACCGGGCCACTGCCATCCAGGGTGAAGTGCGCGTGGCGGGTAGCGGCGCAGTTCGGGATCATCGCGATGGGCAGGTTGGCGGCGTGGGTCGGGAAATCCTTGACCTTGATGTCGAGCACCGTGGTCAGGCCACCCAGGCCCTGCGCGCCGATGCCCAGTGCATTGACCTTCTCGTACAACTCCAGGCGCAGCTCTTCGGCGCGGTTGGAGGCGCCGCGGGCCTGCAGATCGGTAATGTCGATCGGCTCCATCAGCGATTCCTTGGCCAGCAGCATTGCCTTTTCGGCAGTGCCGCCGATGCCGATGCCGAGCATGCCCGGCGGGCACCAGCCAGCGCCCATGGTCGGCACCGTCTTGAGGACCCAGTCAACAATGGAATCGGACGGATTGAGCATGGCGAACTTGCTCTTGGCCTCCGAACCGCCACCCTTGGCGGCGACGATCACATCGACCGTATTGCCCGGCACGACCTTGACGTTGACCACGCCCGGGGTGTTGTCCTTGGTATTGGTGCGCTTGCCGGCCGGGTCAGCCAGCACCGAGGCGCGCAGCTTGTTGTCCGGGTAGGCGTAGGCGCGGCGGATGCCTTCATTGGCCATGTCCTCGACACCCATGGTGGCGTCGTCCCAGCGCACGTTCATGCCGATTTCCAGGAACACGGTGACGATGCCGGTGTCCTGGCAGATCGGCCGATGGCCTTCGGCACACATGCGCGAGTTGATCAGGATCTGGGCAATGGCCTCTTTGGCCGCCGGCGACTCTTCGCGCTCATAGGCGGCGGAGAGGTTCTTGATGTAGTCGACCGGGTGGTAGTACGAGATGTACTGCAGTGCGTCGGCGACGGACTGGATGAGGTCTTCCTGCTTGATCGATGTCACGGCTAGCTCGCTTGCTGAAGGCTGGCGGGGGTTCAGCCCACCATTTTACGCCTTGCAGCGGCGCAGTGCTGCCCGCCCTTGGTTGTAGGAGCGGCGTCAGCGGCGAAGCCGGTGAACAGACAGATCTTCAGCTTCGCGGCTGACGCCGCTCCTACAACGGCCGGGTCTTGTTCAGGCAAAGTGGCGCTGTCACGCCAACGCTCCCTGCGTCGTCCTGCCTCTATGAACGCCGAAACCACTTTCCAGACCCACCGCCCGCGTCTGCTGGCACTGGCCTACCGCATGCTGGGCAGCCGCGCCGATGCCGAGGACGTGTTGCAGGACGCCTGGCTGCGCTGGGCAGGCAGCGACACCGCCGACATCCGCGACGCCGAGGCCTGGCTGGTCACCGCCACCACCCGACTCAGCCTGGACCGCCTGCGCACGGCCAAGCGTGAGCGCCAGCACTACCCCGGCCCGTGGCTCCCGGAACCATTGCAGGTCGAACTGTCGTCCGACATCGCGTCCGATCCTGCACAGATCCACGCCGTCGCCAACGAAGTCTCCGTCGCCTTCCTGACCCTGCTGGAGCAACTGAGCCCGGACGAGCGCGCCGCTTTCCTGCTGAAAGAAGCCTTCGACCACGATTACCGCCAGATCGGCAGCCTGCTCGGCCACAGCGAAGCCAACTGCCGGCAACTGGTACGCCGCGCCAAGCAGCGCCTGCAGGCCGGTACACCACGCTTCCAGCCGGCGCCGGCACAGCATAGGCAGCTGCTGCAGCGCTTCATGGACGCGGCCCAGCGTGGCGATAGCCCCGCCATCCAGGCTCTGCTGCATGCCAATGCCGCCCAGTTCTCCGACGGTGGCGGCATCGTCACCGCTGCCATCCGTCCACTGCGGGGCGCCGAGCGCATCGGCCGCCTGTACTGGGCCATCGCCCGCCGCGGCGCTGCCCTGCTCGCCCAACTTGGCTACGTCAACGGCGAACTGGCAATCCTGCGCTTCGCCGAAGGCAGGCTGGCCTCATTCACCACCATCGAAGTGGTGGATGGGCGCATCGCCGCCCTCTACAGCGTGCTCAATCCAGAAAAGTTGCCCCCACTTGTCACGCACGAAGCCACTGCTGCGTCCTTGTAACGAAAGACGGCCATCGTGGTTGTCTGGAGAAACCTGATGTCCGCTACCACCTTCCCCCGCGTCCCCTACACCCGTCTCGCCGCCGATGCCTTCAAGGGCCTGCTGGCCACCAGCAAGGCCGTGCATGACAGTTCCATCGAGCACGAACTGCAGGAGCTGGTGTTCCTGCGCGTATCGCAGATCAACGGCTGCGGCTACTGCATGGACATGCATGCCACCGTACTGCGCAAGGCAGGCATCGAACCGCGCAAGCTCGACACGCTGCCGGCCTGGCACGAGAGCCGCTTCTTCGATGAGCGCGAGCGTGCCGCGCTGGGCTGGGCCGAGGCGATGACCCGGCTGCCGGATGGCGCGCCCTCGCAGGCCACCTTCGACGCGTTGAGGCCACATTTCGACGACAAGGGCATCAGCGACCTGAGCATGGCCGTGGCGGTGATCAACGCCTGGAACCGACTCGGCGCCAGCCTGCTGCCGCCGCTGCCCTGATCGATAGAGGAACCCAAGGCCATCAATCCAGACCGGACTGATGGCCGCAGCCAGCGCCACACCGCACAATACGGCGCATGGGAACCCTCGTACTGATCCTCGACCTCATCGGCACCTTCGTCTTCGCTCTGTCCGGGGCAACGATGGGCGTGCGCCGGCGGCTGGATATCTTCGGCGTGCTGGTGCTGTCGTTCGCGGCGGCACTGGCCGGCGGCATCACCCGCGATCTGCTGATCGGCGCAACCCCGGTGGCAGCAATCAGTGATTGGCGCTATCCAGCGATCACCTTGGCCGCAGGCATCGTCACTTTCTTCTGGGCGCCGCTGATCGAGCGCATGCAGTACCCGGTGCGGATGTTCGATGCGATGGGGCTAGCGCTGTTTGCCGTAGCCGGCACGCAGAAGGCATTGGCGTATGGCATCGACCCGCCGATGGCGGCTGCGCTGGGCATGTTGACCGGCATTGGTGGCGGCATTGCCCGTGATGTGCTACTGGCACAGGTGCCGCTGGTCTTGCAGGCCGAGTTGTATGCGGTCGCGGCCTTGGCCGGTGCTGCCGTGGTCGCCGTCGGTTATTGGCTGGGCTTGCCGCCCTTGCCGTGCGCCCTGGTGGGTGCAGGACTGTGTTTTGGCCTGCGGATGATGGCGATGCATTTTGGCTGGCATCTGCCGGTGGCGTTGCAGTCGTCGGAGCCACCGCCGCCGGAAGGGCCGCGGAAGTGATCTAGGGGATGTAGACGCCTGGTTTTTGGGGGCTTGGTTTTTCTCTCTTTCCCCACCTCCATGCCGTGATTCCCTCGAAAGTGAGAATGACGGCGTGAAGACAAGGGCAAGAACAAGAACCAAAGCACCCCTCCCCAACCCTCCCCTGCGCGCTGCGCAAGGGAGGGGGCAAAACCCCAGCCCTTCTTTTGCCTGCGGCAAAGGGAGGGAGTGACGTCGAGGTAACGTCAAACTCACACCTGATCGGCCATGGTGGAAATCCCACATCCAGAGGACCCAACCATGGCCGCAGAACGCTCCGACACCCTGATCGGCGATGAAGTCGTCCACACCCTTGGCCAGCAAGCGCAGACCTCGCAGGTACTGGCCCAGGTCACGGATGGCCAGGTGACCTTGTCCGGCGACGTTCCCAGCACCGAGGTCAAGCACAAGGTTGAAGCGGTCATCGCCGCCATCGAAGGCGTGCGCACCGTGGTCAGCCATCTCAATGTCGACAACGGCAAGCGATCGTTCGGTAGCGCAGGCGAGGCTGTCCGTGACAACCCCGACGGTCGCGACGATGCCCAGATGGGCGATATCGACCTGGGCAAGGATGGTTGAGCACCTCGAGGCAGCGGACTCAACACATTTGCAGGTAACCTGAACCCGCACCTCGCCGCTTGAGTCCCCCATGCCCCACCCCGAGCCCGCTCCCGCCAAGAAACCCAGCTTCCGCGAGCGCGTCGATGCGATGCGCAACCTGCCGCCCTTCCTGCGGCAGGTGTGGCAGACCAGCCGCTGGCTGACACTCGCCAGCCTCGGCCTGCGCCTGGTCCGTGCGTTGATGCCGGTGGCGATGCTGTATGTCGGCAAGCTGATCATCGATGAAGCGGTGCGCCTGGCTGGTGCTGGTCCAATGCCGCCGCTGGCAGAGGCGTTCTCAAGCGGCCATCTCAATACCCTGCTTGAGCTGCTGTTGCTGGAGTTGGCCATCGCGATCGGCTCGGACCTGCTTGGCCGGCTGATCAACTACGCCGATTCGCTGCTCTCCGAGCTGTTCACCAACGCCACCAGCGTGCGCCTGATGGAGCACGCCGCCGAACTAGACCTGGAAGACTTCGAAGATCCCGACCTGCAGGACAAGCTGGACCGCGCACGCCGCCAGACCATGGGCCGCATGAGCCTGATGAGCCAGCTGTTCGGCCAGGTGCAGGACGCCATCACCGTCATCAGCTTTGCCGCCGGCCTGATCGTCTACGCACCGTGGCTGATCGTGCTGCTGGCGATTGCCCTGGTCCCGGCCTTCCTCGGCGAATCGCACTTCAACACCCTGGGCTACTCGCTCAACTTCAGCTGGACACCCGAGCGTCGCCAGCTTGATTACCTGCGCCAGGTTGGCGCCAGCGTGGAAACGGCCAAGGAGGTGAAGATATTCAACCTCAACCGCTTCCTGATTGATCGCTACAAGCTGCTGGCCGAACGCTTCTACAAGGCCAACCGCGCACTGGCCCGCAAACGTGCGATCTGGGGCACGCTGCTGGCCGCCTTGGGCACCCTGGGCTATTACGCCGCCTATGGCTATATCGCCTGGCGCACCATCCGCGGCGACTTCAGCATCGGCGACCTGACCTTCCTGTCCGGCAGTTTCCTGCGCCTGCGCCAATTGCTGGAGGGCCTGCTTACCGGCTTCTCGCAGGTCGCAGGGCAGGCGCTGTACCTGGATGACCTGTTCTCGTTCTATGCCATCGAACCGGAGATCCGCTCGCGACCAGACGCCGTGGCGATACCTCGCCCGATACGCGAAGGGTTCGTGTTCGACAACGTCGGCTTCCGCTATCCGGACGCCGAGCGCTGGGCCGTCCGTAACCTCAGCTTCCATCTGCAGGCCGGTGAGGTGATTGCCCTGGTTGGCGAGAACGGGGCCGGCAAGACCACCCTGGTCAAGCTGCTGGCCCGCCTGTACGACCCGGACGAAGGCCGGATCCTGCTCGATGGCCGCGACCTGCGCGATTACGACCTCGACGACCTGCGCGCCAACATGGGCGTGATCTTCCAGGACTTCGTGCGCTACCACCTGTCTGCTGGCGAGAACATCGGGGTTGGTCTGGTCGAGTCGATGTATGACAAGGAGCGTATCCAGAATGCAGCACGGCGTGCACTGGCCGATGAAGTGATCGACGCCCTGCCCGCTGGCTATGACCAGCTGATCGGCCGCCGCTTCAAGACCGGCGTGGACCTGTCCGGCGGCCAATGGCAGAAGATCGCCATCGCCCGCGCCTATATGCGCGATGCGCAGGTGATGATCCTCGACGAGCCGACTGCAGCCCTGGATGCGCGTGCCGAATTCGAGGTATTCCAGCGATTCAAGGAGCTGTCGGACAACCGCACCGCGGTGTTGATCTCACACCGTTTTTCATCGGTACGCATGGCCGATCGCATCCTGGTGCTGGCCGACGGTCGCATCGAAGCCAGCGGCACCCACGAAGAGCTGATGATCGAAGGCGGCCGCTACGCGGAGCTGTTCGAGCTGCAGGCAGCGGGCTACCGATAAGCCAGATGTAGTGCCGAGCCATGCTCGGCAGAGGCTTTCCCAGCAAAAAACCACCCCTCCCCAGCCCTCCCCTTGGCCTGCGGCCAAAGGGAGGGAGCGTAGTGCCGAGCCATGCTCAGCAGAGAGCCCCACCTGTAGTGCCGAGCCATGCTCGGCAGGGGCACTACCGGTAAAGCCTCTGCCGAGCATGGCTCGGCACTACCCATGTTCCAGTCAAATGAGATTCATTCCCATTTGCTGGAAATCGGCTAGAATAGGCGGGTCTCCAATCTACGAATCACGGCATGTCTTCCGCTTTTGGCGCCGAAACGGTGCTTGAAGTCCGTCACTGGACGGACGCCTACTTCAGCTTCTCCACTACCCGCGACAGCGGCTTCCGTTTTGAGAATGGCCAGTTCGTGATGATCGGGCTGGAAAACGAAAACGAAGGCGCCCGCCCGGTGTTGCGTGCCTACTCCATTGCCAGCGCCAACTGGGAAGAGCAGCTGCACTTCTTCAGCATCAAGGTGCAGGAAGGTGCGCTGACCTCGCGTCTGCAGCACCTCAAGCCCGGCGACAAGGTGCTGGTCGGCAAGAAGCCCACCGGCACCCTGTTGATCAGCGATCTGCACCCGGGCAAGCACCTCTACCTGCTGGGTACCGGCACCGGCCTGGCGCCGTGGTTGAGCGTGGTCAAGGACCCGGAAACCTACGAGCGCTTTGACAAGGTCATCGTCTGCCACGGAGTGCGCTACGAGAAGGACCTGGCCTACCGCGAGTACTTCGAGCAGGAACTGCCGAACGACGAGATACTCGGCGATACCGTCCGCGACAAGCTGCTGTACTACCCGGCGGTTACCCGCGAGCCCTTCCCCAACCAGGGCCGCCTGACCTCGCTGATGGAAAGCGGTCAGATGCAGGAAACACTCGGCCTGCCGCAGCTGGATCCGGCCAACGACCGCTTCATGATCTGCGGCAGCCCGCAGATGCTGGCCGACCTGCGCAACGTGCTGGACGCACGCGGTTTTGAGGTGTCCACGCGCATCGGCACCGCAGGCCACTATGTGTTCGAGCGCGCCTTCGTCGAGAAGTAAGGCTTGTAGGGTTTTTACCGACCATTGGCGGCTATGAACCCGGACAATGATGGCGTAGCTTAACGGCCGGATCACACTGATCCGGCCGTTTTCAGTTCAGGGGAAAGGATTCATGGTTCCAAGCAGTTCCCGCAGCAGCTTCATCGACAACCAGCGCAGTGTGTTGCTTGAGGAGCTGGCGCAATGCCAGCAACGTGCCCAGACCGCAAAGCAGGCGATGGGCGCTGCCTACCCCGCCGCATGCCAGGCCGCCCAGGCTATGCGCCCGGCGTTCGAAGAAGGTCTGGCGCAGGCGCGCCGCAACACGCAACAACACGGCCGCAAAGGCACCTTGGGGCCAGCGCTGAGTTTGCGCGCGACCTTGGGCAGCGGCGGCGTCCGCACTGTGGCCTGGCTGCTGCTGCTCGGCAGCCTGGCGCTGTATGGGCCGGTTCGGAATTTCTGCGGCCACCTGTCGTACACGCTGCCCTTCCCGGCCAGCACACTGTTCCTGTTGTTCGCCTACATTCCGCCTGGCCTGGTCTTTTATGCACTGTTGGTCTGGCTGGGCCGCAACCGCATGTCAAAGCGCAATGCCGCTGCAGGGCTGGCATCGATCGATGCGCTGGGCAAACGCCAGCTGCAGCTGCACGCCTTCGGCAAGAAGAACAACGACGGCCGCAGCCACCCCTACCCCGTCATCCGCGCGCCCGCACCCTCGGTGGAGAAGATGGGCAACAGCTGGCAGCTCGGTGACAAGCACGACAACTCCAACGCGGTGATGGTTGGCGTGAGCACTGATGTCGCCAACGACAAGGACCCCGACATCTTCATCCGCCTGCCGCTCAATGGCCACCCTGGCGGCCTCGTACGTGTCCGTGCCGAAGCCGATGAACACGCCGCGACGTGGACTCCACTGGCCGCCGAACTGGCACCCGTGCTGGCACCGCTGGCCCAGCCCATCCTCGACCTGCAGGCATTGAGCGCACCGCACGAGCGCGAGCTGCAGCTTCAGCAATCGCTGCTGGTCCGGCTGGCCTCGCTGGACAAGCTGGAAGCCAACTGGAAGGACGTCGCCATCCCGGAGCAGACCCTGGAACAGGTGATCAAGCTGGTGGACCGTTTTGCCGCCGGCACCCCGCCGTTGCCCAAGGGCATGCTGCTGTGGGGGCCACCCGGCACCGGCAAGACCCTGATCGCGCGCAAGCTGGCCGAACACGTGGACTGCAACTTCGTCGCGGTGACCATCGCCGACCTGAAGGGCGAACACATCGGCCAGACCGGACCCAAGGTCAAGAAGATCTGGGAGAACGCGCGCAGCAAGGGGCCGACCATCCTGTTCGTGGACGAATGTGAAAGTGCATTTGCCCGCCGTGGTAGCCGCGACACCGACAACTTCGGCAACGAGCTGGTGCAGACCTTCATCGCCGAATGGGATGGCTTCAACCAGGGCAGCGGCAATGTGCTGGTGATTGGTGCCACCAACCGCCAGGAGTTGATCGATGATGCGGTGCTGTCGCGCTTCACCGTCTCCATCGAGCTTGCCGCACCCAATGCAGAAGCGCGCGAACGCATCCTGCTGGCCGAGTTCGGCAAGGCCCAGCTGGCATTGCCGGTGACCGAGGCGCTGGTGCGCGAAACCGCCGGCATGTCCGGGCGCGACCTGTCCACCCTGGTCACCAGTGTGGTGGCCACCCACCCGGCCGGGCGCCCCGCGCAAAACGATTTCAGCGCCGCCATCGCCCGCCTGCGCGGCAAGAGCTCTACCTCGGTGCAGACCTTGGGCTGGGACGATGTGATCGTGCCGGCCAGCACCCGTGCCGAGTTCGAAAGCCTCGGCAAGGAACTGCTGCATGCCGAAGAACTGGCGCGGATGAACATCCCGGTACCACGCGGGATCCTGCTGTATGGACCACCCGGCACCGGCAAGACCCAGATCGCGCGCGTACTGGCCAGCCAGTCCGGGCTGTCCTTCATCGCCGCCTCATCGGCGGAGGTCAAGGGCCAGTTCCTCGGCGATGGCGCCGCGCGGGTCAAGCAGCTGTTCGAGAAAGCCCGGGCGCAGGCACCGTGCATCCTGTTCCTCGATGAGATCGACACCGTTGCCCCACCACGCGGCAGCGGCAATTCCGACAAGTTGAACGCCGAAATCGTCGCCCAGCTGCTGCAGGAACTGGACGGCATCAGCACCAAACAAGGTCAGGTATTCCTGCTGGCTGCCAGCAACCACCTGGACGCGATCGACAGCGCGCTGCTGTCGCGCCTGGAGCGCAAGATACAGATCGGCCTGCCCGACATCGACGCACGCGCGGCCATCCTACGCCTGCAGCTGGCCGGCAAGCCGCTGGATTTTGCCGTGGACGAGGTGCTGGGCACCCTGGCAGCCGCCACCGAAGGCAGCTCCGGCCGCGACCTGCAGTCACTGGTCACCGCTGCCACCCGCCGCGCCCTGCAACGGGCCATGGCCGAACACGGCGACCCGACCAAGGTGCAGCTGCAGCAGAAAGACCTGCTGGACGAAGCGGCGACCGATCCGGTCTAAGCAAGCTTGCCCGGCGCAGTCCAGCGCCGGGCATTGTCGCACCCCGACTGATCCCGCTACCGGCCCTGCCCTCCCAGTGAATGTTGCGCGATGCGCAACATGCTACAATCCAGCATGATCAAGTCATTCCGCCACAAAGGGCTGCGCAAGCTCTATGAAACCGGAAGCACCGCAGGCATACAGGCAAGTCATGCGAATCGACTGCACCTGCAGCTGGCCGCACTTGATACAGCACACACAATCGAGGACATGGATATCCCCGGATTTCGCCTGCACGCACTGAGGGGTGAGATGAAGGGACGCTGGTCGATTGCCGTCAACGGCGACTGGCGCGTCACCTTTGAATTCAAGGATGGCAATTGCCACGTGCTGGACTACGAGGACTATCATTGATGAACATGCATAACCCGCCGCATCCGGGCGCCTTCATTTCCGGCATCTATCTGGAGCCGAACAATGTCAGCGGCCGCGAACTCGCACAGGCACTTGGGGTTTCCGCCTCGACGTTGAGTCGGGTGTTGAACGGCAGCAGTCGGGTCAGCCCTGAAATGGCTTTGCGCCTATCTGTCGCCCTTGGTCGCAGCCCGGAAAGCTGGCTGGCCATGCAGGACGCGCATGATCTCTGGGTCGCCCGCCAGCATATCGATCTGAAGTCTGTAGGTCGCCTGCAGCTGGCTGCGGCTTGACGACGCAGCGCTCGCTTCAGCCCAGCGCGGCCCGGATATCCGCCTCCAGCGTCTCCGGGCGTGCGGTCGGCGCGTAGCGGGCAAGCACCTGTCCGTTGCGGCCGATCAGGAACTTGCTGAAGTTCCACTTGATCGCGGCGATGCCCAGCGCGCCGCGCTTCTGCCGCTGCAGCCACTGCCATAGCGGATCGGCGTCGGCGCCATTGACCTTGAGCTTGGCCGACAACGGGAAACTGACCCCGTAGTTGATGCTGCAGAAGTCCTGGATGTCGGCGGCATCGCCCGGCTCCTGGTGGCCGAACTGGTCGCAGGGGCACCCCAGCACCACCAGTCCCTGCGGCCCCAGCTCCTGCCACAGCTGCTCCAGCCCTTCGTACTGCGGGGTGAAGCCGCATTTGGAGGCTGTATTCACTACCAGCAGCACCTTCCCATCGAAGGTGGCCAGCGGCAGCGGACGGCCATCCAGTGCAGTCAACTCGAAATCAAAGGCATTGGGCATGGCACGGCTCCTGACAGAACCGCCAGCGTACGCCATCGCGGCGCCAACGGCATGCAAGATGTGGCCTTTCAGCGCAACCATGCCATTCGACACACCCGTAAGGGCGCGCCTGCAGGTACCCTGAAAGATCAGTCTTTTTACCGGAGTTTCCGCCTTGAACACCCGTCTCGCCCTCGCCCTTGCCGCGACCCTGGGTCTTGCCCTGCCGGCCTACAGCCAGGCCGCACCCACTGCGACCACCCAGTCGGCCCAGCAGGCCAATCCGTTCTTCGCTGAGAGCCCGCTGCCGCTGCACTACCCGCAGTTCGACAAGATCAAGGACGCCGATTTCGCGCCGGCTTTCGACGCTGGCATGGCCCAGCAGCTGCAGGAAGTGGAAGCGATCGCCAACAACCCGGCTGCGCCCACCTTTGAAAACACGCTGATCGCGCTGGAAAACAGCGGCGCCGTGCTCGACCGCGCCACCACCGTGTTCTTCGCGCTGATCGGCGCCGACACCAACGACGCGCGCAAGAAGCTGCAGGCCGACTATTCGGCCAAATTCGCCGCGCACAGCGATGCCATCAACCTCAATGGCAAGCTGTTCTCGCGTATCGAGACCCTGTACAACAACCGCGCCAACCTGGGCCTGGACGCTGAAAGCCTGCGTCTGGTCGAGAAGTACCGCGACAACTTCGTCCGCGCCGGTGCCAAGCTGGGCGACGCCGACAAGGCCAAGCTCAAGGACATGAACGCCGAGCTGGCCAACCTGGGCACCAAGTTCAGCCAGAACGTGCTGGCCGAGGTCAACGCTTCCTACATCGTGGTTGATGACGTCAAGCAGCTGGACGGCCTGTCGGCCGAGCAGATCGCTGCCGCCGCCGAAGCTGCCAAGGCCCGCAAGCTGGATGGCAAGTACGTCATCGCCCTGCTCAACACCACCGGCCAGCCGCCGCTGACCAACCTGGCCAACCGCGAGCTGCGCCAGAAGATCTACGAAGCCTCGATCTCGCGTGGCAGCAAGGGTGGCGAGTACGACAACACCGCCCTGGTGTCGCGCATCATGACCCTGCGCGCCGAGAAGGCCGCACTGATGGGCTTCCCGAACTTCGCCAGCTATTCGCTGGGCAACCAGACCGCCAAGACCCCGGAAGCGGTCAATGCCATGCTCGGCCAGCTGGCTCCGGCCGCCGTCACCAACGCCAAGCGCGAAGCCGCCGACCTGCAGGCGATGATCGACAGCGAGCAGAAGGCCGCCGGCAAGCCGACGTTCGAACTGCAGCCGTGGGACTGGGCCTTCTACAGCGAGAAGGTGCGCCAGGCCAAGTACAACTTCGACGAATCGCAGCTCAAGCCCTACTTCGAGCTGAAGAACGTGCTGGAGAACGGCGTGTTCTTCGCCGCCGGCAAGGAATTCGGCCTGAGCTTCAAGCAGCGCACCGACCTGCCGGTCTATCACGACGACGTCACCGTCTATGACGTGTTCGACGCCGATGGCAGCCAGCTGGCGATCTTCATCTTCGATCCGTATGCACGCGAGTCCAAGCGTGGCGGTGCGTGGATGAACGCCTACGTGTCGCAGTCGGGCCTGACCGGCGACAAGCCGGTGGTCGCCAACCACCTCAACATCCCCAAGCCGCCGGCCGGCAAGCCGACCCTGCTGACCTGGGACGAAGTGACCACCACCTTCCACGAGTTCGGCCACGCCCTGCACGGCATGTTCTCGGACGTGAAGTACCCGTACTTCGCCGGCACCGCGGTGCCGCGTGACTTCGTCGAGTTCCCGTCGCAGGTGAACGAGATGTGGTCCGACGAGCCGACCATCCTGGCCAACTACGCCAAGCACTACCAGAACGGCTCGGCGATGCCGCAGGCATTGCTGGACAAGGTGATTGCCGCGTCCAAGTTCAACCAGGGCTTTGCCACCACCGAATACCTGGGCGCAGCGATGCTGGACCAGAACTGGCACCAGATCGGTGTTGGCCAGATCCCGGCACCGAAGGACGTGATGAAGTTCGAGCATGAAGCGCTGGTCAAGGACGGCATCTATTACGCGCCGGTCCCGCCGCGTTACAAGACCCCGTACTTCAGCCACATCATGGGCGGCTACTCGGCTGGCTACTACGCCTACATCTGGTCGGAAGTGCTGGACGCCAACACCCAGAAGTGGTTCCGCGAGAACGGCGGCCTGTCGCGCGCCAACGGCGACCACTTCCGCAAGACCCTGCTGTCCAAGGGTGGCAGCGTTGATGCGATGGAGCTGTTCCGTAACTTCGCCGGTCACGAGCCGCAGATCGAGCCGCTGCTTGAGAAGCGTGGTTTGACCACCGGTGCTGCTGCCAAGTAAGCGGCCGCTGGTTTTGATGTAATGAAAACGCCCGGCTTTGCCGGGCGTTTTCTTTTGCTTCGTGCGGCAGATCAAAAGCCCCCTCATCCGCCCTCCGGGCACCTTCTCCCGCAGGCGGGAGAAGGGTGTGGTCCGACGCTGCGGGGCTCTGATGCATTGCTTGCGCGCATGCATGGCGCGGCGAACCTTCAGCGCAAGCAGCATCCCGCCTTCCCTTCTCCCGCAGGCGGGAGAAGGGAGTGGTCCAACGCTACGGGGCTCTGATGCATTGCTTGCGCGCATGCATGGCGCGGCGAACCTTCAGCGCAAGCAACATCCCGCCTTCCCTTCTCCCGCAGGCGGGAGAAGGGAGTGGTCCGACGCTGCGGGGCTCTGATGCATTGCTTGCGCGCATGCATGGCGCGGCGAACCTTCAGCGCAAGCAGCATCCCGCTTTCCCTTCTCCCGCTTGCGGGAGAAGGTGCCCGGAGGGCGGATGAGGGGGCTCTGTGCTTCTGGCTCTGTGCTTCTGGCTCTGTGCTTCTGGCTCTGTGCTTCTGGCTCTGTGCTTCTGGCTCTGTGCTTCTGGCTCTGTGCTTCTGGCCCTGTGCTTCTGGTTCTACCCGTTCAACTCTGTACTTCGGACTTCGTGCAGCCAGCCCAAGTAACCAAGCAAACCCACTCAACCCTACCGCCCCCGCTCCACAATCACCGTAGCGGTCATGCCATTGGCCAGCACGACGCCCTTCGCAAACGAACCTGCGTCCAGCTTGATCCGAACCGGAATCCGTTGCGCCAGCCGCACCCAGTTGTAGGTCGGGTTCACATTCGCCAGCAGGTCGCTGCCGGTCGGGCTGTCCGCATCGGTAATGCCATGCGAGATGCTCTCGATATGCCCGTGCAGCTCCTGCCCGCTCATCAACTGCACGCGGGTGCCGTCACCCACATGCAACTGCGCCAGCTTGGTCTCTTCAAAATAGCCGTAGACCCAGAACGAATTGGTATCGATCACCGCCAACTTTGCCGCACCAGCAGTGGCATAGTCGCCCTGCCGCACTTCCAGATTGGTCACATAACCATCCACCGGCGCGCGCACCTGGGTGCGTTCCAGGTTCAACTCTGCAGTATCCAATGCCGCCTGTGCCTGCTCCACTGCAGCCAGTGCCTGCTGCTGCGACGCACTGGCCTGTTGGCGACTGGCCTGCGCCTGGGCAACACCGGCACGTGCGGCCTGCGCAGCACTGAGCGCATCGGTACGCGCTTCTTCGGAGATCAAGCTGCCAGTAATGCGCTGGCGCCGCTCGTACTGCTGCTCGTAGCGAGTGGCATTCGCACTCTGCTGTGCAGCTCCCGCCGCCGCTACCTGGATGCTTGCACCAGCCGCACGCGCCGCTGCCTGTGCGGCGGCCAGGTTGCCGCGCGCCTGGTTCAAGGCGTTCTGGTAGCGCGCGGGATCGATCTGGTACAGCACGTCGCCGTGCTTCACCAACTGGTTGTCACGCACCGCCACCGCGCTGACCGGGCCGGAAACATCCGGCGCCACGCGCACCACTTCCGCGCGCAGGCGACCTTCCCGGGTCCACGGCGAGTACATGTAATGCCGCCACATCGCCATCGCGATCAAGGCAGCTATCACCACCACCACGGCGGTGATGGAGAAACGAAGAATGGATTGGACTTTGGGGGTCATGGGATTTCTCAGAACAGCAGCAGGCCGAAGCCACCAAACAGACAGATGAACACCGCAGTGCGGAACAAGGCCGGGTGCCAGACGTTGCGGTACCAACCGCGACGACCTGCCAAGGTGTCCAGCGCCCACAGCGCGATGCAGACCAGCACGAACAACAACAGCAGGCCGGGAAACAGGGTTCCAGCGAAAGCGATCTCAATGGGCATGGCGAGGTGCCTCCGGATTTGAATCAATGGGTGCGATATAGGCGGCCATGACCGAGCTGTCGTCCACCATCGCCAATCGCACCAGGCGCAGGTGCAGCAACACCCGTGCGGCGACACCACCATCAGCGGCTTGTGCTCGCGCCAGCGCGATGGCCTCGGTCAGCGCCGTGTCGGCACGCTGCCATGCCGTTGCATCTGGCAGGGCGAAGAAATCGGCCAAGGCCCGCACCACTGAATCCACGCACAGGTGCAGCTGCGTCGATGCCGGTTCACGGGCCACGTCCTGGCGCAGGTGGATCAGTGCGCGGCCGGTTTCGTTGACCGCCAAGGCCCAGGCGAGCTGCTGGCGCGACTCCTCGCTGCCCGCCGCCGTATGGGTGACGATCTGGTGCAGCAGGTCGCTGTTGATGCTTTCGAATCGGTGCTGGAGTCCACGCAGCGGCGCCTGCGCGGCCAAGCCCACCTGCGCGCGCAAGCCAGCCATCTGCCGCCGCCGCAACCATGCCGTGCCTACCAGCGGTGGCATCAACGCAAAACTCAACACTGCCGCACCCATCGCGATGAGCTGCGAAGTGCCCTCATTGAAGAAGCGCACCGGATCGAAGGCGTGCACGCTGGTGATGGCCAGGATATTGACCAGGCCCATCGTATAACCCAACCCGAACACTGACAGCTTGGGGCGGCTGACCATGTAGGGGCCCACCACGAAGAACGGCAGCAACCCCGCAACCAGCAGGGTGAAACCCTCCATTCGGGTCAGCACCATGTAGTCGCAGACATAGGCTGCGATGACGCCGAGCAGATAGCCCCAGGCGACTTTTCCGGTCATCCGTGCCGCGTTCGGCATGGTCGCGAACAAGCCGGAGAAGATCGTTGCCAGCAGCATCACATTGACCGCCATTGCCCAGCCGCTGGCGGCCCACAGCGCACTCAGCAGCAGCATGGTGATGGCGGTACGGGTGAACGCCACCGCAGCACCCAGGTAGTCATTGCCGCGGACGAACTGTGCACGGGCATCGTCTTCGGTCGGTGCGACCTGCAGTGTCAACTGCCGGCGTGCATGCACGTAGTGCTCAAGTTCCTTGACGAAGCGCCGCAACAACTGCGTCCCCACATCAAAGTCTTCGATCTGGCTGACACCGCAGAGGGCAGTGCGCAGCTCGCCTGATCGCGCGGCCAGACCTTTACGTACCGCGTGGATCTGCTCTGCCAATTGCGCCGGTGATTGCTCGCTGGCTTGCAGGGCGGCACCCAATGGCAGGTACAAGGCCTGCAGCGCCTGGCCCGCAGCCGGGTCGGGCTGGCGCAGCAAGCGGTTGATCAGATGGTGCAGGGACTGGAAGGTGGTCGATGCCGCCATGAAGCGCTGGTTGAAGCGCTGCAGATGCGCGCTGCGCGCACGCGCTTCGCCGTCTTCGAAGATCACCGAGCTGCGCAGGTCCTCCAGCGTTACCGCGTCGCGCACAACGCGCAGATGTGCCTGCTCCATGCGCTCGCGTGGCACCTCACCAAGCAAGGCGCCACGCATGAAACCAAGGAAGTTCTCGTACTGGTTGTTCACCGCCGTGCGCAAGGTGTCGCGCAGGCGCACCGGGAAAATGGTATCGCTGATCACCGCGGTCACCAGCAGGCCCAACAGCACCTCGCTGATACGCGCCACCGCCGAATCGAAGATATGCCCGGGATTGGTGGAGATCACCGGCAAGGCGATGATGGCCGCGGTGTAACCAGCCAGTACGAAGGCATAGGACTTGAAGTTGCGATGCAGGGTAGCGCCGGCGGTGCAGCCAGCGATCCACAGCGCCATCAGCAGCAGGAAGGGCTCACGTTGCTGCGGGAACAAAGCCACGATAAGCAACGCACCTGCGGCACCGGCGAAGGTGCCGAGCACCCGGTAGAACGCCTTCGCCAGCACCATGCCGCTTTGCCGGTGCATGACGATGACCGTGGTCATCATTGCGGTACCCGGTTGCGGCAGCTGCAGGCGCATGGCCAACCAACCGGTCAGGAAGAAGGCCACGGTCGTGCGCAACACGAACAGCCAGGTGTCAGCCTCGCCCTTGAGGAAGCCGCGCATGCCGGCATGCCAGGGCGTCGCCGCCGACGCGCTTACCGATGAAGGGATGGCAGACATGGCGTACTCAGATGGCCTCGATACCATCGAGCATCTTTTTCAGCAGTCGTTCGAGCTGGTGCTGCTCACTCTCATCCAGGCCCTGTACCTGCAGAACCAGCAGTTCGGCCATCTTCGGCAGCAGGCTCTGGATGCAGGCCAGGCCTTTGTCGGTCAGGTGCAGCCCCAGCTTGCGCCGGTCATTGGTGTCCGGAATCCGCTCCAGCAGGCCCTTGTTGCACAGCTGGTCGGTGAGCCGGGTGATGTTGGCCGACTTCTCGGTGGCGGCCTCGGCCAGTTCCGACGGCGTCAGCGGGTGATCCGGGGTGCCGTACAACATCATCAGGATGTTGTACTCGGCGTGGCTCAGGTCGAAATCACGCAGCACGGCATTAGCGCGGTCGTGGACCGTCTTGTAGATGCCCTTGACCAGGCGCACCAGCACCGCCGGCTCACGCGGGAAACCCGGCCAGCGGGCGCAGGTGGCATCAATCCGGGTTTCAGTCGCGTCGAAACTGCTCATGGGCTATCCGGCTCATCGAGGAATGAGGTGGATAATACACATGTGTAATATAAACTTCTAAAACAGTTTTGCAGTTACAGTGTTCCGCGTTCAGCGTGGCGCCAGATAACCCTCGCGAACCCCGCGCGGCGACAGCAACAATTGCCAGAGCTGCGAGTGGCGGGTGCGGAAGGTCGCCATCGACGCGGCCAGGTAGAAACGCCACATGCGCCGGAAGCGTTCATCGTAGCGCGCGTCCAACTGCTCCCACGCCGCCTCGACGTTGTCGCGCCACGCCTGCAGGGTGCGGTCGTAGTCTGTGCCGAAGTTGTGCCAGTCCTCCAGCACGAACAGCCCCTCCATCGCATGGGTGATCTGCGCGGCCGAGGGCAGCATCGAGTTGGGGAAGATGTACTTGGCGATCCACGGGTCGGTGCGATCGCGGCTGACATTGGTACCAATGCTGTGCAGCAGGAACAATCCCTGCTCGCCCAGGCAGCGCCGGGCAACCTCGAAGTAGCTGCGGTAATTCTTGACCCCGACGTGCTCGAACATACCCACCGAGAACACGGCGTCGAAGTGCTCGTCCAGCTCGCGGTAGTCCTGCAGGCGTATCTCGACCGGCAGGCCGGCACACAGTTCACGGGCAAACGCGGCCTGCTCCTGCGAGATGGTTACGCCAACGCCGCGCACGCCATAACGCTCGGCCGCGAACTTCAGTGCCTCGCCCCAACCACAGCCGATATCCAGCACGCGCATACCCGGCTGCAGGCCGAGCTTGCGGCAGATCAGTTCGAGCTTGGCTTCCTGCGCGTCGTCCAGAGTGCTGGCATTGCGCCAGTATCCGCAGCTGTAGACCAGCCGCTTGCCAAGCATGGCCCGGTAAAGGTCGTTGCCCAGGTCGTAATGCCGCTTGCCGACCTCGTAGCTGCCCTGCCCGCTCTGCAGGTTGAACAGCTTGGCCTTGAGCGCATCCCAGACTTCGCCGCTGCCGTGCACGCGCTCGTCCAGTCGCGCATCCAGCAGGTGGGTGAGCAGGCCATCCAGCGAATGCGCCTGCCACCAACCTTCCATGTAGCTCTCGCCCAGACCGAGCGAGCCTTCGGCCAGCACCCGCGCATAGAAGCGCGGGTCGAGGATGTCCAGGTCCTGCGGCCTGTCACCGCCGGGGATGATATCGGCCTCCTGCAGCAGTGCTTCCACACGTCGTTGCAGCCCTGCATCCATCACTGACCTCCTGTTTTTCAGGGGTGTGCGAACAGCCCCTGGTAAGCCGCCGCCACATGCGGCAACAACACCGCCGCCGGCACATCCACCGTCTGCGTGCCATCCGAGTACGGTCCCACCTGGTAGGGCGGGAACACGAAGCGCAGCGCAGAAATCTTGCCGGCCGCATCCAGCACCGGCTGGAACTGACCGAAGTTGGTGGCGTCGGCGGTGGTGCCTTCGTCGATCATCTTGGACAGGTTACGGACCTGGGCCTGCTGCTCTTCCGGCGACATGTCCTCGCCCTGGGCACGCACGGTGGCCTGCTCCAGCAGCTTGTCCTCGGTGAAATCACTGATCGCCTGCCAGCCCTTGGTCGTGGTGATCAGGTCTTCTGCCTTGAGCAGTTGCTGCTGCTCGGGCAGCCATACAAAACGGGCTACCAACGGCTGGCCGTGGGCGCCGCCGGTGTAGCTGCTGCCATCGGCGGAAACCGCGACAACCGCCGGCGATTCCACCAGCATGTCGAAGGCCAGTGACAGTTCATACGGGGCGGTGGGCTTGTCATTGCCCAGCTCGGACACCGACTTCAACAGGTCAGCCTTGGCATGGCCTGCATAATCGCTCAGTGCATTGGCCAGACCCGGGTAATTGGCGGCTGCCGGTGGGTAGCTGATACCAATGACATAGCTTGGGGTGTTTTCAATCACATCGCGCAGATCAGCTGCCGCAGGTGCGACCGCAACCGGTGCCTGCACCGGCTCCGCGGCCGGTGCGACCGGCGCACCTTGCTCTTCCTGCTTGCAACCAGCCAATGCCAGCAGCAATACCGCTGCGGCAGACGATCCCCGTACCAACCTGTTCATGCCCTTTGATCCCTTGGAGGTGTGTGCGGCCGCCCGGTCGGGCTTGGCCATGCCAGCGAATTATCCCAGCAGGTCTGCATATTCGCCATGACGTTGCATGAAAGTTGCGGCATAAGCGCAGGCGGGTATCACCTTCCAGCCTGCAACGCGTGCATGCTCCAGCGCGAACCGGGTCAATGCCGCGGCAATGCCACGCCCGCCGATAGCCTCGGGCACCCCGGTATGGGTGATGACCATCACGCCGCCATCCAGTTCGTAGTCCAGCACCGCGCGCTGACCGTCAACCAGGGTCTGGAAGCGGCTTGCAGCCGCGTCATGTTCGATATCTGGAACTGGTGGTTTGCTCAAGCTCATGAGGACTCCTGCGGAAGGCGGTGGACTTGGTGAAAGCGATGTGATGACGCGAGCTACCGGTCGGAAGCGCCACTTTGCGTCACTTTCCGACATCGGCGCCAGCAGCGCCACCGCCATCAAAGCATGGAATGCGTCTCAAACGCTGGCACGGGAATTGCTGGGTTTACCCATAAAACAATAGCTGACAGTCGAGGTGTACCGTGTTCGACAACGACCGCACGATGCAGATCCCGTCCAACGACCATGACTCCACCCTGCTGGAGGGCCTGTTCCAGCTCGCCGTCGCCGGCGACACCAATGGCTGGGAATTCAAGAAGATCGACAACGAAGTCTATTCGCGCCTGCTGGACAGCTACGCCAACTGAGCCTGCCACCAGCGTTCACACGCGCGGCGCGCCCAGGGCGCAGCTGCCAAGAACGAAACGGGGCCGCGACGACACGATGCGCGCGGCCCCTGGCATGAGGGGCGATACAGCCCCCAGCTCCCTCTCCTCCGCTCAGAAGCGGAAAGTCGGATTCATCAGGCTCTGCAGGAAGTGCTGTAGCAGCTCCGGCTCCATGATCAGCATGAACATCACACCGAAAGCGGCACCGGCAAGGTGCGCGCTGTGATTGACGTTGTCCCCGCCCTTCTTGTCCATCCAGATGCTGTAGCCGACGTAGAACGCGGCATACAGAATGGCCGGCGCCGGGATGAACATCACCAGGATCAGCTTCCACGGCGCGATCAGGATGTAGGCAAACAGCACAGCCGACACCGCGCCTGAAGCACCCAGACTCAAATAGTTCGGATTCTTCTGGTTCTTCAGGTAAGTCGGCAAGATCGATACCACCAGCGCCGACAGGTAGAACAGCGGATAGACCCACCACTGCCCGGTGGTGCCGAGCATGATGACCTCGATCGAGCGGCCGAAGAAATACAGGGTCACCATGTTGAACAACAGGTGCCCGAAGTCAGCATGGATGAACCCGTAGGTCACCAGCCGGTCGTACTGCTTGTGCTTGTCGATCGCCGGCGGCCACAGGATCAGCCGATCAGCCAGCTTGCGGTTGTTGAACGCCATCCACGACACCAGCGCGGTGATGGCGATCAGGATCAGGGTTATCGGTCCTTGCATGTTCAAACCGCCCGGTAGTTGTCGACCATCTTGTAACGGCGTGCGTAGATACCGAACGCCAGCGCCGCGATGAAGGCAAAGCCAGCGAAGAAGAACATCAGGAACGCCGTTTCGCTCAGACCGGTACTGGCAATACGGTCGGTGACTGCGTGGTTGCGCACCGCCGCGTTGGACAGCAGCACCCACAGGTTACCGATGGTGGTGGTCAGGTTCCAGAAGCTCATCACCACACCCTTCATCGATGCCGGCGCCTGGCTGTAGGCGAACTCCAGACCGGTGGCCGAGACCAGCACTTCACCGAAGGTCAGCAGCGCATACGGCAGCACCTGCCAGAAGATCGACATGGCATCGCCACCGTCCATCACCACCTGGATGCCACCCACCACGATCCAGGCCAGGCCACTGAAGGCGATACCAGCGGTCATGCGCCGCAGCGCGGTCGGCTCGAAGCCGAAGCGACGCAGGGCCGGGTACAGCACCAGATTGTTGAACGGGATCAGGATCATCACCAGCAGCGGATTGAGCGCCTGCATCTGCGAGGCGGTGAACCAGCTGGGCATGCTCATGTGCTGGCCCTGCAGCACCCAGGTCGAGGCCTTCTGGTCGAACAGGGAGAAGAACGGGGTGGTCAGGGCGAAAATCACCAGTACCTTCAGCACCGAACGCACGCCTTCGACAGCCGCCTCCGGGTGCACGCCGCGGGCGCGGTCCAGCTGCAGCATGGTGCCGCCACCGATGCCGGCCAGCACTGAGACCAGCGCCAGACACAAGCAGATCACGATGCCCAGGCTGGGCACCAACGCGAACGAAGCCAGCGCCAGCACCACGCCCAGCACCGCCACCACCAGCCCCATGCGGCCCTGGCCCGGGGCTTGTGCCAGCAGCGCGGTACGCACCACGTTGGCGAAGGAATGCGGGTCCTTGGGCGGCAGCGGCACCAGCACGTAGCGCTTGCGTCCCAGCCAGAACACGAAGGTCGCCACGAACATCAGGATGCCGGGAATACCGAACGCCCACTGCGGGCCGAGGTTCTTCAGCGCCAGCGGGATCAGCAGCGAGGCGAACAGCGAGCCGAAATTGATGATCCAGTAGAACGCGTCAAACACGATCTTGGCCAGGTGCTTGTTGCCCTGGTCGAACTGGTCGCCCATGAAAGACGCCACCAGTGGCTTGATGCCACCTGCACCCAAGGCGATCAGCCCCAAGCCCAGGAAGAAGCCTTGGCGGTTGCCCTCGAACAGCGCCAGGCACAGATGGCCGACACAGTAGATCAGGCTGAACCAGAGGATGGTGTGGTACTTGCCGAAAAAGCGGTCGGCCAACCAGCCACCGAGCAGCGGGAAGAAGTACACGCCGATCATGAAGCTGTGCATGATGTCCTTCGCCTCGCCAGCACGGCCTTCGGCGGTAATCTCCTGCAACAGCAACGAGGTGATCAGGAACTGCACCAGGATGTTGCGCATCCCGTAGAAGCTGAAGCGTTCGCACGCCTCATTACCGATGATGTAGCCGATCTGGCGCGGCATCTTTGCCTTGGGGTCCGGGGCTGCTGCCACGTCGTTGGTCGTCATCTGCGGGCGATCCGTGAGTACAAAGGTTGCAAGCGTAACGCATCATGCTGCCCGCAAGACCGGTTCACCCCAGCAAAATACCTACCGCCTGCACCAGCAAAACCTGACTGCTAGGCCATGCACATCCCTTCCACGCACAAAGCTTTAGCATGACAGCCCCTCACTTTGAGGCGTTGCAATGCTGCGCTGGGGTTGTTTTGGACTGCTTGTCCTGTCATTTGGCGTCATGGCTGAGCCGGTACTGCCGGTCATCAAGGTAGCCAACCTGCGTCTCCCCGACAGTGGTGAGATCTGGACTGGCCAGCGCGACCGGATCGCCGCACTGATCCAGGACCTGCGGCCGGACGTGATCGTGGTACAGGACGTGCGCCAGCTGGCCAACACCCCAAACCCTGCCTGCTGGCTGGGCAGCCGCCTCAAATACAGCTGTGATTTCGTCAGCGCCGACCGCCCCAGCCAACCAGTGCGCCGCGGCAATGCGGTGCTGACCCGCCTGCAGGCACAGCAGGACGGCATCACCCTGCTGCACGGTGACGATGCCCCCACCGCCGCCGGCATGCAGCGCCTGCAGCTGCAACAGGCGCAACTGAACATCTACGCCGCCAGCATGTGCCCTGGCGACAACAGTCCGGTCGCACGCGGCCATCAGGCTGCCGACCTGCGCTCATGGATGGACGCCACGGCTGATGGCCTGCCGTCGCTGATCATTGGTGACTTCGCCGCGCCCACCGAGGAGCTTGTCCGGCAACTGCCGGGGTATCAACCCGCACGCAGGAATCCGTCCAACCGCCGCGGCGATACCCGCCTCGCAAGCGATGCGCAGCACGGGCTGGACGTGCTGTACCAGGTCCGCAGTTTCGCCGACATCACCCAACAGGCGATCCAGCTACCAGCCAGTGATGCACAGCCGGCACCCGAGCCGCTGGGCATGATGGCAACGCTGCGCATCACCCGCCTCCCCGCCTCCGATGGCGCCGAGCAACCTTGACGCGGCGGCTGACGCCGCTCCCACAACATCGGGTTCGCGGCGCCATCAACGACGAAAGCCGGGCTATGCCCGGCCTTCGTACTGGCGACCGCCCCGACATGGGGCGACCGCTTCATGTCACCGCTATCAGGCAATCGCTTCCTGGTAACGACGCTCGACCTCGTTCCAGTCGACCACGTTGAAGAACGCGCCAATGTATTCCGGGCGACGGTTCTGGTACTTCAGGTAGTAGGCGTGTTCCCACACGTCCAGCGCCAGGATCGGGGTGTTGCCGTCCATCAGCGGGCTGTCCTGGTTGGCCGAGGACTCGACGACAACCTTCTTGTCCGGGGTAACGCTCAGCCACGCCCAGCCGCTGCCGAAACGGGTCAGCGCGGCCTTGGTGAAGGCTTCCTTGAACTTCTCGAAGCCGCCCAGCTGCGATTCGATGGCCTTCCCCACGTCACCGACCGGCTGGCCGCCGCCATTGGGCGACATCACGGTCCAGAACAGCGAATGGTTGGCATGGCCGCCACCGTTGTTGCGCACCGGGCCCTGCAGGTTTTCCGGCAGCGACTTGGTCTTCTTCACCAGCTCATCAACCGGCAGATCGGCGTATTCGGTGCCTTCCAGCGCAGCATTGACGTTATTGATGTAGGTCTGGTGGTGCTTGCTGTGGTGGATCTCCATCGTGGCCGCATCGATATGCGGTTCCAGGGCGTCGTAGGCGTAAGGCAGCTTGGGCAGGGTGTAAGCCATGAGGGATCTCCTTTGGATAGCCGGTTTCTGTGTCTGGTCGAAAAACCAGACGGTGCGTTATCAATGGTAGGGACGATGCAGCAACTTACCAAGGGTGTTGTAGAGGAAACTTTGTCCCGCGCTTGGGCGATGGACACCGCAGGGGCGATCTGCGCGATCGTTGTTACCGTTGCGTGAAGCCAGCCTACTGAACCATCTGTTCAACAAACCCGCTGTCATGGCGTGATAATCGTCGCCTGTCCCGGAATCTTCCTACTGCCCATGCGCAAGCCCTTACTCCTGGTCGTCGCCATTGTCCTGCTGATCGGCGGACTGTGGGGCATGCGCGTGCTGCAGCAACCTGCACCACCGCAGTTCGCGCCGTCGCTGTCGCAGGATTTACCTGTAGCGGCCGAGACCAGCCAAGACGAACGTAGCGACGAGCGCAGCAAAGATCCGCTCCCGGCTTTCCTTCCGGCAGAAGCGCGCGCGACCATCGGCTTGATCCAGCGCGGCGGACCGTACCCGCATCGCCAGGACGGCAGCACCTTCGGCAACCGCGAGCGCCAGCTGCCGCAGCGGCCGCGTGGCTATTACCGCGAATACACCGTGGATACACCCGGTCTGAGCCATCGTGGCGCCAGGCGCATCGTCACCGGCGGTGACCCGCCGGATGCCTGGTACTACACCGACGACCACTACGAGAGCTTCCGCAGCTTTGAAGTCCCCGCGAGGAGTACGCCATGAGTGACAGCGGTTTCGATATGGGCCTGGAGGACGTCAGCCAGGCTGGCGTCTACGGTGTCGGCGATGGCGACCTTGGCGGTTTGGCGGCGGTTGCACGCGATGCCGGGCTGCGTGTGTGCCGCATCGACCTGGAAGGCTGCGCCGACAAGCGCACCTTGCTGATGCGACTCGGTACGCAACTCGACTTCCCCGCAGGCTGGAGCCGCAACTGGGATGCCCTGTCCGATGGCCTGCGCGACCTGTCCTGGTTGCCGGCCAACGGCTATGCATTGCTGTTCAGCGATGCCAACGACCTGCGCCAGGGCAGCCCGGCGGACTTCGATACCTTGCTGGATGTGCTGTCCGAAGCCTCCGCCAGCTGGGCCGAGGACAAGGTGGCGTTCTGGGCCTTCCTGGAACTGCCGGGCGGTGGCGAAGAAGCAACTGCCGACGAGGAAGAATGATCCTCAGCGGGCGGCCTGCAGCCAGCGTGCCAGACCGTCCAATTGCTGCGCCTGGACCTTGTCTACCACCGGTGCCAAGGCGCTGAGGTCGTCTGGGCTATAGCCGCCAGCCCGGTAGCGCCACGTCACCCGGGTAGATGTACCTTCTGCCTGCAACGTCCACTCGGCGACGCCATGCAGGCCCATGCCCTGCATCGGTCCAAGTCCGCCGGTCATGCGCAGGGTTTTCTGCGGATCGACAAACACGACCTGGAGGTGCTGCGCCTGCTGCGCGCCGGCAATTTCACAGAAACAGCCACCGGCGCGGGCATCGATGGACAGCGTTGCCGCCTTGCCCCACCAGCTGTGGTCCTTCGGCCACCACTGATCGATGTCGGCGGTCATCGCCTGCCAGACGCGCTCGGGTGATGCTGGAATCAGGACGGCGTTCTCGACGGTGAAGCCCGCTGCTGTGGCGTCTTTGACTTCGGCGTGTGCCGGCAAGGCGAAGGCTGTTGCGAGCAGCAGGAACATAGTGAGTCTACGGTGCATGGCTGCGGCTCTTGTTGAATGGCATGAGCATGCGCGGAGCATCGTTGCGCAGCAAGTGCTGGGTTCATGGCGAAGAGCACCCCTCCCCTGCACCTTCGGTGCAAGGGAGGGAGCGTAGTGCCGAGCAGCCGAGCCCTCCCTTTCGCGCAGCGAAGGGGAGGGTTGGGAGGGGTGCTTTTGATCCTTGCCAAATGCGCGACGGCAAACCTACTGCGAGAAGCACCCCTCCCCAGCCCTCCCCTGCGCCTTCGGCGCAAGGGAGGGAGCGTAGTGCCGAGCAACTGAGCCCTCCCTTTCGCGCAGCGAAGGGGAGGGTTGGGAGGGGTGCTTTTGATCCTTGCCGAATGCGCGACGGCAAACCTACTGCGAGAAGCACCCCTCCCCAGCCCTCCCCTGCACCTTCGGTGCAAGGGAGGGAGCAGAGCATCAGTCCAAGTGCGGCGAAACCGGCCCCTTCAGCTCGATGGTGTTGCCATCGGGGTCCTTGAAGTACAGCGACAGCCCATCCCCTTCAGCGCCGAAATTCACTTCGGCTGCCGCCACCGGCGTTGCGCCATGCAAGGAAAGATATGCCGCCAAGCTGGCCTCATCGAAAGGCTCGATCCGCAGGCACAAATGATCAACATTGCGCGCCTCCGGTCCCGGCCCGGCACCACCGCGCGCACCCAACGTGCCATCCAGACTGATCAAGTCGATCATCGACACACCGGCACGCAGATGCACCAGGCCAAGATGGTCGCGTCGACGCACCACCTCGCAGCCAAGCACGGTTGAATAGAACGCAATGCTGCGCTCCAGGTCGCGGACCCGGAATACCACATGATCGATACGTGCAACGTCGAACGGCCGTTTCATCATCACCTCGCAGCATCCATGGACACCATCCTGCCGTCCTCGGCGAGGACGGCAGGTGAAGCAGGACGTGGCCCGTCAGAACGTGTTCAGGCGTCCAGTTCCTGCCAACGTGCATAGGCGGCATCCAGTTCGGCCTGCACCTTGGTCAGCTGCTGCGTGTGCGCGGTGACTTCGGCGCTGGATCGGGTATAGAACGAGGGATCGTTCATCGCCGAGGTCAGGCCTTCCACGTCCAGTTCCAGCTGTTCGATCTTGGCCGGCAGCTGCTCCAATTCGCGCGCGTCCTTGAAGCTCAGCTTGCGCTTGGGCGCGGCATCAGCAACCGGAGCGGCAGGCGCAACAGCAGGTGCCGCCGTCGCCGAAGCCTTCGCCACCGCCATTGCGGTCTGGGTCGGTGCCGGGCGCTGGCGCAGCGAGTCGCTGTAGCCGCCAATGTAATCGCCCACCTTGCCCTCGCCTTCCAGCACCAGCGTGGAGGTCACCACGTTGTCGAGGAAGTCACGGTCATGGCTGACCAGCAGCAAGGTGCCGGTGTAGTCGGCCAGCAACTCTTCCAGCAGCTCCAGGGTTTCCACGTCCAGGTCGTTGGTCGGTTCGTCCATCACCAGCAGGTTGGACGGCTGTGCGAACAGCTTGGCCAGCAACAGGCGGTTGCGCTCGCCGCCGGAGAGGCGGGTGATCGGCGCGCGTGCGCGTTCCGGGGTGAATAGGAAGTCCTGCAGGTAGGCATGCACATGCTTGCGCTTGCCGTTGAGGTCGATGAAGTCGGCGCCTTCGGCCACGTTCTCGATCGCGCTCCAGTCCTCGCGCAAGGTGGCGCGGTACTGGTCGAAAT
>Ga0308157_10001690_pt1 | contig 42243 bp, 40 predicted proteins | sample PhyBR1_FD_201035 | JGI IMG/M metagenome (GOLD analysis project Ga0308157, IMG submission 201035) | Phyllosphere microbial communities from UC Gill Tract Community Farm, Albany, California, United States - DLSLB.R1 | ecosystem: Host-associated > Plants > Phyllosphere > Unclassified | place: USA... | reverse complement strand
GGAGGTGCAGGCCGGCGGCGAGAAGTCGCTGCTGCGCGCGCTCGACGGCATGTGGCCGCTGCACGAGGTCAAGCCGGCGGCGCTGTCGGCGATCGACGCGGTCGGCGTGGAGGATACGCAGCGCGAGGTGCGCCGCATCCTGGCGCTGGTCAGCAGCGACGCGCGCGACACCGGCAACCTGACCGAGAAGATCGACAACGTGGTGCTGCATCCGGTGCTCGGTCCGGTGATCCTGGCGGTGCTGATGTTCCTGGTGTTCCAGGCGGTGTTCAGCTGGGCCAATGTGCCGATGGATATGATCAAGGCCGGTGTCGACAGCGTCGGCGGCCTGCTCAAGGGCGCGATGGCGGACGGCTTGCTGCGCAGCCTGCTGGTGGAGGGGATTCTGGGCGGGGCCGGCAGCGTGCTGGTGTTCCTGCCGCAGATTCTGATCCTGTTCTTCTTCATCCTGATCCTGGAGGACTGCGGCTACCTGCCGCGCGCGGCCTTCCTGCTGGACCGGTTGATGGGCGGCGTCGGCCTGTCCGGGCGCGCCTTCATTCCGCTGCTGTCGAGCTTTGCGTGCGCGATCCCCGGCATCATGGCGGCGCGCACCATCCAGAATCCACGCGACCGGCTGGTGACGATCATGATCGCGCCGCTGATGACGTGCTCGGCGCGCTTGCCGGTGTATGCGCTGATCATCGCGGCGTTTATCCCCGAGCGCGAAGTGGGCGGCTTCATGAGCCTGCAGGGCCTGGTGCTGTTCGCGCTGTACTTCGCCGGCATCGCGTCGGCGATGGCGGTGGCCTACTTCATGAAGCGCACCATGGGCTCGAACCGCCAGCAGCCGCTGATGCTGGAGCTGCCGGCCTATCACTGGCCGCATCTGCAGAACCTGGCGCTGGGCCTGTGGGAGCGCTGCAAGATCTTCCTGTCGCGCGTGGGTACGATCATTTTGACCTTGATGGTGCTGCTGTGGTTCCTGAGCTCCTTCCCCGGCGCGCCTGAAGGGGCGACGCATCCGGCCATCTATTACAGCATGGCGGGCATGCTGGGTCGCGGACTGGAATATGTGTTCGCGCCGATCGGCTTCAACTGGCAGATCTGCATCGCGCTGGTGCCGGGCCTGGCCGCGCGCGAGGTGGCGGTGGGCGCGCTGGGCACGGTGTACGCGCTGTCGCAGAGCGGCGAGGAACTGGCGCAGTCGCTGACGCCGATCATCGCCGGCTCGTGGACCTTGCCGACCGCCTTGTCGCTGCTGGCGTGGTATGTGTTCGCGCCGCAGTGCATGTCGACGCTGAGCGTGGTGCGGCGCGAGACCAACAGCATCCGCTATCCGCTGATGATGGCCGGTTATATGTTCGCGCTGGCGTACACGGCGTCGTTCCTGACGTATCGTATTTCCTTGTTCTTCATCGGAGGCTGAGCATGTGGCAGCAAGTGATCGTGGCGGTGATTGTGGTGGCGGCCCTGGGGCATTTCTGCACCAAGTATTTGCCGGCGGCCTTGCGCAAGCAGATCGTTTATGTGCTGTCGCGGCGTGGCTTCGACCAGAATAAACTGGCTAAACTGTTTAACACGAAATCGAGCTGCGGCGACGGCTGCGCCAGCTGCGGCTCCTGCGAAACCACGCCATCGGCATCGTCCGACGCGCCCACCTCCGCGCCGCTCAAGCGCGTCATCATGCTGCGCGTACAGCGCTAATTCCCGCCTCCTCTGCGCCGGCGCAAACGCGCCGGCGATCCTAGCAAACCGGATTGAACGACTCCGCCTGCGCCATCGGCCAGTACAGGCCGAACACCGGCGGCAGGCGTGACAGCTGGCTGGGGTCGAGCAGCTCGCCCGGCTCCAGGTAGGGCAGCAGCGCCGACGCCAGCTTGACCTGGTTGGGCGAGATGCGCCGCACCAGATGATGCGCCTTCAGCTGCGACGGGTGCGTCAGGCCGGCGGCGGCGATCAATTGGGCCAGCGCCTTCAAAGTGTTCTCGTGGAAGTTGGCCACGCGCCGGGTCTTGTCCGGCACCACCAGCGCGCGCTGGCGGTTGTGGTCCTGGGTGGCGACGCCGGTCGGGCAGCGGTCGGTGTGGCAGCTCTGCGACTGGATGCAGCCCAGCGCGAACATGAAGCCGCGCGCCGAGTTGCACCAGTCCGCGCCCAGCGCCAAGGTGCGGGCGATGTCGAAGGCGGTGATGATCTTGCCCGAGGCGCCGATCTTGATCTTGTCGCGCAGGTTGGCGCCCACCAGCGTGTTGTGCACCAGTAGCAGCGCTTCCTGCAGCGGTGTGCCGATGTGGTCGGTGAACTCGACCGGCGCGGCGCCGGTGCCGCCCTCGCCGCCGTCGACCACGATGAAGTCGGGCGTGATGCCGGTGGCCAGCATGGCCTTGACGATGCCGAAAAATTCCCACGGGTGGCCGATGGCCAGCTTGAAGCCGGTCGGCTTGCCGCCCGACAGCGTGCGCAGGCGGTCGATGAAGGCCAGCATCTCCAAGGGCGTATCGAAGGCCGAGTGCTTGGACGGCGAGATGCAGTCCTGGCCCATGGCCACGCCGCGCGTGGTGGCGATTTCGATCGTGACCTTGGCGCCCGGCAGCACGCCGCCGTGGCCGGGCTTGGCGCCCTGCGACATCTTCAGCTCGATCATCTTGACCTGCGGCGTGGTGGCGTTGGCGACGAAGTTCGCCTCCGAGAAGGTACCGTCGGGGTTGCGGCAGCCGAAGTAGCCGGAGCCGATCTCCCACACCAGGTCGCCGCCGTTCTGGCGGTGGTAGGGGCTGATGCTGCCTTCGCCGGTGTCGTGCATGAAGCCGCCGGCCTTGGCGCCGCCGTTGAGCGCCAGGATGGCGTTGGCCGACAGCGCGCCAAAGCTCATCGCCGAGATGTTGAACACGCTGGCCGAATAGGGCTGGGCGCGCGGGCAGTCGGGGTGGTTGCCGATCTCGATGCGGAAGTCGTGGTGCTGCTCGGGCGCGGGACTGATCGAGTGGTTGATCCATTCGTAGCCGGGCGCGTAGACGTCGAGCTGGGTGCCGAAGGGGCGCTTGTCGGTGTCCATCTTGGCGCGCTGGTAGACGATGCTGCGCTGGTTGCGCGAGAACGGTTCGGCCACGGTGTCGTCCTCCAGGAAGTACTGGCGGATCTCGGGGCGGATCGATTCGAAGAAGAAGCGGAAGTGCGCCAGGATCGGGTAGTTGCGGCGCAGCGCGCGTTTGGTCTGCAGCAGGTCGGTGATGCCGACCACGGTCAGCGCGGCGGCCGTCAGCGGAATCCACCAGGGCGCGGCCAGGGCCAGCGAGGCCACCAGCGTGACGATGGCGGCGATGAAGACGAGGTAACGCGGGGACAACAGGTTCATGGACACTCCGGTGGGCGGCTGATGGCGCAGTGTACTGCTGTTCCTCCCGGGAATCCATCGCTCTCTGGCTGGAGGCACGCAAGGTTACCAACGATGCTAAAGTAGCGGGGTTGCGGCGCTCGGCCGCGTTTTTGCGGGAAGCTCATCATGATCGTGGTCCACCATCTGAACAACTCGCGCTCGCAGCGCGTGCTCTGGCTGCTCGAGGAGCTGGAGCTGGACTACGAGATCGTGCGCTACCAGCGCGACCCCAAGACCATGCTGGCGCCGCCGGAGCTGCGCGCCATTCACCCGCTGGGCAAGTCGCCGGTGATCAGCGACGGCGACATCGTCGTGGCGGAGTCGGGCGCGATCATCGAGTACCTGGTGGAGACCTACGGCCATGGCCGGCTGGTGCCGCCGGCCGGCACTGCGGAGCGCCGCCGCTGGACGTACTTCCTGCATTACGCGGAAGGCTCGGCGATGGCGCCGCTGCTGATGAAGCTGATCTTCGACCGGGTGGAAAACAGCCCGGCGCCGTTCTTCGTCAAGCCGATCGCGCGCGGCATCGCGCGGAAGGTCAAGGGCGGCTACATCGAGCCGCAGATCGCCGCGCACCTGGATTACCTGGAGGCGGAGTTGAACCAGCGGCCGTGGTTCGCCGGCGCCGAGTTCAGCGCGGCCGATATCCAGATGAGTTTTCCGCTCGAGGCGGCCGCCGCGCGCGCGGGGCTGGACGCCAGCCGTCCCAACCTGACCGCCTTCCTCAAGCGCATCCACAGCCGCCCGGCCTTCCAGCGCGCGCTGGAGCGCGGCGGGCCGTATGAGCTGCTGAAGTAGGCCGCGTGGCTGGCGCGGTCGGGTAAAATGATGGATTGAACAAGCCCGGATGATGTTGAACATGGGTAGACTCCTTGCCATCGACGGCCTCAATATCGTGCGCCGCGTCTACGAAGCCAGCCCCGAACCCGATAGCGCCGAGAAGGCCGAGATCGCGCTGCGCCACGCGCTGTCCTCGTTCCGCAAACTGGTCAACGACCACGAACCCACCCACGTGCTGCCGGCCTTCGATTTCGGCGGCCCCACCTGGCGCCATGCGCTGTACGCCGGCTACCGCGAGGGCCGCGCGCCGATGCCGGCGCCGCTGCGCGAGGCGCTGCCGGCCTTTTACGACAAGCTGCGCGGCATCGGCCTGCATGTGGTGTCGCTGCCCGAGGTCGAGGCCGACGACGTGATCGGCACCGTGGTGCTGCGCTGGCTGGCCGACGGCCGCGGCGAGGCCACCGTGGCCACCACCGACAAGGACCTGCACGGCCTGATCGCGCAGGGCGCCCGCGTGTGGGACCACTTCAAAAGCGAATGGCACGACCACGCCTGGGTCGAGCGCAAGTGGGGCGTGCCGCCCGAGCAGCTGCCGGACCTGCTGGCGCTGATGGGCGACCCCACCGACTCGATTCCCGGCGTGTCCAAGGTCGGCGTCAAGAAGGCGGCGCGACTGTTGCGTACATACGGCACTCTGGACGGGATCATGGCCGGGGCGGGCATTCTGAAGGACACGCTGGGCGAAACTCTACGAAAAGAACGCGAAATGCTGTATCTTTCGAAACAATTGGTGCAATTAAAAACGGACGTGCGGGTCGGCGTGAGCTGGAATATGCTGGCGTGGGACCGGAACTGAGCGCGCGCCCACTAAGACAAGGTTTACAAGATGTTAAAAGCGGTCATTATCGACACCAGCGCGATCGCGCGCGGCCTGCTCAACACGGTCCTGCTCGATGGCGGCTACGACGTGGTGGGCCAGAGCCACACCTGCGCCAGCGGCCTGGCGCTGCTGATCAAGCATAATCCCCACATCGTCTGCATCGCCCGCGAGCAGATCGAGAACGGCGAGGACGTTGTGCGCGAGATCAAGACCAACTGGCCGAAGACGCTGATCTTCATGGTCTCGAGCGAATTCGACGCCGCCACCATCCAGGCCGCCCACGCGATGGGCGTGAACGGCTTCATCGTCAAGCCATTCAAGGCCGACACGGTGCTCAACACGATACGCAACACGGTGATCGCCATGGTCAAGCGCCAGCGCGCGGCATTGGCCAAGGAGGCCGGCGCGCAGGACGCGCCCGAGGCCGAGGGCGGCGAGCCCGCCGCCGGCTGATCCTTCCCCGTCAGGCGGCGAAGGTCGAGCTGTCGATGATGCCGCCGCCGAGGCAGACGTCGCCGTCGTACAGCACGGCCGACTGGCCCGGCGTCACCGCCCACTGGGCTTCCATGAACTTCAACGCGAAATCGGAATCGCCTTCCGGGGCGATCTCGCACGCCACGTCGGCCTGGCGGTAGCGGGTCTTGGCCGACATCGCGCGCGCGGCCGGCGCCTCGCCGGCGATCCAGCTGGCCTGGTCGGCGCGCAGGGTCGACGACAGCAGCCACGGATGGTCGTGGCCCTGCACGATGTACAGCGTGTTCTCGGCCACGTCCTTGCGCGCCACGTACCAGGCGTCGCTGCTGCCGTCCGGGTTCTTGTACGCCTTCATGCCGCCGACGCCGATGCCCTTGCGCTGGCCCAGCGTGTAGAAGCTCAGGCCCACGTGCTCGCCCACCACCTTGCCGTCCGGCGTCTTCATCGGGCCCGGCTTGTACGACAGGTAGCGGTTGAGGAATTCGCGGAACGGCCGCTCGCCGATGAAGCAGATGCCGGTCGAGTCCTTCTTGGCCGCGTTGGGCAGGGCCAGTTTCTCGGCGATCTTGCGCACCTCGGTCTTGGGGATCTCGCCCAGCGGGAACAGCGTCTTGGACAACTGCGCCTGGTTCAGGCGGTGCAGGAAGTAGCTCTGGTCCTTGGTGTGGTCGACCGCCTTGAGCAGCTCGTGGCGGCCGCCGTTCTGGCGCACGCGCGCGTAGTGGCCGGTGGCGATCAGGTCGGCGCCCAGGTGCATCGCGTGGTCGAGGAAGGCCTTGAACTTGATCTCGGCGTTGCACAGCACGTCCGGATTGGGCGTGCGGCCGGCCTGGTATTCGCGCAGGAAGTCGGCGAACACGCGGTCCTTGTATTCGCTGGCGAAGTTGACCGCCTCGATGTCGACGCCGATCACGTCGGCCACGCTGGCCGCGTCGATCCAGTCCTGGCGCGTGGAGCAGTACTCGGAGTCGTCGTCGTCTTCCCAGTTCTTCATGAACAGGCCGACCACGTCGTAGCCTTGTTCCTTGAGCATCCACGCCGCGACCGAGGAGTCAACCCCGCCCGACATGCCGATCACGACCTTTTTCTTGCTCATCTTGCTTTCATCCATTCGCGGCGTTGGCCGCTTCCTTGTACACCGAGGTGTGGGTTTGTATCAGTTCCAGCGGGGCGCGGCGCCCGGCCAGGTATTCGTCCACGCATTGCAGCACCGTCGGGCTGCGGTGACGGTCGGCGCAGGCGGCCAGTTCGTCGCGCGTGAGCCACATGGTGCGCAGGATGCCTTCGTCCAGCGGACGGTCATGTTTGGCGCCCGGCACGCCGCAGAAGGTGAAGCGCAAATACGTCACTTCCTCGCCGGTGCGGTTGGAGGTGTAGCGCGACATGTACATGCCCACCAGCGCGGTCGGCGTGAAGTCGTGCGCGGTTTCCTCCAGCGTTTCGCGGATGACGGCCTGCTCCAGCGATTCGTGCGGGTCGAGGTGACCGGCCGGCTGGTTGATGCGGATGCCATCGCTGGTCTCTTCTTCGATCAGCAAGAATTTGCCATCTTTTTCGACGATGGCGGCAACAGTAACAGAGGGTTTCCAGATACGCGGCATGAGTCATCCTTGAAAGAGCCGACATTTTAGCCTGTTCCGGGCGTTTGGTTTGAACCCGCCTTCACCGAAAGGTGGGTTCGTATTGAAATATCGCAAGGTTTGTTGTGTTAATCCGTGTTTGACTGGCTGCCTTGCGAAAAATTCAGTGTTTTAACTGCAATTCGTGATAAATAGTAATAAATGATGTGATAAATGCGCTATTTATTGATAAATATATATTAAGTATGATGGGGCCAACGAGGGGCGTTGCTGTCCCGGCATTCCGTGTTAGATTCTAGTCAGTTTATTAATCATTTGGAGGCACCATGAGAGTAGGCATACCGGCCGAGACGCGGCCGGGAGAAACCCGGGTGGCGGCGACGCCCGAGACAGTCAAGAAGCTCGCAGCCAAGCATCAAGTGATCGTGCAGGCCGGCGCCGGACTATCGGCCTCGGTCACCGACGAGGCCTACGCGGCCGCCGGCGCACAGATCGTCGGCGCGGCGGAAGCCTTCGCCGCGGAGGTGGTGTTGAAAGTGCGTGCCCCCAACGCCGAGGAGCGCGCGCTGATCCCGGCCGGCACGGTGGTGATCGGCATGTTGAATCCCTTCGACGCCGACAACAACGCGGCGATGGCGGCGGCCGGCCTGCAGGCGTTCGCGCTGGAGGCGGTGCCGCGCATCACGCGCGCGCAGTCGATGGACGTGCTGTCGTCGCAGGCCAACATCGCCGGCTACAAGGCGGTGATGGTGGCGGCCAACACCTACCAGCGCTTCATGCCGATGCTGATGACGGCGGCCGGCACGGTCAAGGCGGCGCGGGTGCTGATCATGGGCGTGGGCGTGGCCGGGCTGCAGGCGATCGCCACGGCCAAGCGGCTGGGCGCGGTGATCGAGGCGTCCGACGTGCGCCCGCCGGTCAAGGAGCAGGTGGAGTCGCTGGGCGCGAAGTTCATCGACGTGCCCTTCGTGACCGACGAGGAGAAGGAAATCGCCAAGGGCGTGGGCGGCTACGCGCGGCCGATGCCGGCGGACTGGATGCGCCGCCAGGCGGAGCTGGTGCACGAACGCGCCAAGCTGGCCGACATCATCATCACCACCGCGCTGATCCCGGGCCGGCCGGCGCCGGTGCTGATCTCCGAAGAAACCGTGAAGGCCATGAAGCCGGGTTCGGTGATCGTCGATTTGGCCGTGTCGCAGGGCGGCAACTGCCCGCTGTCGGAGCTCAATAAGACGGTGGTTAAGCACGGCGTGCACATCGTCGGTGAGCCGGACCTGGCGACCCTGGTGGCGGCCGACGCGTCGGCGCTGTATGCCCGCAACGTGCTGGACTTCCTCAAGCTGATCATCGACAAGGAAGACAAGTTGGTGATCGATCGCGAAGACGAAATCATCAAGGCCACGCTGTTGTGCAGCGGCGGCGAGCTGCTTAGAAAATAATAGGGGAGTCAATCATGGAAGTCAGCCACACCATCATCAATCTGATCATCTTCGTGCTCGCCATTTATGTCGGCTACCACGTGGTCTGGACCGTGACGCCGGCGCTGCATACGCCGCTGATGGCGGTCACCAACGCCGTCTCGGCGATCATCATCGTCGGCGCCATGCTGGCGGCCTCGCTGACCGAAGGCGTCATCGGCCAGGTCGCCGGCACCGTCGCGGTGGCGCTGGCCGCCGTCAATGTGTTCGGCGGGTTCCTGGTCACGCAGCGCATGCTGGAGATGTTCAAGAAAAAAGAGCCTAAAGCGAAGAAGGGAGATCACGCATGAATTTCATCTCCATGAACCTGGTGACGATGATGTACCTGATCGCATCGGTGTGCTTCATCCAGGCGTTGAAAGGGTTGTCGTCGCCGGCCACGGCGCGCACCGGTAATGCGTTCGGCATGTCGGGCATGGCGATTGCCGCCGTGACCACCATCGCGTTGATCCTCAAGCTGAAGGCGGAAGCCACGGCTGCGGCGGTGGCGGGCACCTCGGGCGGCATGGGCCTCGGCCTGGTGGCGCTGGGCGTGATCGTCGGCGGCGGCATCGGCGCGGTGCTGGCCAAGAAGGTCGAGATGACCAAGATGCCGGAACTGGTGGCGGCGATGCACTCGCTGATCGGTTTGGCCGCGGTGTGCATCGCGGTGGCGGCCGTGTCGGAGCCGCACGCCTTCGGCATCGCTGCCGTGGGCGAGGCGCTGCCGTTCGGGAACCGCATCGAGCTGTTCATCGGTACCTTCGTCGGCGCGATCACGTTCTCCGGTTCGGTGATCGCCTTCGGCAAGCTGTCGGGCAAATACAAGTTCCGCTTGTTCCAGGGCGCGCCGGTCAGCTTCGCCGGCCAGCACATGCTGAACCTGATCCTGGCCATCGTCATGGTGGGCCTGGGCCTGGCGTTCTGCTTCGCCGGCGGCACCGAGCCGGCATGGCTGCCGTTCCTGGTCATGACCGCGATCGCCTTCGTGCTGGGCGTGTTGATCATCATCCCGATCGGCGGCGCCGACATGCCGGTGGTGGTGTCGATGCTGAACTCCTACTCCGGCTGGGCGGCGGCGGGCATCGGCTTCTCGCTGAATAACGCGATGCTGATCATCGCCGGTTCGCTGGTCGGTTCGTCCGGCGCGATCCTGTCGTACATCATGTGCAAGGCGATGAACCGTTCGTTCTTCAACGTGATCCTGGGCGGCTTCGGCGGCGCTCCGGCGGAGGCGGGTGCGGGCGGCGCGAAGGAACAGCGTCCGGTCAAATCCGGTTCGGCCGACGACGCGGCGTTCATCATGGCCAATGCGGAAAGCGTGATCATCGTGCCGGGCTACGGCCTGGCGGTGGCGCGCGCGCAGCATTCGCTCAAGGAGCTGGTCGAGAAGCTGACCCACAAGGGCGTGACCGTGAAGTATGCGATCCACCCGGTGGCGGGCCGCATGCCGGGCCACATGAACGTGCTGCTGGCGGAGGCCGAGGTGCCGTACGACCAGGTGTTCGAGATGGAGGATATCAACGGCGAATTCGGCCAGACCGACGTGGTGCTGATCCTGGGCGCCAACGACGTGGTCAACCCGGCCGCCAAGGATCCGAAGTCGCCGATCGCCGGCATGCCGATTCTGGAGGCGTACAAAGCCAAGAGCATCATCGTCAACAAGCGTTCGATGGCTTCCGGTTATGCGGGCCTGGATAATGAGCTGTTCTACCAGGCGAATACGATGATGGTGTTCGGTGACGCGAAGAAGGTCATCGAGGACATGGTCAAGGCTGTGGAGTAAGCTTGATTCAGTTTTTGTGAATGGTTCATTGGCTTTTCGCCGATTGATGGTGGGATTGATGAGGCATACGATGGCTACATCAACCCACCTCAAGGAGATTCACCATGAACCGCTTACAAAACAAAGTCGCCATCGTTACCGGCGCATCGTCGGGCATCGGCCGCGCTACCGCCAAACTGTTTGCCGCTGAAGGTGCGCGCGTTGTTGTCGCCGCGCGCCGGTTGCCCGAGCTGGAGTCGCTGGTGGCGGAAATCGCCGCCGATGGCGGCACCGCCATCGCGCTGGCCGGCGACGTCACTTCCGAATCGTTCAATGCGCAACTGGTCGCCGCGGCCGTCGAGGCGTTCGGGCGGCTGGATATCGCTTACAACAACGCCGGTACGCTGGGCGAGATGGGCGAGTCCACCGGCGTTTCGGAGCAGGGCTGGAACGAGACCATCGCCGCCAACCTGACCAGCGCCTTCCTCGGTGCGAAGCATCAGATTCCTCAAATGATCAAGCATGGCGGCGGTTCGGTGATCTTCACTTCGACCTTCGTCGGCTACAGCTTTGCCTTCCCCGGCGTGGCGGCTTATGCGGCCAGCAAGGCGGGGCTGATCGGCCTGACGCAGGCGCTGGCTTCGGAGTACGGCGCGCAGGGCGTGCGGGTGAATTCGGTGCTGCCGGGCGCGGTCGATACGGCGATGTATCGCGATATGAACAATACGCCGGAAGCGGCTTCCTTTGTCACCAATCTGCATGCGTTGAAGCGCGTGGCGCAGCCGGAGGAGTTGGCGCGCTCGGTGCTGTACCTGGCTTCAGACGATTCGTCCTTTGTCACCGGCACCGCGTCGCTGGTCGATGGCGGCGCTTCGATCACGCGCACTTGAGCCCGGAACCGCGCAGGGGTATATGTATGGGGGGGATCTGCACGGCCCTTCTGGGAGCGATACTATTCCGGCTCTCTATTCCCTTCTATTTTTCTTGATTCGTCTCTGCGCTCGGCTGTCTGCGGATTTCAGAAGAAAATAGAGAAAACGAATGGGAACGAGAGGGCGGAAATAGCGTGGTTCCCCCAAGGGGGCGCGCAAGGTACCCCCTGTGTGTATTCTCAGGTCAACGCCGGCCGTACATCATGAGCTCGGCCAGCACGCCGCGCGCGGGGCCGACCATGTCGATCGCGGCCAGCGACAGCCCCAGCAGCGCTTGCGCCGGCGAGTCGTTGGCGAAGATGCGGGCCATGGTGTCGGTCAGGCGCACGGTGGTGTTGCGGTCCTGGCGGCGCAGTTCGGTGAATTGCGCCAGCATGGTTGGATTCGCGCCTTGCGCCAGCAGGCGCGCCAGCACGGCGACGTCGCGCAGGCCGAGGTTCAGGCCTTGCCCCGCCACCGGATGCAGCGTTTGCGCCGCGTTGCCGATGGCGACCGTGCGCGCGGTGCTGCGCGGATCGGCGTTCAGGCCCAAGGGGAATGCCAGCCGTGGCGACGAACGCGTGAATGTGCCGAGGCGCTCGCCGAACGCGGCGCCCAGTTCGGCGAGGAAGGCTGCATCGTCGAGCGCCTGCAGGCGGACGGCGGTTTCTGGACGCACGCACCAGACCAGCGAATACTCTTCGCCTTGCGGCAGCAGGGCCAGCGGGCCTTGTTCGGTGAAGCGTTCGTAGGCGCGGTGCGCGATCGGGCGGCTGGTGCGGACTTGCGCGATGATCGCGGTCTGCTGGTAATCGCGGTGCTGCGCCTTGCTTTCCTGATCGCTGAACAAACCACCTTCGGCCTGCACGACGATGGCGGCCGTGGTGCTCGTGGTGGCGTCCGCGCCGGCGATGGTCAGCGCGACCGCGTCGGCGTTTTCGGCGATGGCTTCAACGCGGGCCGGGCGCAGCGTGGCGATGCCGGCGCGCTGGCAGACCGCGCCCAGCGCCGTCACCAGATCGCCGTAGCGCAGCACGTAGCCCAGCGCAGGCAGTTTGTGCTCGTCGCGGTCGATCAGGCTGCGGCCGAACTGGCCGCGGCGCGACACATGGATCTGATGGATCGCCGTGGCGGCGGCCGGCCACGCACCGATTTCCTCCAATATCTGGCGGCTGCCCCACGACAGCGCGATCGAGCGTGGATCGTTGCTGGCTTGCTCCAGCGTCCTGGCGTCGATCAGCGCGATGCGTTGCGCCGGCGTGCCGCGCCTTGCCAGCAATGCGGCCAGCGCCATGCCGGCCGGGCCGGCGCCGCAGATGGCGATGTCGTAGGATGGAGCGTCGCTGTGGGTCATGCCTTCGTGCGCGGGTGCTGCTTGATTGAGTGTGTTCATGGAGACTGCATCAGTTGTTCTATCTCGGCGACCGTCTTAGGCGCGGCGGCGCTCAGTATCGTGTGGCCGTCGGGCGTGACCAGCAAATCGTCCTCGATGCGGATGCCGATGTTCCAATACTCTTCCGGCACGCCCTCGGCCGGACGCACATAGATGCCCGGCTCCACCGTCAGCACCATGCCCGCCTGCAGCGCGCGCGACGGCTTGCCTTCGGCCGCCGTGTCGCGGTACTGGCCGACGTCGTGCACGTCCATGCCCAGCCAGTGTCCCGTGCCGTGCATGTAGAACTGCAGGTAGCGCTTGTTGGCGATGATGTCGGCCACGCCGCCGTGGATGTCCTGCTTGAGCAGGCCCAGGTCCAGCATGCCCTGCGCCAGCACCTGCACCGCCGCCTCGTGCACGCCGGAGTAGGGCTGGCCGGGGACGATGGCCTGCAGCGCCGCCGATTGCGCGGCCAGCACCAGTTCATACAGCCGCCGCTGCGGCGCGCTGAAACGGCCGTTGACCGGATAGCTGCGCGTGATGTCGGAGGCGTAGCCATCGAGCTCGCAGCCGGCATCGATCAGTATCAGGTCGCCGTCGCGGCTTTGCGCGTTGTTGGCGCTGTAGTGCAGCACGCAGGCATTGGCGCCGGCGGCGACGATGGAGTTGTAGGCCGGCGCCTGCGCGCCGTTGCGGCGGAATTCGTACAGCAGCTCCGCCTCGATTTCGTATTCGTACATGCCGGGCCGCGAGGCGCGCATGGCCCGCGCGTGCGCCTGCGACGAGATGGTGGCGGCGCGCAGCATGGTGGCTTGCTCGGTGTCGTCCTTGAACAGGCGCATCTCGTCGAGCAACGGCAGCAGGTCGACCGCGCTGGCCGGCGCGCCGACGCCGGTGCGCGCCATGCCCTTGACGCTGGACAGCCACTGGCGGACCCGCGCATCCAACGCGCTGCCCAAGGCGTAGTACAGGGCCGGCGCATCGGCCAGCAGCTTGACGATCTCGCCGTCGAGGTCCTCGACCGGGTGGGCGTCGTCGAAGCCGAAGGCCACGCGCGCCCCGTCCGGGCCGTGGCGGAAGCCGTCCCAGATCTCGCGCTCGACGTTCTTCTGCCGGCAGAACAGGATGGAGCGCGCGGGCGCATCGCCGCGCGCGGCCACCAGCACCACCACGCTTTCCGGCTCGGCGAAGCCGGTCAGGTAGTAGAAGTAGCTGTCGTGGCGGTACAGGTATTCGCTGTCGCTGTTGCGGGCGACTTCGGGCGCGGTCGGCAGCACCGCCACCGCGCCGGGCGGCATGTGCGCCAGCAGGCGCGCGCGCCGGGCGGCGTAGCCTGGCAGCCCGGCGGCCATCACTGCACGCCCTTGGCGGCGGCCAGGCGCGTGGCCGGCGGCGCGTTGAGCAGGTCGAGCTGCTGCACCGTGCCCAGGTTGTGCCACTCGCCTTCGTACACCTCGCCGCCGACCTGCTTCTTGTCGATGTAGGCGCGGATCAGCGGGCCAAGCTTGGCGTACTCGCCCGGCGCGATGCCGTCGAACATTTCAGGGCGGTAGACGCCGACGTTCCCGAAGGTCCATTTCGGCGAGCCCTCGTTGGTCAGCGTGTACATGGTCAGGCCGAAGTCGCCCTCGGGGTGGAAGTCCGGGTTGGGCACCAGGTAGAGCCAGCAGATGTCGCGCTGGTCGGCGGGGTAGGGATTGCCCCACATGTCCTTGTCGTGCAAGACGTCCTTGACCTGGGCGAAGTCGAAGTAGGGCATGTAGATGTCGCCCGACACCGCCACGAACGGCTCCTCGCCCAGCAGGTGGCGCGCGGTGGCGATGCCGCCGGCGGTCTCCAGCGCGGTGGTTTCGCGCGAGTACATCAGCTGGGCGCCGAACTGGCTGCCGTCGCCCAGCGCTTGCTCGATCTGGTCGCCCAGGTGGGCGTGGTTGATGACGATCTCGGTGATGCCGGCTCGCACCAGGTTGAGGATGTGCCAGACGATCAGCGGCCGGCCGCGCACCTTGAGCAGCGGCTTGGGCGTGGTGTCGGTCAGCGGACGCATACGTTCGCCGCGTCCGGCGGCGAAGATCATGGCTTTCATGCGCGCCGCCTCAGAAGGTGTAGCCGACTTGCGGCTGCTTGTCTTCCAGCTGGTCGAGCAGGCGCACCAGCGGCCGCAGCTCCTTGTAGCGGCCGGCCGTCTTGCGCACGTAGTCCATCACGGTCGGCAGGTCGTGCAGGTACTGGTCCTTGCCGTCGCGGTAGTTCAGGCGGCAGAACAGGCCGAGGATCTTCAGGTGGCGTTGCAGGCCGGCGTATTCGAAGTCCTGGTAGAAGCCGTCGATGTCCGGGTTGACCGGCAGGCCGACCGCCTTGGCGTGCTGCCAGTAGCGGATCGCCCAGTCCAGCACCAGCTCCTCGTCCCACTGCACGTAGGCGTCGCGCAGCAGCGAGGCCAGGTCGTAGGTGATCGGGCCGTACAGCGCGTCCTGGAAGTCCAGCACGCCGGGATTGCCGGCGTCCATCCACATCAGGTTGCGCGAGTGGAAGTCACGGTGCACATACACCTGCTGCTGGGCCGTGACGTTGGCCAGGATGGCGTCGAACACGCCCTGCAGCTCGGCGGTCTGCTTGTCGGTCAGGGTGGCGTTCAGGTGCTTGCCGATGTACCACTCGGGGAACAGGTTCATTTCGCGCAGCATGAAGGCGCGGTCGTACTCGGGCAGCACGCCGGGCTGGCTGGTCAGCTGGAACTTGACCAGCGCCTCCAGCGCCTCGGCGTACATGGTCGAGGCGTTGTCGTGGTCCAGCACCTGCAGGTAGGTGGTCACGCCCAGGTCGGACATCAGCAGGAAGCCGCGCTCGTAGTCGGTGGCGACGATGCGCGGCACGCTGACGCCGGCGTGGGCCAGCATTTCGTCCAGCTTGACATAGGCCAGCACGTTCTCGCGCTCGGGCGGCGCGTCCATGACGACCAGCGTGGCGCCCAGCGCGGCTTGCTGTTCAGGCAACACATCGACGCGGAAATAGCGGCGGAAGCTGGCGTCGGCCGAGGCCGGGCGGGCGCTGGCGACGTCCACCACGCCCAGCGTGGCCAGCCAGGCGGTCAGCTGTTCCAGGCGAGGGTCGGAAGATGTATCGGAAGTTAAATTCTGTAATAAAGACATTAAGCGGGGCCCGGAATCCGGTGTTGGGTGAAGATTCCCATATAATAAGGGATTCAAATCAAAATATCGCCTGTCATGGTGTTTCATCCCTTCTTTTCATGAGTCGCATGCGCTGGCTTCCGGCCCCCCCCACTTCCCCGCATCGCTGGGCGTTTGCCCTGACTGCCATCGCCGCCGCCATCGCGGCCCTGCCGGCCCACGCCCAGAGCCTGCCGCCGAAGGCGCGCGCGCCGCGGGTGGAGGACAAGAACGCGGTCACCACCATCCAGGCCGAGGACATCAGCGGCCGCCCGGAGCGTGAGATCACGCTGGAGCGGGACGCCGAGCTGGTCAAGGACAAGACCCGCGTCAAGGCCGACACCGCGTGCTACCGCCAGGTCGAGGACGAGGTCGAGGCCAAGGGCCATGTGAAGATCTGGCGCTTCGGCGACTATTTCACCGGCGACGAGCTCAAGCTGAACATGGACAGCGGCAAGGGCTATATGCTCAACCCGACGTACCAGCTGGAGGCCAACCACGCCCAGGGCAAGGCCGAGCGCATCAACTTCCTCAACGAGGACGAGGCGGTGGTGGTCAACGGCACCTACAGCACCTGCCAGGGCCCGACCCCGGACTGGTATTTGCGCTCGAACACCTTGAACCTGGACTCCGGGCGCGACGTCGGCACCGCCGGCCAGACCATCATCTACTTCAAGGACGTGCCGATCCTGGGCACGCCGGCGATGTCGTTCTCGCTGTCGGGCGCGCGCCGCTCGGGCTGGCTGTCGCCGATGCCGGGCTTCGGCTCCAAGGGCGCGGCCGAGCTGACCGTGCCGTACTACTTCAACATCGCGCCCAACCGCGATTTGACGGTGTACCCGAAAATCATCCCGCGGCGCGGCTTCCAGCTGGGCGCCAACGGCCGCTACCTGGGCGAGGCCGCCGGCGGCCTGTACCAGGGCGAGACCTATGTCGAGTACCTGCCGCACGACAAGCAGTACGTGCCGCCCACCGCCGGCGGCTCGACCGACCGCTGGATGATCAAGTCGCTGCACACCCAGGAGCTGTCCAAGGACTGGGCCTACAGCTGGAGCCTGCGGGCCGCGTCGGACAACAACTATCCGAACGATTTTTCCAAGACCGTGTCGAGCTCGACCGAGCGCCAGCTGCTGCGCGAGCTGCGCACCGACTACCACGGCGAATTCTGGACCCTGACCGCGCGGGTGCAGAAGTACCAGGTGCTGCAGGACCCGGAATCGGCGGTCGATCCCTCGCTGTTCGTCTCGCGCCCGTACGACCGGCTGCCGGCGATCAACCTGCACGCGGCCCAGTACGACGTGGCCGGCGGCTTCGACTGGGCGCTCGACAGCGAGCTGACCCGCTTCTACCACCCGACCCTGATCAACGGCACGCGGCTGGTGGCGATCCCGCAGGTGAGCTACCCGGTGGTCGGCCCCAGCTACTTCGTCACGCCCAAGCTGATGGTCAACCTGGCCAGCTACCAGCTCGACGCCTACGGCACGCAGGCGTCCGAGAACCTGTCGCGCGTGGTGCCGACGTTCTCGCTGGACTCCGGCCTGGTGTTCGAGCGCGACATCAAGTTCGCCGGCCGCGACATGACCCAGACGCTGGAGCCGCGCCTGTTCTACGTGAACACGCCGTACCGCGACCAGAGCCAGTTCCCGACCTTCGACACCGACGCCGCCACCTTCAACTTCAGCCAGATCTTCAGCGAGAACCGCTTCGTCGGCTCGGACCGCATCGGCGACGCCAACCAGCTGACGGCGGCGCTGGTGTCGCGCTTCCTGGACGCGGCCGGCGCCGAGACGCTGCGCCTGGCGTTCGGCCAGCGCTTTTATTTCCGCGACCAGCGCGTGCAGCTGGCCTCGACCACGCCGGTGGTGGACTCGCGCTCGGACATGCTGCTGGCCGCGACCGGCCGCATCTCCGAGACCTGGGGCTTCGACAGCGCGGTGCAGTACAGCCCCAGTTCGCGCCGCGTGGTGTCCGAGAGCTACACCGCGCAATGGTCGCCGGGGCAGAAGAAGGTGCTCAACGCCGGCTACCGCTACCTGCGCGGCAGCTTCAAGAACATCGAGCTGTCGAGCCAGTGGCCGATCTTCCAGCGCTGGTACGGCGTGGGCCGGGTCAGCTACTCGGTGCAGGACAAGAAGATCCTGGAAAGCCTGGTCGGGCTGGAATACAACGGCGACTGCTGGGTGTTCCGCATGGGCGCGCAGCGCTTCGTGACCACCTCGACCAAGGCGTCGACGCCGATCTTCTTCCAGCTCGAGTTGAACGGCCTGTCGCACCTGGGCGTGGGCAGCCCGCTGGAGGCGATGAAGAACAGCATTCCCGGCTACCAGCGTTTGAACGAAGGCTACGGCCGCTAGCAAGACCCCGGGCGTCCGCCGCCGCGTGCGGTGGCGGGCGCTATTTGATTGTTGTCACCTGACTCATGAGCGTTCTTAAGATGAAGTTCGAAACGAAAATTCTCGCAGTCCTGTTGTGCACCACCGCCCTGGGCGGTTGCAGCCTGTTCTCGAAGAAGCCGGCCGCCGCGCCGGCCGCGCCAGCCGCGCCGGCCGCCGCCGCCCCGGCCGCCGCCGCCAAGGCCGCCCCCGCCGCCGCCTCGGCCGCCAAGTCCGACGCCAAGGGCTTCCTGCCGCCCGGCGAGACCGGCAACGTGGCGATCGACTCCATCGTGGTGGTGGTCAACGACGACGTCATCACCCAGCGCGAGCTGACCAACCGCATCAAGTCCGTCACCGCGCGCATGAAGGCGCAGAACGTGCAGATGCCGGATCCGGCCGACCTGCGCCGCCAGCTGCTCGAGCGCATGATCGTCGAGCGCGCCCAGCTGCAGATGGCCAAGGAGATGGGCGTGCGGGTCGACGACCAGCAGCTCGACCGCGCCATCGGCCGCATCGCCGAGGCGCAGAAGCTGTCGGTGCAGGACCTGCGCAACCAGATGGAAAAAGAGGGCACGCCGTACGCCGAGTTCCGCGAGCAGATCCGCGAGGAGATCATCATGCAGCGCCTGCGCGAGCACGAGGTGGACGCCAAGATCCAGATCTCCGAGGCCGAGGTGGACAGCTTCATCGCGGCCGAGAAGGCCGCCGCCGCCGAGCAGTTCGAGATCAACATCTCGCAGATCATGGTGCGCATCCCGGACAACGCCACCGCCGAGGTGATCGCCCAGCGCCGCGCGCGCGCCGAGGAGGTGATGCGCCAGCTGCGCACCGGCGCCGACTTCGCCAAGATGGCCGCCACCTATTCGGACGCCAGCGACGCCCTGCAGGGCGGCGTGGTCGGCTGGCGCCAGCCCGAGCGGCTGCCGCCGGTGTTTGCCGAGGCGCTGAGCAAGCTCAAGCCGGGCCAGGTCACGCCGATCATCAAGAGCGTGGGCGCGTTCCACATCCTCAAGGCGGTCGACCGCCGCAGCCTGGCCGAGGCGCAGGCCGTGGCCGCCGTGCAGCAGAGCCACGTGCGCCACATCCTGATCAAGGTCACGCCGACCATGAGCGTGGCCGACGCCAAGCGCAAGCTGCTGGAACTGAAGGAGCGCCTGGACAACCACGCGGCCAAGTTCGAGGACCTGGCGCGGCTGGTGTCGAACGACGGCTCGGCCGCCAAGGGCGGCGACCTGGGCTGGCTGTATCCGGGCGACGTCACGCCGGAGTTCGAAGCGGCCATCAACGCCCTGAAGATCGGCGAGATCAGCCAGCCGGTCGAGACCAGCTTCGGCGTGCACCTGATCGAGGTGTTGGAGCGCAAGAGCGACGACGTCTCCAAGGAGCGCGAGCGCAACAACGCGCGCCAGGCCATCCGCGAACGCAAGGTCGAGGAAGCGGCCGAGAGCTGGCAGCGCGAAGTGCGCGACCGCGCCTACGTGGAATTCCGCACCGACGACGGCGCCGCCGCCAAGTAAGCCAACCAGGGGAACCCGCGTGAGCGCCACTCAACACTCCGGGCGCAGCGCGCTGCGCCCCCAAGCCACCGCCCGCCGCGCCCGCGGCGCCCGTCCGGCCATCGCCGTCACCGTCGGCGAGCCGGCCGGCATCGGCCCCGAGCTGGCGATCCGCGCCGCCTGGGCGCGCCGCGCCGAAGTCAACTGCGTGCTGCTGGGCGACGCCGCCTTCCTGGCCATGACGGCCAGCTACATCGATCCCGCCATCAAGCTGTCGGCGCTGTCGCTGCAGGCGGTGCGCAACGGCGGCCTGCCGCACTTCGGGCCGGAGCGCGTGACGGTGATCGACGTGCCGCTGGCGGCCCACGTCGTGCCGGGCCAGCTGGACAAGGAAAACGGCCGCAGCGTGCTGGCCACGCTGGACGCCGCCATCGAGGGCGTCGAGGCCGGCTGGTTCGAGGCGGTGGTCACCGCGCCGCTGCAAAAGAGCACCATCAACGACGCCGGCGTGCCGTTCTCCGGCCACACTGAATACTTCGCCGAGCGCACCGGCACGCCGCAGGTGGTGATGATGCTGGCAGGCCAGCCGGCCGCGCCGGCCGCCGAGCCAGCGCAGCCCACGCCGCCGCCGCTGCGCGTGGCCCTGGCCACCACCCACCTGCCGCTCAAGGATGTCGCGGCCGCGCTGAGCCAGGACGGCCTGGCGCGCGTGCTCGACATCATCGACCACGACCTGCGCGGCAAGTTCGGCATCGCCGCGCCGCGCATCCTGGTGTGCGGCCTGAACCCGCACGCGGGCGAGGGCGGCTACCTGGGGCGCGAGGAAATCGACATCATCGCGCCGGCCATCGCGGCGGCGCAGGCGCGCGGCATCGACGCGCGCGGCCCGTACCCGGCCGACACGCTGTTCCAGCCCAAATACCTGCAGGACGCCGACTGCGTGCTGGCCATGTACCACGACCAGGGCCTGCCGGTGCTCAAGTACGCCACCTTCGGGCGCGGCGTCAACATCACGCTGGGCCTGCCTTTGATCCGCACCTCGGTCGACCACGGCACGGCGCTGGACTTGGCGGCCCAGGGCCTCGGCCTGGCCGATGGCGGCAGCATGGACGCCGCGCTCGACACCGCCGTGGCGATGGCCAACGCCTCCCTTCACCTCAACCAAGAATAATCATGAAACACGTCGCCCGCAAACGCTTCGGCCAAAACTTTTTACATGACAAATACGTCCTCTCCAGCATCACCGAGGCCATCGCCCCGGCGCCGGACGACACGATGGTCGAGATCGGGCCCGGCCTGGGCGCGATGACCGAACAGCTGATGCGCACCCTGGACAAGATGCACGTGGTCGAGCTCGACCGCGACCTGGTGGCGCGGCTGGAAAAGACCTACAACCCGGCCAAGCTGACCATCCACGCCGGCGACGCCCTCAAGTTCGACTTCGGCAGCATCCCGGTGCCGGCCGGACGCAAGCTGCGGGTGGTCGGCAACCTGCCATACAACATCTCCAGCCCGCTGCTGTTCCACCTGGCGACGTTCGCGCCGCAGGTGCAGGACCAGCATTTCATGCTGCAAAAGGAAGTGGTGGAGCGCATGGTGGCCGAGCCGGGCAGCAAGACCTACGGCCGGCTGTCGGTGATGCTGCAATGGCGCTACGACATGTCGCTGCTGTTCGTGGTGCCGCCGGAAGCGTTCGACCCGCCGCCGAAGGTGGAGTCGGCGATCGTGCGCATGATCCCGGTGGCCAACCCGCTGCCGTGCGACGGCGCGGTGCTGGAGGCGGTGGTGCTGAAGGCGTTCTCGCAGCGGCGCAAGGTGATCCGCAACTGCCTGGCCGGCATGTTCACCGAGGCGCAGATCATCGAGGCGGGCATCGACCCGACCATGCGTCCGGAAACCGTGGGCCTGGCCCAATACGTGGCGCTGGCCAATCTGCTGTAGGCAAAAAAAAGCCCGCTGATGAAAGCGGGCTAAATCCAATTCCTTTGCAAGAAGTGGAGGAGACAGGTGCAGTATGCTGCGACGCGGCATATAACGCAACTTTATTTTTCGAATATCGATCATCACGATAACGAATAACTGCTCCCTCTCCCTTCCGCTCCCTCCCGTCCTTACTTCGGTGTGCAGTTCAGGATCATGTTGCTGACGATGACGCCGTTGACCACGCCGGTGTTGTTGGCCAGCGTGCAATTGATGTCGGCCGGCTGCGACAGGATGGTCACGCCGTAGGCCGCGCCGTCGGCCACCGCCGGCAACTGGAACTCGCCCTTGCCCAGCACGGTGTCGTTGGCGTTGGCGCTCGACACCGACACCTGGCCGCCGGTCGAGCCGTTCAGCAGCACCACCACGCGCGGGGCGGCGGCGGTGGTGCCGGTGGCGGGAGTCGGGAACAGGCCGGTGAAATAGCCGCCCACAGCGTAGCTGTTCTGGATGCAGCGGATCGCCACGGCGATCGACACCGTGTGGCCGGCCGAGCCGGAGGCGCCGGCGATCGGCGCGCAGTTCTGGTGCGCCGGGTTGGCCAGCACGGTGACGTTGTAGTCGGTGCCGTAGGAAATCTGGCGCGGCATCGTGAAGCTGGTGGCGCCGGACGGCACCGGCAGCGTGTCGCTGCCGTTGGCCAGCACCAGGCCGCTGTTGTTCAAGCCCTCGATGGTGCCCTGCACGGCGAATTGGGCCTTGCCGCCGCAGGCGGACAGCGCGGCGGCCAGCATCAGCGCCGCAACGGCGCTCAAAGTCGAAAATTTCATGGTGTACTCCAAAAAGAGGCGGGCGGGCCGGCCCTCGCGCGGAGGGCCGGCGCCGGAATTAGTTGCAGGTGACGACCAGGTCGCCGTAGTCCTTGGCCGGCATGTTGCCGGTGGGGTTGGCGACCGTGCAGACCTGGGTCTGCTTGGTGGCCGGATCGACCGGTTGCGACAGCACCGTCACGCCGTACGGCGAACCGTCGCCGACCTTGCTCGGGAAGGTGAAAGCGACCTTGGCGTCGGCGGTGGCCGCGGGCAGCACGCTGACCAGGTCGGCGCCGTTGGCCAGCACCAGGCCCGGATAGCGCAGGCCGCTGACGTTGCCGCCCAGCGTCCACGGATTGGTCACGCAGCTGAAGCCGATCGAATACGAGGTGTAGGCGTTGGCCTTGCCGACGTTGGAGGTGCCGACCGCGGTGCACTTGGCGCCGGTGGGCTGGGTGTCGATCTCGATGTCGAATTCCTCGTCGACCGCGGCCAGGCGGGTGAACACGAAGCTGCTGGTGTTGGCCGGGATGGCCAGGCGCTCATTGGTCTTCTTGTTGATCAGGACCAGGTCGGGCTTGGTCAGGCCGCTGATCGTGCCCGACAGGGCCAGGTTGCCGTTGCCGCCGCCGCAGGCGTTCAGCAGGGCGGCGCACGCCAGGGCGAGGCCTGAACGCAGGTACACACTTTTCATAACAATCTCTCTCCAAATCGAATAGGGCCGGGCAACGGGCGGGTGCAGCATCTTACACGCGTTGGCCGGTATTTTAGTGCATTTGGTAACACCGGGGCCGCTAAGCGATGTAACAGCTTGTGACACCCGGGGCCGCCGCCGCGCTCAGCGCACCTGCGCCACCGCGCAGCGCGAGCGCTTGCCGTCGAGCTGGCAGCTGTTGCGCACCCGGCCCCGCAGGTCGTGCACCTGCACCAGCCAGCGGTCCGCGTCCTGGCGCTCCATGGTCATGAAGCCGAAGCCGTCGACCCAGGAGCTGAACTGCTCGACCTGCGCGCCCGGCGCCGGCGTCACGCCGTCCGGCAGGCGCTCGGGCAGCGGCACGGTGTCCTCGGCGGTGCCGGAAAAGCCGGAGATGAACTGGCTCGGATGGCCGCCGGCGAAGCTGACCTGCTCCCACAGGTGCACATGGCCGGACAGCATGGCCTGCACCGAGGCCGGCAGCAGGCCCGGGTTGAGCGAGCCGAAGGTCTGCTGCAGGCCGGCGTCGCCCGGCAGCAGCCGGATCGAGCCGTCGGCGCGGCGGTCGGCGCCCATGCCCAGCAGCGGATGGTGGGCGATGCCGATGTTGCGCGGCGCCCGCTGCGCCAGCGCGTCCAGCTGGCGGTACAGCGTGCGGTACTGCTCGTAGCCCTGGTCGCCCGGCTTGAAGCCCTTCCACGTGGTGCTGGCGGTGTCGAGCACCAGCAGCTGGGTGTCCTGGCCGATCGGCACGGCGTAGGGCGCGCTGTAGTTGCCGAGCGCGTCGTCGGCGGCGTTGTTGCAGTCGCGCCCGGCGGCCAGCGGGCGCGGATCGAGCAGGCGCCAGTAGCCCTGGCCGCCGCGCTGGCAGTTCTCGTGGTTGCCGCGCGCCATGATCCACGGCGCCGCCCGCAGCAGCGCCGCGCCGGGCGCGAAGAAGTCGGCGTTCCAGGCGTCCCAGCCGTAGCCCCACGGGCTGCCGGCGCAACCGGCGTCGCCGTCCGGGCAGGCGTTCTCGCGGTAGTGGTAGTCGCCGACGTGGACCACCAGCTCCGGGCCCCACGCTGCGGCCGCGGCCGCGATGGCGGCGAACGGATAGTCGGCCGCGCGGTTGCAGGCCTGGTAGCTGCTGGAACTCTTTTGCAGGCGGCAGCCGGTGTCGCCGATGACCACGATGCGCCGCGGCGCGGCGGCCGGCTGCGGCAGCGCGCGGCCCAGCACGCTGGCCTGGGCATGGTGGCCGGCCGGCAGCGCCGCCTCGCAGGTCAGCAGCGGAAAGGCGGCCGGCTTGGAGTCGGCCGGCGCCGACGCCGTGGGGCGCAGCGGCAAGGTGGCGGCCGGCGCGCGCAGCGTCATCGGCAGCGGGCGCCCGTCCACCACGATGTCGGGACAGGCGGGGGCGTCGATCAGCACGCGCGCCACGGCGGCGCCGCCATCGCCCAGCACCACGAAGGAAGTGAAGGCCGGCGGCTGGCCGACGGTGGCGCAGCCGGCCAGCAGGGCGGAGGCGGCCAGGGCGCCGAGCAGCGGCCGCGTCCAGCGGCGGGTGGTGGCAAGGATGGCAGGCGTAGTCAAAGGCACGGGTTCTCCAGCGGGGCAATCCGGTAATTTACCACGCCCTCGCCGGGCGGCAATCGGTGCGACAATATCGCATCTTTCATTTCCGTTTGCCCGCCATGACGCCACGCCGCCCCCACGCCCTGCTGTTCGACCTGGACGACACCCTGTGGCCGATCGGCCCGGTGATCGCGGCGGCGGAAACCAGCTGGCACGCCTGGCTGGCCGAGCACGCGCCCGAGGTGACGCGGCGCTACTCCATCGAGGCGCTGCGCGCGCGCCGCATGGCCCTGCTGGAACAGCGGCCCGAGCTGGTGGTCGACCTGTACCGGCTGCGCCGGCTGGCGCTGGAGGAAGCCTTCGCCGACGCCGGCGCCGACGCCGCCCACATCGAGGGCGCCATGCGCCACTTCCACGTGCAGCGCAACGCCGTCACCCCGTTCGGCGACGTGCCGGCCGCGCTGGCGGAACTGCAGGCCATGCTGCGCCTGGGCGTGATCACCAACGGTAACGCCGACCTTGAACTCATCGGCATGCACCACCATTTTGAAACTGTGCTGGCCTCGTCGCGCTTCGGCCGCGCCAAGCCCGACCCGTCCATCTTCCTGGCCGCGTGCGAGGCGATGGGCGTGGCGCCGCAGGACGCGGTCTACGTCGGCGACGACCTGCGGCTGGACGTGCAGGGCGCGCAGGGCGCCGGCCTGCGGGCGGTGTGGATGAACCGCGGCGGCAGCGCAGCACACCTGGTAGCGGGCATCGCGCCGGACGCCATCTGCGCCAGTTTTGATGAACTTCTGGCATGGGTTCGTGCGCAAATGCAGCATTGACGCCACGCCATGGCCCCCGTCCGGCGCGGAGCGTGCATAATAAGCAGAAATATCATCAGTGAATGAACATGCAACTCGATACACGCGCACAAACCTTGCTCAAGGCCCTCGTCGAACGCTACATCGCGGACGGCCAGCCGGTGGGCTCGCGCGCCCTGTCCAAGATCTCCGGACTGGACCTGTCGCCGGCCACCATCCGTAACATCATGGCGGACCTGGAGGAACTGGGCTACGTCGCCAGTCCCCACACCTCGGCCGGCCGGGTGCCGACGCCGCGCGGCTACCGCATCTTTGTCGACACCCTGCTTACCGTGCAGCAGCTCGACGAGCAGGCGGTGGAGTCGCGCATGCGGCTGCAGGCGCCGCAGCCGCACAAGATGATTTCCAACGCGGCGCAGATGCTGTCGTCGCTGTCGCAGTTCGCCGGCGTGGTGCTCAGCCCGCGGCGCGAATCGGTGTTCCAGCAGATCGAGTTTTTACGGCTGGGGGAGAAGCGCATCCTGCTGGTGATCGTCGGCCCGACCGGCGACGTGCAGAACCGGCTGCTGCTGACCGATGTCGACTACAGCCCGGCGCAGCTGGTGCAGTCGGCCAACTACATCAACCAGAACTACGGCGGCCTGGCCTTCGACGAGGTGCACATGCGGCTGCAGACCGAGGTGCGCCAGCTGCGTGACGACATGGGCCGGCTGATGCAGGCGGCGGTGGAGGCGGGCAGCGAGGCGATGGCCGACAGCTCGGACGACATGGTCATCTCGGGCGAGCGCAACCTGCTGTCGGTGAGCGATTTGTCGTCGAACATGACGTCGCTGCGGCAGATGTTCGACATGTTCGAGCAGAAGACCGGGCTGATGCAGCTGCTCGACGTGTCGAGCAAGGCCAGCGGCGTGCAGATTTATATCGGCGGCGAATCAAGTCTGGTGCCGATGGACGAGATGAGCGTGGTCACCGCGCCGTACACGGCCAACGGCAAGATCGTCGGCACGCTGGGCGTGATCGGGCCGACGCGCATGGCCTACGAGCGGGTGATCCCGATTGTGGACATCACGGCCAAGCTGCTGTCGAACGCGCTCAGCCACAATTAAGCCCGCGTCTTACGGGCGGTGCGGGCAGGCGGTCTTGGTGCAGTTGCCGTAGATGGCTAGCGCGTGTTCGGCGATCTTGAAGCCGCGCTCCTTGGCCACCAGCTGCTGGCGCGTCTCGATTTCCTCGTCGAAGAATTCCTCCACGCGGCCGCAATCCAGGCACACCAGATGGTCGTGGTGCGAGCCCTCGTTCAATTCAAAAATGGCCTTGCCGGTCTCGAAGTGATTGCGGTTCAGCAGGCCGGCCTGTTCGAACTGGGTCAACACCCGGTACACGGTCGCCAGGCCCACGTCCATATTGTCGGCCAACAGGATCTTGTAGACATCCTCGGCGGTCAGGTGGCGCACTTCGCTGTTCTGGAAGATGTCCAGGATTTTGAGGCGGGGCAGGGTGGCTTTGAGGCCGCTGGCCTTCAGGTCGGTGGGGTTGTTGCTCATGATGGCGGCTCTTTTAGTGGTTGGCGATAGCTAGGCGACAGTTTAACGCACTCCGGCCGCCACCGCACCCTGCGCGCCGCGCGGCGCCGCCGGCGTGAAATTTACATTTGCAATGTTTTACAATTAATCTTTATAAAACAAGGACATACTTGCCGTTTTGCTGGATAATGCGGTCTCCCGGAGTGCCCGCGCAGCCCCATGTCGCACCTTGTGCTTTATGATATAGCGTTTTTCGGCATTTCCGCTCGATCAGATTGAGGACAACCATGCGCGTCACCCAGGCTTTATCGCAGTCTTTGTTGCACCGTTTCACCCGCCGCGCCCCGCTGCTGGCCGGCGCCGTTTGCGTCGCGCTGGCCGTGGGCGGCTGCGCGTCCAACACCACGCTGGGCGAGAAATCGACCGACGTGAAGGAAACCGGCACCACGCTCGACGCCAGCAAGGGCGCGCAAACCACCACCATCACCAAGCTGCAGAAGTTCATGTGGTTCTTCTCGCCGTACCGTCCGGACATCCAGCAGGGTAACTTCGTCTCCGAAGAGATGCTGTCGCAGCTGAAGACCGGCATGACGCGCGAGCAGGTGCGCTTCATCTTCGGCACAGCGCTGCTGACCGACCCGTTCCACGCCGACCGCTGGGACTACGCGTTCCGCATGGCCAAGGGCAACGGCGAAATCACCACCAGCCGCGTGATCGTGTTCTTCGACAAGGACGGCAAGGTGGCGCGCTGGGAAGGCGGCAACCTGCCGACCGAAAAAGACTACATCGCCCGCATCGCCGGCCCGGCGCCCAAGGTCAAGAAGGACCTGAGCACGCCTGACGCGCGCCCGGTGTCGAACACCGCGCCGATCCCGGCCGGCGCCGACAACTCCGCCGCCTCGCCGATCGGCGTCACGGTGAGCAACGACAAGAAATAAGCACGAGGACAGACGCATGACAGACCTGAACATCGCCATCGCCGGCGCCGGCGGCCGCATGGGCCGCATCCTGATCGAAGCGGTGCTGGACGCGCCCGACGCCCGCCTGTCCGGCGCGCTGGACCGCGCGGGCTCGGCCAACATCGGCAGCGACGCCGCCGCCTTCCTCGGCAAGCCGGCCGGCGTGCTGGTGGAATCGGACCTGGCCAAGGGCCTGGCCGGCGCGCAGTTCCTGATCGACTTCACCCGTCCCGAGGGCACGCTGGACCACCTGGCGTATTGCGCCGAGCACGGCATCAAGATGATCATCGGCACCACCGGCTTCGACGAAGCGGGCAAGGCCGCCATCGCCGAGGCGGCCAAGAAAACCGCGATCGTCATGTCGCCCAACTTCAGCGTTGGCGTCAACGTCACGCTCAAGCTGCTGCAGCAGGCGGCCAAGGCGCTGGCGGTCGGCTACGACATCGAAGTGATCGAAGCCCACCACCGCCACAAGGTCGACGCCCCGTCCGGCACCGCGCTGAAGATGGGCGAAGTGCTGGCCGACGCGCTGGGCCGCGACCTCAAGGATTGCGCGGTCTACGCGCGCGAAGGCGTGACCGGCGAGCGCGACCCGTCGTCGATCGGCTTCGCCACCATCCGTGGCGGCGACATCGTCGGCGACCACACCGTGCTGTTCGCCGGCACCGGCGAGCGCATCGAGATCAGCCACAAATCCAGCAGCCGCGTGACCTATGCGCACGGCTCGCTGCGCGCCTGCCGCTTCCTGGCCGACAAGGCCACCGGCCTGTACGACATGAACGACGTGCTGGCGCTGAACTGATGACGCCCAACCACTTCACCCTGGCCGGCTACTGGGAACAGGGCGACACCATCAGCCACATCGTGGCGCTGGTGTTGCTGGCGATGTCGCTGGTGAGCTGGTTCTTCATTTTGTCCAAGGCCTACGCCGCGCTGCGCATCCGCCGCGGCGCGCCGGCCGTGCAGGCGTTCTGGGAGGCGCCGTCGATGCAGGACGGCGTGGCCGCGCTGACCCTGGCCGATCCCGAGCAGGTGTTCCTGCCGCTGGCGCGGCAAGGCGCGGCGCAGCTCAAGACCGGCGGCCGCGTGTCGCTGGGCGGCGAGATGGGCCACGCCGCGCAGGTCACCCGCGTGCTGCGGGTGGCGATCCAGAATTCCACCAACCGCCTCGAAGGCGGCCTGACCCTGCTGGCCTCGATCGGCGCCACCGCGCCCTTCGTCGGGCTGCTGGGCACGGTATGGGGCATCTATCACGCGCTGGCCAATGTCTCGGCCAGCGGCACGGTGCAGATCGACAAAGTGGCCGGCCCGGTGGGCGAGGCGCTGATCATGACCGCCATCGGCCTGACGGTGGCCATCCCGGCGGTGCTGGCGTATAACGGCTTCAACCGCGTCAACCGGCTGACCCTGGCCGAATTGGACGCCTTCGCGCACGACCTGCACGCCTACCTGACCACGGGCGAGCGTGCGGCCAAGTAAGGAGGACGCATGAGCTTTGGTGCATTCAACCACCACCGCAATCCGGGGCCGATGGCCGATATCAACGTCACGCCGATGGTCGATGTGATGCTGGTGCTGCTGGTGATCTTCATCCTCAGCGCGCCGATGTTCACCAACGCCGTCAAGCTGGAGCTGCCGAAGGCGCAAGCCCAGGCCAATCCGCAGCAGGCCGCCACGGTCACGCTGTCGATTGACGGCGCCGGCAAGATCTTCTGGAACAACGACCCGGTCGAGCTCAGCGTGCTGGAAGCGCGCCTGGTCGACGCGGCCAAGCTGGAGCCGCAGCCGGAGCTGCAACTGCGCGCCGACAAGGACACCCGCTACGAAGTGGTGGCGCAGGTGATGGCCGCCGCGCAGTCGCATGGATTAACAAAGCTGAGCTTCGTGACGGACGGCTCGGCGCCCACCGATTTCGCCAGCTTCCACGCCACCTGCAAGGCCGCGCTGGGCTTCCCCGACACCTACGGCAACACCATGGACGCCTGGGTCGATTGCCTGAGCTACCTGCGCGACGAGGACGGCATGAGCAAGTTCCGCCTGAAGCCGAACGAGGTGCTGGACATCGTCATCACCAACGCCGACGCCATGAAGGCCGCCGTGCCCGACATCCTGGAAGAAGTGAGCTACTGCGTGGCCGGCATCAACGAGCGCTACGAAGACTACGGCGAGAAGCCGGCCCTGAAACTTACGCTGCGCTGACCACGCCCGCTGGCACCGAGTTCGGGATCTGCGACTTGGCGCCGGTCTCGCCCGGGGCCAGCGTCAGCACCTCGAAGCCGGTCTCGGTCACCAGCACCATGTGCTCCCACTGTGCCGACAACGATTTGTCGCGCGTCTCGACGGTCCAGCCGTCGTTCAACTCCTTGGTCGCCGCCTTGCCGGCATTGATCATCGGCTCGATCGTAAACAGCATGCCCGCCTTGAGCACCACGCCCTGGCCCGGACGGCCATAGTGCGCCACCTGCGGCTCGTCGTGATAGACCATGCCGATGCCGTGGCCGCAGTAATCCAGCACCACGCTGTAGCCGGCCTTCTCGGCCACGGTCTGGATCGCGAAGCCGACATCGCCCAGCGTCGCGCGCGGCTTGACCGCGCGGATGCCGGCCCACATCGCCGCATAGGTGGTCTCGACCAGCTTGCGGGTGGCCTTGGACGGCTCGCCGACGTAGTACATGCGGCTGGTGTCGCCGTGCCAGCCATCCTTGATGACGGCGACGTCGAGGTTGATGATGTCGCCATCCTTGAGGATATGGTCGTCCTTCGGAATGCCGTGGCACACCACATGGTTGACCGAGCTGCACACGGTGGCCGGGAAGCCGCCGTAGCCCACGTTGGCGGGAATCGCCTGCTGCACGTTGACGATGTAGTCGTTGCACAGCTTGTCGAGGTAGCCCGTGCTGACGCCGGCCTTGACGTGCGGCGTGATCATGGTCAGCACGTCGGCCGCCAGCTGGGCGGCGACGCGCGCCTGGACGATTTGTTCGGGCGACTTGATCAAGTTGGCGTTACGGCGGGACATGGTGCGACCTCTTTCATTTTCGGAGGCGCGTATACTGCCACATCCGCTAGCGTACCGCTGCCAAATCGAAATGAGGGTTGTCGATCAGACAAAGCAGATTGCCGAACGGATCGGCCAATTCCACCGTCTTGATATTCTCGCCCACGTCCTGGATCGCCCCGTGCACGGTGGCGCCCAGCGCGACGATGCGCTCCACCTCGGCGGCGATGTTATCCACGCCCCAGTAGACCATGCTGCCCGCCTGCGCTGGCTTGCCGTCCGGGATCAGGCCCAGCTCGAAGCCGCCGACATTGAAGCCGACATAGAACGGCTGGTCGAAGTAGGGCGCCGTATCGAACACCTTGCTGTACCAGGCCTTGGCGGCCGCGAGGTCGGCCACCGGATAGGCCACCGTGCGTAATCCCTTGATCATGCTAGTCTCCACTGAGATGTTGAAAACATCATCTTGGCACATCGGCAGCGGGCGCGATTGTAAAAATGGAAGCTAGGCGCCCAGCAGGAAGCGCTCCGGCGCGCTGCCGGTGAACTCCTGGAAATCGTGGATCAGGTGCGACTGGTCGAAATAGCCGCAATCGAGCGCCAGTTGCGCCCAGTCCGGCCCCGGCGAGGCCTTGAGCGCGGCGGCGGCCCGGCGGAAGCGGCAGATGCGCGCATACAGCTTGGGCGACAGCCCGACCCGCGCGCGGAACAGCGCCGCCAGGTGCTGGCGCGACACGGCCAGCTGATCCGCCAACTGCTCGATGCGCAGCGCGCCGTCGCTAGCCTCCAGCGCGGCCAGGGCGCGCTGGATCAAGCGCTCGCCAGCGTCGCCAGGCAAGCCGACGCCGCGTGCGGCCGGCCCGCGCAGCCGGAGCAGCAGCTGATGCTCGATCACCGCGATGCGCTCGCGGTCGGACAGCTCGCAGGTCCACAACGCATCGGCAAGCCGCTCGGCATCGTTGCGTCCCCAAAGCTGATCGATATCGACCCGCTGGTCGGTCAGCGCATGCAGGGGCGCGGCCAGGAAGGCGCCGGCCGCGCCGGGCTTGAAGCGCACCGCCACCGTCCGCAGCGGCCCGCCGCTGGCGACCAGGATGGCGCTGCTCATCATGCCGACCGCAAAGCCAGGCTGGCCGTCATCCTGCCAAAGAATATCGACACAATTATCCGGCAGCACCCGATGCGTATGCGCACCGCCGGGCGCGCGGGCGGCCCACATGCACTCGACGTGCGCGGCCAGCGCCGGATGGGGAGGATATTCGCGATAGTACATCCGCACAGTATACCTTTGCGCCCAACCAACTTTGGGGTCAAGTCTGACATTCGGACACGAGCTCTTCCGCATTACGGCCGGGGCCGTGTCCGAATGTCAGACTTGACCCCCTGGGTTATAATGTCCGGTTCATATACACTTATTGGCCGCACACCATCATGCAAGATAAATATAGTCCCGCTGACGTAGAAAAAGCCGCTCAATCGCACTGGAAAGCCATCGACGCCTACAAGGCCGTCGAACACGACCCGCGTTTCCCGAAAGGGAAGTATTACGCCTGCTCGATGCTGCCTTATCCATCGGGCAAGCTGCACATGGGCCACGTCCGCAACTATACGATCAACGATGTGATGTACCGCTACCTGCGCATGAACGGCTACAACGTGCTCATGCCGATGGGCTGGGATGCGTTCGGCATGCCCGCGGAGAACGCGGCGATGGCCAACAACGTGCCGCCCGCACAGTGGACCTACTCCAACATCGCCCACATGCGCGAGCAGATGGAGTCGATGGGCCTGGCGATCGACTGGTCGCGCGAGATGACCGCGTGCAAGCCGGAATACTACAAGTGGAACCAGTGGATGTTCCTGAAGATGCTGGAAAAAGGCATCATCTACAAGAAGACCGGTACCGTGAACTGGGATCCGATCGACCAGACCGTGCTGGCCAACGAACAGGTGGTCGATGGCCGCGGCTGGCGTTCCGGCGCGCTGATCGAAAAGCGCGAGATCCCGATGTACTACGCCCGCATCACCGATTACGCCGATGAGCTGCTGGCCTATGTCGACGACAAGCTGCCAGGCTGGCCTGAGCGCGTGCGCACCATGCAGACCAACTGGATCGGCAAGTCGACCGGCGTGCGCTTCGCCTTCCCGCACCAGATCAAGGGCGCCGACGGCCAGCTGATCCAGGACGGCAAGATGTACGTCTTCACCACCCGTCCGGACACCGTGATGGGCGTGACCTTCTGCGCCGTGGCGGCCGAGCACCCGCTGGCGATCCACGCCGCGCAGACCAATCCCGAACTGGCGGCCTTCAACGCCGAGTGCAAGCTGGGCTCCGTGATCGAAGCCGACATGGCGACGATGGAGAAGAAGGGCATGCCGACCGGCTTGTTCGTCACCCATCCGCTGACCGGCGAGCAGGTCGAGGTCTGGGTCGGCAACTACGTGCTGATCACCTACGGCGACGGCGCCGTCATGGGCGTGCCCGCGCACGACGAGCGCGATTTCGCCTTCGCCAAAAAATACAATCTGCCGATCAAGCAGGTCATCAAGGCCGACGGCAAGGAGTTCTCCACCGACGCATGGCAGGAATGGTACGGCGACAAGGACGTCTCCATCGTCACCAACTCCGGCAAGTACGACGGCCTGCGCTACGCGGAAGCCGTGGACGCGGTGGCCGCCGACATGACAGCCAAGGGCCTGGGCGAGAAGAAGATCACCTTCCGCCTGCGCGACTGGGGCATCTCGCGCCAGCGCTACTGGGGCACGCCGATCCCGATGATCCACTGCGGCGATTGCGGCGTGGTGCCGGTGCCGGAGAAGGACCTGCCGGTGGTGCTGCCGGAAGACTGCGTACCCGATGGTACCGGCAATCCGCTGAACAAATACGAGGCATTCCTCAAGTGCGACTGCCCGCAGTGCGGCAAGCCCGCGCGCCGCGAGACCGATACGATGGACACCTTCGTCGATTCGTCGTGGTACTACATGCGCTATACCTCGCCGGGCGCCGACAAGATGGTCGACGAGCGCAATGACTACTGGATGCCGATGGACCAGTACATCGGCGGCATCGAGCACGCCGTCATGCACCTGCTGTACGCGCGCTTCTGGACCAAGATCATGCGCGACTTCGGCCTGGTCAAGTTCGACGAGCCGTTCGTCAACCTGCTCACGCAGGGCATGGTGCTCAACGAGACCTACTACCGCGAAGACGCCGCCGGCAAGAAGACCTGGTTCAACCCGGCCGACGTCGACCTGACGCTGGACGACAAGGGCCGCCCGCAAGGCGCGGTGTCGAAGGCCGACGGCCAGCCGGTCAATATCGGCGGCACCGAGAAGATGTCGAAGTCGAAGAACAACGGCATCGACCCGGCCGCGCAGATCGAACAATACGGCGCCGACACCGCGCGCCTGTTCACGATGTTCGCCTCGCCGCCGGAACAGACGCTGGAATGGTCGGGCAGCGGCGTCGAAGGCGCCAACCGCTTCCTGCGCCGCGTATGGGGCTTCGGCTACGCGCAGCGCGAGGCCATCGCCGCCGCCGGCGCGCCGCTGACCGCGACCGCCACCACCGACGCCGGCAAGACCCTGCGCCGCGAACTGCACAAGGTGCTGCAGCAGGCGGACTACGACGTCAAGCGCATCCAGTACAACACCGTGGTATCGGCCTGCATGAAGATGCTCAACACGCTGGAATCGGCCAAGGACGCGGATGCCGCGTCGCTGTCCGAAGGCTATTCGATCTTCCTGCGCCTGCTGAATCCTGTGGCGCCGCACATCACCCACGTGCTGTGGGAAGAACTGGGCTACGCCAAGGCGCACGGCGACATCCTCAACGTGCAGTGGCCGCAGGTCGATCCCGCGGCGCTGGAGCAGTCCGAGATCGAGATGATGATCCAGGTGAACGGCAAGCTGCGTGGCAGCGTGGTCGTGGCCAAGACCGCCGACAAGGCGAGCATCGAGGCGGCGGCATTGGCCAACGAGGCGGTGCAGAAGTTCATCGAAGGCACGCCGAAGAAGGTCATCGTGGTGCCGGGCAAATTGATCAACATCGTGGTTTAACTGGGTCCGAACATGCTGACTACTTCCGAGTTGTTCCGGCGCGGCCGGCTGGCCGCCGCGGTGCTGGCCGTGGCGCTGACCGTGTCGGCCTGCGGCTTCCATCTGCGCGGCGACGGCGGCCACTACACGCTGCCGTTCCCGACGATGTATGTCGGACTGCCGGAATCGTCGCCGCTGGCCATCGATTTGAAGCGCAACATCCGCGCCAACGGTGGCACCACCGTCGTCAACGCGGCCAGGGACGCGGACGGCGTGATCGAGGTGCTGTCCGACCCCGAGAAGACCCGCACCAAATCCATTTTGACGCTGAACCGCAATGGCCGCGTGAGCCAGTACCTGCTGTCGTATAACATCGTGTTCCGCGTGCTGGACAAGCAGGGCAAGGAGCTGCTGGGACCCACGCAGATCCTGCTGACCCGCCCCATCGACTTCAACGAAACCCAGTTGCTGGCGAAGGAACAGGAAGAAGCGCTGCTGTACAAGGACATGCAGACGGACCTGGTGCAGCAGATGATGCGCCGTATCGCGGCCATCAAGCCGCAGCAGGTGTCGCTGCCGCCGCCGGCGTTGCCGACGCCGTCCGTGCCCGCCGTGCCTATCCAGTAAGGGCGCGCGATGCAATTGCGGTTAGAAGCGCTGGACGGCCATTTGACGAAATCGTTGTCCCAGCTGTACGTGATCACCAGCGACGAGCATCTGCTGGCGCTGGAGGCCGCCGACAAGATCCGCAAGGCGGCGCGCGCGCAAGGCTATTCCGAGCGCGACGTGCTGACCGTGGAGCGCAGCTTCAAGTGGGGCGAGCTGCTGGCGTCCAACCAGGCGCTGTCGCTGTTCGGTGACAAGAAGCTGATCGAGCTGCGTATCCCGACCGGCAAGCCCGGCAAGGACGGCGGCGCGGCGCTGCAGAATTATGTGAAGGATTTAAGCCCGGACAATCTGACCCTGATCACGCTGCCCAAGCTGGATTGGCAGACGCAGAAGGCGGCGTGGGTCGCCAGCCTGCAGCAGGCGGCGGTGTATATCGACATCGCCCAGATTGAACGGGCGCAGTTACCCAATTGGATAGGCCAGCGCCTTGCCGCACAAGGGCAAAGCGCGGATAGACAGAGCATCGATTTCATCGCCGATCGCGTTGAAGGCAATCTGCTTGCGGCCCATCAGGAGATACAGAAGTTGGCCTTGCTGCACGAGCCGGGCAAGCTGACCTACGAGCAGGTGCACGAAGCGGTGCTGAACGTGGCGCGTTACGACGTGTTCAAGCTCAGTGAAGCGATGCTGTCGGGCGATCCGGCGCGTCTGGTGCGCATGCTGGAAGGCTTGAAGGGCGAGGGCGAGGCGCTGCCGCTGGTGCTGTGGGCCGTGTCGGAGGAAATCCGCACGCTGCTCAAGCTGAAGGCGGGCATGGCGCAGGGCCGTCCTCTGGGTGCGCTGCTCAAGGAGTATCGCATCTGGGGACCGAAGGAACGCATGATGGAGCCGGCGCTGCGCCGCATCTCGCTGCCGGTACTGGAAGCGGCGATGAAGGACGCGGCGCAGGTCGACAAGATGATCAAGGGCTTGCGCGCCAAAGCGCACGCCGGCGACGCGTGGGACGCGATGCTGCAACTGGCGTTGAAAGTCGCACGCGGATAACGCGCGTCATTCCCGCGCAGGCGGGAATCCATAGAACGCTGGCCAGCACGCTCAGCATGGATTCCCGCTTTCGCGGGAATGACGGGTTCTAATGGGATGAACATGGATATCAAGCACTACATGGAACAACTGGGCCAGCAGGCGCGCAAGGCATCGCGCGCCATGGCCCGCGCCGACAGCGCGACCCGCAACCGCGCGCTGACGCTGATCGCCGACGCGATCGAGCGCGACGCCGCCCAACTGCGCGCCGCCAATCAGCTGGACATGGACGCGGCGGCCGCCAACGGCCTGGCCCCGGCCATGCTGGACCGCCTGGCGCTGTCCGACAAGGCCATCGCGACGATGGTGGAAGGCTTGCGCCAGATCGTCGCGCTGCCCGATCCGATCGGCGAAATCTCGGGCCTGAAGTTCCGCCCGACCGGCATCCAGGTCGGCCAGATGCGCGTGCCGCTGGGCGTGATCGGCATCATCTACGAATCCCGTCCCAACGTGACGGTGGACGCTGCGGGCCTGTGCATCAAGAGCGGCAACGCCACCATCCTGCGCGGCGGCTCGGAAGCGATCCACTGCAACCGCGCGCTGGCCAAATTGGTCAAGGAAGGCCTGCTGGGCGCCGGCCTGCCGGAGGACGGCGTGCAGGTGGTCGACACCACCGACCGCGCCGCCGTCGGCGCGCTGATCACCATGCCGCAGTATGTGGACGTGATCGTGCCGCGCGGCGGCAAGAGCCTGATCGCGCGCCTGATCGAAGAGGCGACCGTGCCGATGATCAAACACCTGGACGGCATCTGCCACGTCTACATCGACGCCAAGGCCGACATGAAGAAGGCGCTGGACATCGCGTTCAACGCCAAGTGCCACCGCTACGGCACCTGCAACACCATGGAAACGCTGCTGGTGGCGCGCGCCATCGCGCCGGCGGTGCTGCCGGAACTGGCCAAGCTGTACGCGACCAAGCAGGTCGAGCTGCGCGCCGATCCCGAGGCGATGGCGATCCTGTCCGCCGCAGGCTATCCGCACCTGGTGGCCGCCGTCGAGGAAGACTGGTCGACCGAATACCTGGCCGCGATCCTGTCGGTGAAGATCGTCGACGGCATCGACGAGGCGATGGAGCACATCAACCACTACTCGTCCAAGCACACCGAAGCCATCGTCACGGAAGACCACACGGCCGCGATGCGCTTCCTGCGCGAAGTCGATTCGGCTTCGGTGATGATCAACGCCTCGACGCGCTTCGCCGACGGTTTCGAATATGGCCTGGGCGCGGAGATCGGCATCTCCAACGACAAGCTGCACGCGCGCGGCCCGGTGGGGCTGGAAGGTTTGACTTCGCTGAAGTACGTCGTGTTCGGTCACGGCGAAATCCGTCAATAAGGAGACGTATGCTCTGGATTAAAGCGCTGCACATTTTCTTCGTGATCTCCTGGATGGCGGGGGTGTTCTACCTGCCGCGCATCTTCGTCAACCTGGCGATGGAGACCGACAAGGCCACCACCGCGCGCCTGCTGCTCATGGCGCGCAAGCTGTATCGTTTTTCGATGTGGCTGTCGGTGTTCGCGGTGGTGTTCGGCGCTATCCTGGTGTGGATGCAGTACGGGATGCAGATGCCGCACTGGCTGCACGCCAAGCTGTTCTTCGTGGTGCTGGTGATCGGTTATCACCACGCCTGTGGCCCCATCCTCAAGAAGTTCGAGAAGGGCGTCAACACGCGCAGTCACAAGTGGTTCCGCGTGTTCAATGAGCTGCCGGTGTTTATGCTGCTGGCGATAGTGCTGCTGGTTGTGGTCAAACCCTTCTGATCGGAGTGTCATGAGTAAAGTCTGCCAGTATTTTTTCGCCGCCCATTCGCCGTGGACGTACCTGGGCCATGAGCGCTTTGTCGCCATGGCGCGCCAGCACGGTGTGCAAATCGATATGCGCCCGGTCGACCTGGGCAAGGTGTTCGGCGTGTCCGGCGGCCTGCCGCTGGCCAAGCGCGCGCCGCAGCGCCAGGCCTACCGCCTGCTCGAGCTGACGCGCTGGTCGGAGTTCCTCGGCATTCCGATGAATGTGCAGCCGAAGTTTTTCCCGGTGTCGCCGGAGCTGGCCAACCGCATGCTGATCGCCGCGCGCCTGACGCATGGCGTGGACGTGGCGCTGTCGCTGACGCAGGCGGTGATGCGCGGCCTGTGGGCCGAAGAAAAGAATATCGGCGACGAGGACACGCTGGTGCAGATCGCCGGCAGCCTTGGCCTCGACGGTAAGGCGTTGATCAAGTCGGCGGAGACGGCCAGCGTGCAGGCCGAGTACGACCGCAATACGGAAGACGCGACTGCGGCCAGCGTATTTGGCTCGCCGTGGTATGTGTTGGATGGAGAGAGTTTCTGGGGCCAGGACCGCCTGGACTTCCTGGAACGGGCAATGCAGAAGTAACGATAGTCGTCCCCGCGCAGGCGGGGACCCATGCTGAGCGTGCCATGCATGGACCCCCGCCTTCGCGGGGGCGACGGTGGCGCGGTTTATTAACGGACAAAAGGTACACCTATGGCATCCTATTTTTGCCCATGCCCTCGCGGCATGGAAGCGGCGCTGGCCGAAGAACTGGGCGAGATCGCCCAACTAAGCACCACCATGAAGGTGCACAACCAGGTTCCGGGCGGCGTGCACTGCTCGGGCGACCTGCTTGATTCCTACCGCATCAACCTGCACTCGCGCATCGCGTCGCGCGTGCTGATGCGCATGGCCGTCACCGGCTACCAGAACGAGAACGACATCTACGACCTGGTGCTGGCGCAGCCGTGGGAAGACTGGTTCACCTACGACCACACCATCCGCGTCGACGTCACCGCCGTGAAGTCCCCGCTGAAAAGCCTGGAGTTCACCACGCTGAAAATCAAGGACGCGATCTGCGACCGTTTCCGCGACCAGTTCGACAAGCGCCCCTCGGTCAACACCAAGGAACCGGACATGCGCATCGTCGGCTTCCTCGACGCGCGCCAGTTCATCATCTATCTCGACACCTCCGGCGAAGCGCTGTTCAAGCGCGGCTGGCGTGAAGAGACCGGCGACGCGCCGCTGCGCGAGAACCTGGCCGCCGGCCTGCTGCGCGTGGCGGGCTGGAAGCCGGGCATGCCGCTGTTCGACCCGATGTGCGGCTCCGGCACCATCCTGTGTGAAGCGGCGCAGATGGTACAGGGCATTCCGCCGGGCGCGCGCCGCCACTTTGCCTTCGAAGACTTCAACGACTTCGATCCGGCGCCGTGGAACGAGATGAAGAATTCGATCAAGGCCAATCCGCTGCCGGCATCGCCGACCATCTTCGGCTCCGACATCTCGGGCGACATGGTGGCGATGACGCGCCATAACCTGAAGTGCGCCGGCATCATGTTCGACGTGCCGCTCAAGCAGATCGAGGCGCAGGAAGTGAAGGCGCCGACCGAGCAGCCGGGCATCCTGCTGACCAATCCTCCGTACGGCGAGCGTATCGGCGTGCGCGGCGACAGCACGCTGCCGGAGGACGAACTGGCGACCAGCTTCTACTCGGCGCTGTCGACCACCCTCAAGCAGCGCTTCGCCGGCTGGACGGTGTTCCTGTTCACGGCGGACCTGGGCCTGCCCAAGCTGCTGCGCCTGAAGGAATCGCGCAAGACGCCGTTCTTCAACGGCGCGCTGGAATGCCGTTTGTTCCGCTTCGATATGGTGGCCGGTTTCAACCGCCGCGAAGCGGCCAAGCCAAAGGAAGTCTAAGCAGTACGCGCCGCGCTTTCCGGCGCGGCGCCCCAGCCGGAAAGCACCGCATGTTCACCACACCTCCCGTCAATCTTCTCCCCGATCCCGTCGCGGAGGCGCCCGAGCCGCCGCACATGAAAGTCCTCGGCGCCGGCGCGCTGGCCGCCGTGCTGGCGGCGCTGTCGATGCTGGGGCCTTTCTCCATCGACGCCTACCTGCCGGCCTTCCCCAACATCCAGTCCACGCTGAACGCCACGCCGATCGAGGTCCAGCAAAGCCTGACGTTCTACATGCTGTCCTTCGCCGCCATGGTGCTGTGGCACGGCGCGCTGTCGGACGCCTTCGGCCGCCGCAATGTGATCCTGGTGTCGCTGGCGATGTTCGCGGTCGGCACGCTGGGTTGCGCCGCCGCGCACACCGTGCATTACTTGTGGGTGTTCCGCATCCTGCAGGGGGTGTCGTCCGGCGCCGGGGTGGTGGTGGGGCGCGCCATCATCCGCGACCTGTACGAGGACGCCGCCGCCGCGCGCCTGCTGTCGATGGTGACGATGATCTTCTCGATCGCGCCTGCCATCGCGCCTATCCTGGGCGGCTGGGTGGTCACGCTGTTCGACTGGCGGGCGATCTTCCTGGCGCTGCTGGCCTACAGCGTGCTGCTGTTCATCTACTGCTACCGCAAGCTGCCGGAGACGCTGCCGAAGGAGAAGCGCCATCCCTTCAATCCGCGCTTCCTGCTGCGGAACTACACCGAGATCCTGCGCTCGCCGCTGTTCCACCTCAAGTCCGGCGTGGTGGCGCTCAACTTCGCCGGCCTGTTTTTGTACATCTCGTCGGCGCCGGTGTTCCTGCCGCAGCACCTGGGGCTGGGCGCCTCGCAGTTCGGCTGGTTGTTCATTCCGTCGGTGAGCGGGATTTTCCTCGGCGCGCTGGCGGCCAACCGGATCGCCGGCAAGATGGCATTTTCGCGACAGATCGGCATCGGATTTTGTTTCCTGGTGGCGGCGTCGGCATTTAACCTTTGCTACCACCTGCTGCAGCCGCCCGCTCTGCCGTGGTCGGTGGCGCCGATCTTCTTCTACACCTTCGGCATGTCGGTGGTGGCGCCGGCGGCCACCTTGCTGGCATTGGACCTGTTCCCGCACATCCGCGGCACGGTGGCATCCTGCCAATCTTTCGCCACCACCCTGCTCGGCGCGGTGGTGGCGGGGGTGGTCGCGCCCTTCCTATCACACTCCGCGCTGTGGTTAGCCGCGGGACAGATGGCATTTAGTGCCTCTGCTCTCGTTTTGTGGTTGACGTCGCGCTATTACCGGCGCATGCTTCTACGCCATCCGGGTCGGTAATTATTTACGGCAGGAAATTGACTTAGTTTAGAAAGAAATCTTACTTGCTGTTAAGTTACTACGAGACTTTATGTTAGTATAACTTTTGGGCAGCAAATATTGCCCACGATTATTGCCTACGATTCTTGCACAACGACCGGCCCAAACAACGCTTGATACGATGCATCAACCTGACCATGATATTCGCAATCGCCTGCTGATTGCCCGTCTGCCGGCCATGCCGCAGATACTCATTAAGTTGATTGAGCACTTGCAGGCCGACGACGCCGGCATGCCGGAGCTGGCCGCCCTCATCGCCAAGGATGCGGCGATGACCAGCAAGATCCTCACCGTCGCCAACAGCTCGGCCTACCACCGCAACGCGCGCGTGGTCGGCCTGGAGCAGTCGCTGGTATCGCTGGGCACCGACATGATCAAGACGCTGGTCATCAGCGAATCCGTGTTCCAGACCTTTAACAGCTTCCCGCATTCGAGCAGCACCGACTTGCGCGGCTTCTGGAAAGGTTCCCTGACCACCGCCGTCATCGCCCGCGACATCGCCAAGCGGATGGAATACCCGCAGGTCGAGGAAGCCTACCTGGCCGGCCTGCTGCACAACGTCGGCCGCCTGG
>Ga0308157_10001686_pt1 | contig 42342 bp, 36 predicted proteins | sample PhyBR1_FD_201035 | JGI IMG/M metagenome (GOLD analysis project Ga0308157, IMG submission 201035) | Phyllosphere microbial communities from UC Gill Tract Community Farm, Albany, California, United States - DLSLB.R1 | ecosystem: Host-associated > Plants > Phyllosphere > Unclassified | place: USA... | reverse complement strand
AATCGCAAATCTACGAATCACTGTCAAGTGTAATTAGCGTCATTTCGGCGGGTGGATTTCTTTTGCCTTGTGGAAGGTGAAAGAAAATGGAGTCTCAATTCGGACTGACGCCTTTTGGCAGTCAGCGGATGACGCACGCCTTGTTGGCAGTGCATCAGAAAGCTCGCGAAATCCCTCAGGGAGCTGCTGCTGATAAGTGGCAGCTTCATCGTTGGCTGTGCGAAGGCAAGAATATCATTGGCATTAGTGATCGTTCTTTAGCGGTTCTGTCTGCTTTGCTATCGTTTTATCCTGAGAATACGCTGGTCGAAACCGGCGCTCTGGTGGTGTTTCCCTCCAACAAGCAGCTGGCCTTGCGCGCGCATGGCATGGCCGATGCAACATTGCGTCGTCATCTGGCAGCGCTGGTCGAGGCTGGTATCATCACGCGTCAGGATAGCCCGAACGGCAAACGCTATGCTCGTCGGAGCAAATCCGGTGAGTTAAAGGTTGCCTTTGGTTTCTCGCTTGCACCACTTTTGGCGCGTGCAGTCGAGTTTGAGGCTGCTGCCGAACAGGTCAAATCCGAGAAGATCGCTCTGCGCGAAATCCGGGAACAGCTGACTTTGCTGCGTCGCGACATATCAAAGCTCCTCGATTATGCAATAGAAGCATCGCTTGTTGGTCCGTGGGATGAGCTCAAGGTCGAGTTCCGTGCGGTTGTCGACAGCATTCCACGTCGTGCAGAAATGCTCGAGCTGACAACACTCGTCGCAAAACTGCATGAAATTCGTGGTTCTGTTGATAAAGCTTTGAATAATAATGAAAAAGTTCAAAATTTGAGCGACAATGAATCCCAAAATGAGCGGCAGCTTAATGAATCAAAACCAGATTCCCATTTTGATAGGAACGTCGCGAATTCAGACACAGTTGCGATCAAAATCAAAACCGATTGCGCAATTGAAGCGGGCATTTCTCTCGATATGGTTCTGCGAGCCTGTCCAGAGATCAGCGCTTACGCATCAGGTCCGATAAGTCAGTGGGAACATCTGACGGCCACAGCAGAGAAGGTACGAAGCTTTATCGGCATCGATACCAAACTCTATGAAATGGCTCTGAAAATGCTTGGAAGGCAGAATACGGCTATCACAATTGCCTATCTGCTCCAGCGCTATAACGATATTCGCTCCGTGAGTGGTTATCTTCGCATTCTCACGGAAAAGGCTGCTGAAGACGCGTTTTCGGTAAAGGCGCTCATGGTCAGCGCTCTGCATATTCAACAAAGACAACTGCAATGAATTGATACTTGCTCCTATGCTCTGATAGTGGTTGGAAACAGGATTTGAGGGGAATGTTATCTCCATCAATGTGTTGAAACTTAACAAAAAGTTAACTTTCGCAAACTGGGATGGCCACGAGAATAGGGACCGATACGAACACGCCGATACGAACACCGGCCATGGAATTGTTTTGAACCAAATAACGTCTAGACATAGGCAATGTGATTGTATTGATAATCTGTTCTGAGATTGCAGATCCGGTTATGGCTTAGGAGAAGAAAATATGTATTTCCAATTGGGTAGCTTGATGACCGCAGGCTTGATTTTTTTTACAGCGCCAGTGGCTGCCGAAACTTTGGAGGTCCGTGATATCACCGATAAGCAAGCGATATCAGAACGTGCCGCTGATTTTGAGAACGATCTCAATCAGCTTGGTATTGCAGCAAAGCTGAACTGCAATGTGCTCATTGGAAGTCAGGGCGAATCTGGCCACGAAAGCTTCGGTGCGATTTGCGATATGAATATTTCAGGCAAAAAGCCCACTTCCATAATGCTGTGTAACGATACGATGATCGGCAAGCTCACCATCAAAGCTTTCGGCTTTAGCGAGAATAAAAGTGAGCTCGCTGCCTTTACCGAGATGAATTGCCGACCAGGTGGCTAACGCTAACCATAAACCTCCGGCGCATAACATTATCGCTGATAATGCAGGGACTACTCCCATATGCTCTGGAGGTTTCAAATTCATTTTTATAATGAAAAACTATTCTACAAGATCTGCATAGACGAGATAACGAAGCGGTCCTTGTGTAACAGCATCAAAGGGATAGCAGGTTGCAAGAACCAGATGAGAACCTGCCGCGTGAACATCGATCCGGGCTTCGTCCCAGCGCGTGACAGTCATCTGAGTAGCGCGATATGTATATGTTTTGCCGTCATTGCGGGTAATGCGGATAAGGTCGCCTTTCTCAACATCTTTTAGAAAAGCAAAATGCGTGTCGCGATGGGCTGCATAGACCGCAGTTCCTGTTTCACCGGCTTGCGGTGTGTTTTGCAGATGGCCGGGACCAAAAGCCAGTGCTTGTCCGCTTGCACCATTAAGAGCGATTGCTGATGCAGCCAGTCGTGGTGCTTCAATACGCGCCACCGGCCATGTGTCCGCCCAGCTCCACGGTTTGATTTTCTCGCCTGTCGCAATGCTATGGGTGAAAGCGCGCTCCAGAAGGATTTGAGCCGCATATGCCTTGGCATGGATCCACATGCCTTGACCGAGAAGAAAGAGGCCGCAGGCCATTACGGCGATCGACAGAAGGGCAAGGGGGGAGCGCAACCAAGCGCGCTCCTTTGCCTTTGAGTTATGGGCAACAATGACACTCATCATGCATTCTCCTTGCGGCGTGAAAACCAGAAGATGAGAAACCCGATCAACAGAGCGCCCAATCCCTGAAGCATATTAAGCGTCGCCGGAGTTGCGGTTTGCGGCAGAGGCATTGAAGGGGCTGAAACATCGGGCGATGCAGGACGATCATTGCTTCGAGCCAGTATCTGCTCCTGACCTGCATCGGCATGATCAAGCACATTACGGTCTGCACGGATACCAAACAGCGCATCAAAATCCCAACCGGCAGGAAGCTGCAAAGGAATGTCTGCGCGGGTGAGGGGGGTATTCGCCGGGCGGGTTGGCGTCTGATCCACTGCAACAAGGCTTGTAAGACGCGTTACCAGATGATGCTCCAGTGCAAGCTTGAGGATACGCGTATCGGCTGCCAGTCCTGTAATCTTGCCAAGCTTCATGTCCACCTCTGCATCATCGATTCTGCGACGGGCCCAGATCTTGGAAATGCCTTCGGCGGGGGTTGCCGCATCAAGCGGTAAGGTCACTGTCCATGGGCGTCGTCCAACTGTACCCTCAACTGTAATGGTGCCAATTGCCTGTTTTGTACGTGCCGCAATCACCAACGGTTCGCCCTGATAAAGGTCTGGAAGAAGGCCTGGCGTCAGATTGACACCCTCTTGCGAGAAGCTGGCCTTCACATTGGTTACAACTGGGTTTTCGAGCTTAGCAAACAGTTCACGCATACGCTCGTCGACTTCTTCAACCGAGCCGATATGTGTAAAGGTCCCACGACCAAGTTCAGAGGCCTTGTTCATCAGATAGGTGTTGGGCGCTGAGCCAATACCAACCATGAAGAGGCGGGAGCGGTCGCGGCGCGATGCGATGACATCAAGCATTTGCTGTTCGTTGCTAATCTCGCCATCGGTCAAAAACACGATCTGACGCAAACCGTCCTTTTGGTGGCTGTCATCAAGAGCCGTGTGCAATGCGGGCAGCATTTCTGTTCCGCCGACCGCGTCAAGCGTGGCCACATATTCGCGGGCATCGGTGATATTAAGTGGCGTAGCAGGGACTGAGTCATCAAATACCTTGGTCATAGTGTCATCGAAACGAATGACGTTGAAACGGTCGGTGGGCTTTAAGCGGGAGAGGGCATAATCGAGACTGGCTTTGGCCTGCTTGATCGAAGTTCCGCCCATCGAACCTGAATTGTCGATGACAAACACGATTTCTCGCGATTGATTTGCAGCGCTTTTGACAACCGGCGGCGTGACATAGGCCAGCACATAATCGTCATTTCCAACACGTTCGCGGAACAGGCCGACATTGGGCATAGCGGTTTCAGCAGCTTGCCATTCGAGAACGAAATCGCGATCGGCTGTGGCCTTGCCATCCAGAACAATCTTCGATGTCTTTTCGTCCTGCCGATCGATTTTGACAGGGTGATAAAGGCTCTTGATATCGGCGGCCGGGAAACCAGGCTTGAGATTGACAGTGATCGTCACTGGATTGGTGCGGTCTTCACCCGGCATCACGAGAGGTGTTTCAATCGCTCCATTGTCGGGACCATGGGTTGGTTCCGTTTTCTGCCGTCCCCAGCCGCTCTGAATATCTGCGGTCTCAATGATCGGGTCGCTGTTATCGGGATTATAGCGCGGCGCGACAACGAGCGGCACACGGAGAGAAAAGCGATTGTCACTCAGGCGGACTGCCTGCTGATATTCAATCTGAATGACGACTTTTTCATTCGGGCCGAGATTTGCAACCGCATTGGTGAAAATGTTGGGGCGCTGCTGCTCGATGAGAGCTGCCTTCTTGCCTTCACTTTTTGCCTTCTCATAGATTTCACGCGCTGCCTGCTTTTCCTTGATATAGGCAACAATAACCTTGTCGCCGACAATCATCTTCAGGGAATAGACCGCACTGTCTTCGGGCAGTGGGAAGACATAAAGCCCTTCGACCCAGCCGCTGGTCGGGTTTTCAAAAACCTGACTGAGACGGGCGCGGGCGGTGGGGCCACTGACATCGATATCGAAATCGGTGGCAAGTCGTGGCGCTTCGACATATTGGCCTGCTTCACTGCTCTGAAGCAGAAGGCTGCCGCTTTGCATGGCGTTCGGCGTTACATAGGCCGGCTTTTCCGCACGGGCCGCAGCCACGTTGAGAAGCGAAAGAACAACGGCCAGAACTGGCAGTATCGTCATATTCACAAACCAGATGAGTTTGCAGAACTGCGAGAGGCTGACTGCCCTTGCGTTGTTGTGGGAGTGTCTGATGGCAGGCGACATTGTGCGCTCCTGTATCTATCGGATAACTGGACACAATTTGCGCCGGAGTGCTGTTTCCTCGCCAGCGTAAGCTTTGCCAAGTTTTGTCCGTAGTTTGCCGCAAGCCACCTTGCCGGTTCTGGCTTTGTGTGGAATTGTGAAGGAAAGTACGGATTCAGGAAGTTTTCATGTCCCAGCACGATGCGGTTTTGCCCGATCAATTGAATCTCCGCGTTGCTGAACGTGTGCGCGAGGAAATCGCGCGGCGCAGAATTTCGCGCCAGCATCTGGCGGATGAGGCACGTATCAGCCTATCGACGCTTGAAAAGGCGCTTTCCGGGCACCGACCTTTTACGCTTGCCACTATCATCCGGCTTGAGCAGGCCATGGGATTTGAACTGCGCGATCAGGCGGAAATAGAAAAGCCAAAGCCAGCCGCTCCTCATGGACATGCGGCGGAAGAACTTGGCGCTTATTCGCGCGCCGCCGTTTCCTGGCTTGAGGGAACGTTTCTCACCTTGCGTCCCTCATTCGGCAATAGAAGCGACATCTTCGCCTATTGCACGCATATCAGCTGGGACGGCGAGAATACGCATCTCAAGTTTGAGGAGCGCGAACGCACCGATACGTCGTTTTCCCAGCAAGGGCGTGTTTCAGTGCCGCATCTTTCGGGACATGTTTATCTTGTGACCAATACATCCGGGCAATATCGGATGGCGGTTCTTTCGCGCCCAAGCATTGCGGGCGAAATGTACGGCATTCTGACAACCTTGCGTGCGGGGCAGGGAGCACAACTGACGCCTGTATCGGTGCCTTTGGCGCTTATTCCAATGAAGGTGTTCGAAACGCCGGTTTTTGGACGAATAACTCCGGCAGACCTATCTTATGTCCAATATTCCAGTTTTATCAACAAAACGCTCGGCGATGGATATGCAAGTTTCGTAACGTCTGAATAGACGCACCTCGGATTTGGTTTAACTATGGGACACCTCGAAATGGTGGCGTCGCCTTAACGGGAAAAGGGGGGCGATAGTGCCATCGACGTGAGTTTTCAGGCATCGATCGACAAGAAGATGTCTCTCCAGGTTGTGATGGCGTCAGCACGAAGCTTTCGATTGTACTCTGCGGTGAGATGCTTTCTGTGAAGAAGGAAGAGATTGGCAATTGGGCCATGGGGCGAGACGAAACGCTGGCATTGGCATGCCGACTGGAACCGCATCATGCGTCGTTCGCGTCGTCGGACGGAAAGGTGTGAATTCTCAGCGCGGTTGCTGAGGCCCTTATGCGAACGATGTTCGACGCCCGGCATCAATTCGACCTTCGCCGCCGAGTGACCGCAGCTTGTCGGTGACCATCACTCGTGGAGTGGTCCCCTGGCCCTTGAGCAGCCTTCGCATCAGCTGCAGAGCTGCACGCTTGTTTCTCCGGTTTTGCAGGAGGGCATCGACAGCCCGCCAGAGCCAGTATTTCTTTCCCCTGATGGAAACCACCATCTCATCAAGATACCATTTGTCGGAGAACTAACCGCGGGACCGCTGACGAGGTTGACGGGCGAATTTGAGATCGAATTTCGCCGCCCATTCCAACACAGTCTGGAACAAAACCTCAATGCCGCGCTCGGCAAGCAGGTCTTCAACGTCGCCAAAGCTGAGCGGAAACCGATAATAAAGCCACACCGCATGGGCAATGATCTCAGCAGGAAAACGATGGCGTTTAAAGTGAACAGGATGGGCTTCGGTCATGCTCCTTGAATAACAGCGCGCTTAGCAAAAATCGGTTAAGGCGACACCACCCCTGGCCTTATTGATCAGAAAGTCGAGCTGAATCATCGGACAAGCTGTCCGGAAAGGGCAAAGCAATGAAAAGTTTGTGCATTTCCAGAAGCGGGCTATGATTCGTTTCAAAAATAGCCACTAGACTATGTCAGGGAGAGAGCATTGAAGCGGATATTTGCGTCGCAGACGACGCTGCACAAACTTGAGATATTTTGCACAGTGTGCGAATTGCAGAGCGTCACTCGTACCGCAGAACGCATGTCAGTGGCCCAGCCTGTCGTAACTGCGCATCTACGCTTCCTCGAGGACAAACTCGGCGTCAAGTTGTTCGAGCGCAGTGGCAGGCGTCTGGTACTCACTGCCGCCGGCCGGCGTGTCCACACATGGGCCAATGAGGTCATAACACGCACCCGCGAATTGGAGCGTGAACTCAACATTTCAGGTGAGGCCGAACTGGGTACGGCAATTGTTTCTGCATCAATGACCGTCGCATCCTATGTGTTGCCGCCTCTTTTTTCCGTGTTTCGCCAAAATCACCCGACAGGTGGCGTTACACTGCTTGTTTCCAATCCCCAACTCGTCACCGCCTCTGTCCGTGACGGAAGCTGCGACTTTGGTGTGTGCATTCTCGATCCTCGCCATGACGTGGATGGACTGACTGTCGAACGACTATGGATCGAGCGTCTCGTGCTGGTAACGGCTGCTGGCAGTACCCTGGCCGGTGAAACAGTGTCGCCGGAGGAAATAGCTGCGCTTCCCTTCGTATCTTCTCCGCGCAATCAGGTTCGCCGGGAACTGGAGGAGGATGCACTGCGCGCCCATGGCATCATTGGTCGGCAAGTCGTTCTCGAACTTGGGCATCCGGAGGCCATGAAACAGGCAGTCCGTGCTCATGCGGGCGTTGCCTTCGTCATGGAGACATCGGTGCGGGACGAATGCGAGCGCGGTCTCCTTCGTCGTATCGCGACGCCGGGTGTCGATCTTTCTGTCCCTGTCTTTCTGGTGAGCAGACGGGACAAAAGCTTCTCCGATTTTCAGTCCAGCTTGATGGAGTTTGTCCGCGACTCGGCGGTGGGCGGGCAGCCACCGGTCGGTTTTGAGGTTTCCGACGTCAAGCCGCCCATCAGGTAGATTGCTGCCAAGCCGGTTATGCTGCAGTAATCCATATTTAAACAACTATGGTTCTCGTATAATTATATATTGGATAGGCTCCAACGCGAGAGATAACCTCCTCTCAACCGCGGTTCCACGGATTCCGCGGACAGCTTCGCCGAAGACTGATGAGGCTGCGCCATATGGCGCGGAGGATTTGGCAAGGTGCGCAGTCAAATCGGGAGGAGCGGAATGTTTCTGGGAGTGGATATCGGAGGGACGTTCACGGATCTCGTCATGCTGGACGAGAACGGGGACCTGGTGACGACCAAAGCGCTGTCGACGCCGGGCGAGTTGGAAGTCGGCGTTTTCAATGCAGTCGAGAATGCCGCCCGGCAGCGGGGCATGTCGGGTGAGGAGCTCTTGGCCAAGGTCACGGCGTTTGGCCACGGCACGACCCAGGCGACCAATGCCGTTATTGAGCGCGATGGTGCGCGGACCGGTCTGATTGCCACGCGCGGTTTCGGCGACACGCTGGCAATCCAGCGGTTGATGGGATTTACCGCTGGCGTTCCGGTTGATCGGCTTGGCTGGTACTCGCGGCGGCGTTATCCGGAACCGATTGTGCCGCGACAGTTGGTGCGAGAGGTGCGCGAGCGCGTTGATCATGCCGGCACGGTCTTGGTGCCGCTGAATGAGGACGAAGTCCGCACGGCGGTGCGTTCGCTGGTCGCCGAGGGCGTACAGACATTCGCGGTTGCCTTCCTATGGGCGTTTCGTAACCCCGAGCACGAGCGGGTGGTCGCGAGGATCATTTGCGAGGAGGCGCCAGGGGCCTATGTCAGCCTGTCGAGCGAGATTGCGCCGGTTCTCGGCGAATATGAGCGTACCGCGACCGCTGCGCTCAATTCCTATCTCGCACCGAAAGTCGTCTCCTATCTTGACGGTATCGAGCAGATGCTGCGCGGCAAGGGCTTCAAGGGGGCCTTTTCCATCCTGAACTCGGCCGGCGGCGTCATGCCTGTTTCCGAGGCGTCCCGGCGACCGGTCACCCTCGTCACGTCAGGACCGACCGGCGGTGTCATGGGCTCGGTTCATCTCGCCAAGAAGCTTGGCTACCGCAATCTCATCACCACGGATATGGGTGGCACTTCGTTCGACGTCGCCATTGTCGTTGACGGCAAGCCGCTAATGTCGACCAACCATGAGGCTGGCGGGTTCCATATCGCGACGCCGATGATCGAGGTACGGGCCATCGGCGCCGGTGGTGGTTCCATCGCGCGCGTCATCGACAGCCAACTCCGCGTTGGCCCCGACAGTGCCAACGCCTGGCCGGGCCCTGCTTGCTATGGGCGTGGCGGCACGTTGCCGACCGTCACCGATGCGGATGTCGTTCTTGGCGTCATTGATCCCGAGACCTTCCTCGGCGGCAAGATGAAGCTCGATCGCGCCGCTGCCGTCACTGCGATCAAGACACATGTTGCCAAGCCGCTCGGGCTTTCTGTCGAAGAAGCGGCCGCCGGCATTCGTCGCATCGTCGACTCGCAGATGGCCGACACATTGCGTGAGGTGACGATAGGCCGCGGGTTCGATCCGCGGGACTTCGTGATTTTCGCATATGGTGGCGCAGGCCCCGTGCACTGCGCGGGCTATGGCGCGGAGCTTGGCGTGCCGAAGATGGTGGTGCCCGTCACATCGATGGCTCATTCCGCCTATGGGGCGCTGGCTGCCGATCTGCAGTTTTCCGCCGAACGGGCGCTTCTCATGCGCGGCGGCGGTGGTTCCCGACCGCTTGGCGAAGGACTGGAAGCCGACCGTATTGCCGAAACTCTCGCGGAGCTTGAAATCGAGTGCCTCGAAGCCATGGGCCGGGCCGGTGTCACAGCATCAGATGTAAGTTTGGCACGCACGGCGGACCTGCGCTATCGGCGACAGACCAACGACCTTATCATTCCGCTGGACGACGGCGCCGTCACCGATGCTGTCATTGCCAGCCTCGTTGACCGCTTCGAACAGACCTACGAACAGACCTACGGCAAGGGTTCGGCGTTCCGTGAAGCTGGGATTGAGTTGACCAATATCCGCATCGAGGCGTTCGGCAAGACACGCCGTCCGGAAATAACCTTGCGCACGCCGACCGAGACGCCGAAGGCGGGTCGTCGCTCGATCTTCGAGCCGGTGGTCGGGCGCCGCATGGATTGCGCCGTCTACAACTGGCGAGACCTGCCTACGGGGTTCACCGTGGAGGGACCAGCCGTCATTGAGCATCCAGAAACCTCGGTCTTCGTGGCGGCAAGCCAGGTCGCCCGGCTCGACAGCCATTCCAACATCACCATCGAGCAGCGGGAGGAGATCTGACATGGCCGCAAGCGACGAGAACACCATCGATCCGATCACCTTCGAGGTCGTGCGCAACAAGCTTCAGACGATCACCGAAGAGCAGGCGATCACCCTGAAGTCTGTTTCCGGCTCACCCGTTGTCACGGAGGCGACGGACTTCAACAACGGGCTCTACCTTGCCGACGGTTCGATCGTGACGATGGGACCACAGGTTCTCTTCCATACCGGAACGATGTCCTCGGTGATCCGCTCGATCAACGAGAACTTCTCGGACAATCCCGGGATACGTGAAGGGGATATGTTCATCCTCAACGACCCCTATCGCGGTGCGATCCACCAGCCCGACGTTTCTATCGTCGCGCCGGTTTTCCACAATGGCCAGCATGTCGCTTGGGCGGGCTCCTGCGCTCACCAGCTCGACGTTGGTGGCATGAGCTTCGGTTCCTGGGCGATCGGCGCTACTGAGATCCAGCAGGAAGCGATGCTGCTGCCCGGTATCAGGATCGTCGAAGGCGGTATCCTGCGCCAGGACCTCTGGCAGATGATCATGGGCATGACGCGCTTGCCTCATGTGCTTGGCCTCGACCTCAAGGCCATGATCGCGGCCAACAATGTCGCAGTGCGCCGGCTTGTCGAACTCATGGACCGCTATGGCGGTGATGTCGTCGACACCATCATGCGCGAGGAGATTGCCAGCTCAGAGCGGCAGGTGCGGCAGGTGCTGTCGTCCTTGCCCGACGGCGTGTTCCGCGCCCGCGATTACATTGAGCACGACGGCCACGACAACGTGCTCTACCAGGTTTGCGTGACCGCAACCAAGGAAGGCGACCGGCTCACCCTCGACATGACCGGCACCTCGCCGCAGGCGCCGGGCTTCATCAACTGCACCGCCTCAGGCATGCGCGGGGCAGCGTTGACCGGGCTCCTGCCCATTCTCGCGCCGCGTATCCGCTGGAACGAGGGTATCATGCGGGCCGTCGATTTCGTTGCACCCGAAGGCATTCTTTGCAACGCGACATGGCCGGCGCCGATTTCCTCGGGGACGATCTCGACGGCGTGGATCGTGCAAAACGTCGTGGTCGCGGCCCTGTCACGCATGGTCGCCTGCTCGCCGGAGCACCGGAATGAGGGCCAGGCGGTGACCAAGGGCCACATGATGGTGATGACGCTCGCAGGCAAAGACCGTGATGGCGCGCTGTTCGGGACATTCCTTCTCGACTCAACGGCCGGCGGCGGTGGCGCATTTCCGGACCACGATGGCCTCGACGGTTCTGGCGACTATTGCGTCCCGCGTCCCGCTATCGCCAATGTCGAGGCGAACGAAGGCAACGGACCGTTTCTCTACCTGTTCCGTTCCTTTGTTCGCGATACCGGCGGGCCGGGCCGACAGCGTGGCGGTGCGGGCACGGGCCTTGCCATAGTCCCTTATGGCACGGACGGATTGCAGGCGATGATGCTTGGCCACGGCGTTGAAGTTCCCAATTCGGCCGGTCAGTTCGGTGGCCTGCCGGGCGCGTGCGGTCGCAATGTCCTGCTTCGTGACGCCGGTGATCCGGCGACAATTGCCGGCCTTGCCGGAAACATCGCGGAGCTTCTGGATGCAGGCGTCGAACAACTGGGGCCGAAGCCGGGTCGCATGGGGCTTAGCCCGCGCGATGTGCTCGGATACGCCTTCCAGGGCGGTGGTGGCTACGGCGACCCCCTGAAGCGTGATCCAGCCGCGGTGCTGGCAGATGTTCTGAACGGGCATGTCAGCGTCGAGGCTGCGCGTGAGCAATATGGCGTGATCATCGTGAACGATCAGGTTGCCGCTGCCGAAACGGAGGCTAAGCGCCATGCGATCCGGACCCGACGGCTTGGCGGCGACGCACCGAAAAGGGTTGCGAGTGCGGGCGAGATGCAGGCCGCGAACGGAAGATTCCGGTGTGACTGTGGCTGTGATCTCGGCCCAACCAACGAAGCCTGGAAGGTGAAGGCGCGTAGTTATTGCGTGGAGCCGTCGTCGTACGGCCCGCACATCCGCACCCACGCAGATTTGGAACTGCGCGAACACGTCTGCCCCGACTGCGGGTCTCTGCTCGAAACCGAAACCGTGCGCAAGGGTGACGCATCACTCGTCACGTGCCTGATCGACATTGCCGATGAAGCGGACGCTGCGGCCTGACTTGGAGAAAGTTATGAATCATTATCCTGACAATGGCGCTGTTATCGTCACCGGTGCGGCGCAGGGTATCGGCCGGCGGCTGGCGCTTAGCTTGGTCGCCGAGGGCGTCGACGTCCTGATCGCCGATTGGAATGTCGATAAGGGCGAGGCCGTGGCACTTGAGGCGACACCTGGCACCGGCCGCCGGCTCTTCGTTCGAACGGATGTCGCCAGCGAGGAAAGCTGCCGTGGCGCTATTCAGGCGGCCCTTGAGGCCTTTGGCGGGGTTTTCGGCCTGGTAAATAACGCTTCCATCTTCTCGACGCTCGAAATGCGTCCCTTCTGGGATATTCCGAGTGACGAATGGGACCGCGTGCAGGCCGTCAACCTGAAGGGCGTATTCAATATGACGCGTGTGGCTCGCGAGGCTCTGGTGGCTTCCGGGGAAGGATCGGTCGTCAATATTGCGTCCTCGACCATTCATTTCGGCCGGCCGAACTACGCCCATTACGTCTCTTCAAAAGCTGGCGTCATGGGCCTGTCCCGGGCAATGGCGCGTGAACTCGGCGCGTTCGGCGTGCGTGTCAACACACTGACGCCGGGCCCGACGTTTACGGAGGTGGAGCGGGCAACCGTCACTCCGGCACAGAAGGAAGCGATGATCGAGCAACAGTGCCTCAAACGGGCCGGCGGGCCGGATGACATTGCGGACGCCATTGCATTTCTGCTCTCGCGACAGGCGCGCTGGGTGACCGGCCAGCTGCTGAATGTCGATGGCGGCATGATCACACACTGACGATCCGATGGCGCCTAGCGCCACACATTAACAGGAAACATTGTCATGGCTTACGTGACCGTATCCGATCGCATGCTGATCGGTGGCGAGCTGGTGCACGGCTCGACCGGGGAGTTCGACGACTCCATCAATCCCGCGACCGAAGAAATTATCGGTCGCTCTCCACGCGGCACACGCGAGGACGTTGCCCGTGCTGTTGCGGCGGCGGAAGCCGCCTGGCCCGCCTGGGCGGCGTTGACACCGGCGGAGCGCGGGGCGCGCCTGCGGGCCTTCGGCACCGCGCTGAAAGCGCGGGCGGAAGAGATCCTGCATGTCGAAGTCGCCGATACCGGCAACACGATCACGCCGATGCGCGGCGATGTCGGCATGGCTGTGGAGAGCCTGGATTATTATGCGGGGCTCATCCACGAATTGAAGGGCCAGACCATTCCGGCGACCGCCGAGAATCTGCATATCACGCTGCGCGAGCCCTATGGTGTCGTCGCCCGGATCGCACCGTTCAATCATCCGCTGATGTTCGCTGTCGCCCGCACCGCCGCCGCGCTTGCCGCCGGCAATGCTGTCATCGTCAAACCGCCGGAAACCAGCCCTCTCTCTGCCCTCGTCCTGGCGGAAGTTGCGTGTGAGGCATTGCCGCCCGGGGTGTTCAACATCCTGACGGGAACGGGCGCCACCGTTGGAGACGCGATTGTCCGCCATCCCGATATCAAGCGCATCGCCTTTATCGGTTCTCCTGTGACGGGGCGCGCGATCCAGCGGGCAGCGGCCGAGGTTGCAGTCAAGCACGTCACGTTGGAACTGGGCGGCAAGAACCCGCTGATCGCATTTCCGGACATGGACCCCGACGTGATCGCCGCTGCCGCCGTCAGGGGTATGAACTTCACCTGGCAGGGGCAATCCTGCGGTTCGACCAGCCGCCTTCTGTTGCATGAGGATATTCACGATGCCGTGCTGGCGCGCGTGGTCGATCGCGTTGCGGCACTGAAGGTCGGCGACCCCGCCGATCCGGTCTCCGATATGGGGCCGCTGAACTCTCGTGTGCAGTATGACAAGGTGCTGTCCTTCTTCGAAACGGCCCGTGGGGACGGCTCGCGGTTGATGACCGGAGGCAGGCGGCCTGCCGGCAGAGGCTTCGAAAAGGGCTTCTGGGTCGAGCCGACGGTTTATGCCGACATCAAGCCCGGCATGCGGCTCTGGCAGGAAGAGGTCTTCGGTCCGGTTCTATCGGTTGGTCGCTGGAAGACCACGGAAGAGGCCATCTCCCTCGCCAACAGTACGGAATACGGCCTGACGGGCGCCGTCTGGACCAACGACATCAGAAACGCGCTCAACGTCGCCCGCCGCGTGCGCTCTGGCCACATGTGGATCAACGGCTGTTCCAGCCATTTCCTCGGTGTTCCCTTCGGCGGGATGAAGAATTCCGGCGTCGGTCGTGAGGAGGGCATTGAGGAGATGCTGTCCTACACCGAGGCGAAGACCATCAACATCATGCTCGGCTGATAGGCCGGGCATGAAAGAATCCGACCTGTTTTACAGCCTTGCCAAGGATTACGCTCATGTGTTCGCCTAACAATCCGCATCAGCCCATCGCCGTCGCGATTACCGACACTGCCGAGGCGGGGCCAGCGCCATCCCCACAACTGATCGAGGACCTGGTGGCGGCCAACCATATCCTTTTCGATCAGGGCGTGGTTGATGGCTTCGGCCATGTCAGCGTACGGCATGACAAGCGGCCGGACCGGTTCCTGCTTGCCCGCAACATGGCACCGGGCCGTGTGAGCCGAGAAGATATCGTTGAGTTCACTCTCGATGGCGATGCGGTGGATGCAAACGGCCGCAAGGTCTATCTCGAGCGGTTCATCCATGGCGAAATCTATCGTCGCCGGCCGGACGTCAAGGCGGTGGTGCACAGCCATTCCCATGCCATCGTGCCGCTAAGCATCGTCAAGAATTACCGCATGAAGGCCGTGTTTCATATGGCCGGTTTTGTCGGGCAGGATGTGCCCGTCTACGAGATTCGCGAGGCTGGTGGCGATGCAACCGACCTGCTCGTCAGCAACAATGATCTCGGGCGTGCGCTCGCCGAGAAATTTGATGCCAGCGATATCGTTCTGATGCGCGGCCATGGTTCCACCGTCGTTGCCGACAGTGTCCAGCGCGCGGTCTACCGAGCGATCTATGCCGAACTCAATGCCCGCTATCTGATGGACGCCACGCGGCTCGGCGAGGTCGTCTATCTCACCGAGGGGGAATGCCGCGCGGCAGCCGAGAACATCGAAGCGCAGGTTCATCGGCCCTGGGATCTCTGGGTCGAACAAGCCCGTACCCGGCGCTCGGGCCTGGAGCAGGAGGAGGAAAAATCATGACAACGAAGGATCACGCAGCGGTCAAGAACGCTATGCAGCCGGACGATACGCCGGAGCTACGCGAACTTTATGCCGGTTTCGAGCGCGAGCATCTGAAGCCCCTTTGGACTCAGCTTGGCAATCTCATGCCGATGCATCCCAAGCCCAGGGCAGTGCCGCATGTGTGGAAATGGGCCAACCTCTACCCGCTTGCCAAACGCTCCGGCGATCTCGTGCCGGTTGGGCGCGGCGGCGAAAGGCGAGCGCTCGGACTGGCCAATCCTGGTCTCAAAGGCAATGCCTATGTGAGCCCGACGCTCTGGGCGGCCATCCAGTATCTAGGCCCGAGGGAAACCGCGCCCGAACATCGCCATGCCCAGAATGCGTTCCGCTTCGTGGTGGAAGGCGAAGGCGTCTGGACGGTGGTCAATGGCGACCCCGTCCGCATGAGCCGAGGTGATTTCCTGCTGACACCGGGATGGCATTTCCATGGGCATCATAACGACACCGACCAGCCTATGGCATGGATCGACGGGTTGGATATTCCCTTTTCCTACCAGAACGATGTCGGCTTCTTCGAATTCGGTTCCGAGCGGGTGACGGACTATGCGACGCCGCGTTTCTCGCGCGGCGAGCGCTTGTGGTGCCATCCTGGGCTGCGTCCGCTGTCCGGTTTGCAGAATACCGTCAGTTCGCCGATCGGTGCCTACCGTTGGGAGCACACGGACAGAGCCCTGACCGAACAGCTCCTTCTGGAGGACGAAGGCCAGCCCGCAACGGTCGGCCAAGGCCATGCCGCCATACGCTTTGTCAATCCGACAACCGGTGGCGACGTCATGCCGACCATTCGCGCCGAGTTTCACCGGCTGAGGGCGGATGCGCAGACCGCACCGCGTCGTGAGGTGGGTTCTTCCGTCTTCCAGGTATTCGACGGTAGCGGGTCGGTCCTGCTCGGTGGCGTGGAGCATCGGCTGGACATCGGTGATCTGTTTGTCGTGCCGTCCTGGATATCCTGGTCGCTGCAGGCCGAAACGCAGTTCGATCTGTTCCGCTTTTCGGACGCGCCTATCATGGAGCGCCTGCATTTCGACCGCGCCTTCGTCGAGGAAGAACCGAGATGAGCGCGAAGCAACGTCCACAGGACGAGCGGGAAGCACTCGCTGCGCTTCAAGCCCGGCAGGGAAAAGGCGCTCGATACGATTCACCCGCTTCACCGGCTGCCGAGCTTCTGTTGGCGCGCCGAGGAGCAGCCTACTTCGCCCGCAAACTCAACGAACTTGACGATATAGCGCTCGACGGCGGTTCGTCCCTGAACGGGGTTGGTCGTCGGTTGATTGTCGCCCGTGTCGGGTACGAGGCCCGCGCCATGGCGCGTATCGCGGAAGCTGCGCGCGAAGGACACGGGGAAGAAAGTCTTGGCGATCCCGAACAGGAGCCCGATGACGAGATCCTCGGTACCTGCCTTCCGGCGCACGCGTTGCGCTATCTCTTCGAGCATGCGCAGGCCCATCTCAATGTCGAATGGCGCGACCTGACGGATGCGGCATGGGACCATACAGTCGTTTCGCTGATGGGCCGCCGGGTGACGCCGAGGCAGACGGTTCGCGAACGAGCCGTCACGCTTTGGCTCAGTGCCGTGGCCCTTGGGAATGGCGGCCGATTAAGCGACATCCCGGGCGAGATCCGGCCAGCGAGCATCAGTACGAACGATCAACAGAGCTAATCGCGCCTCGGCGAGCAATTCCATGGCGTCGCGTAGGCGACCAGACAGGAGAACATCAATGACGTCCCGCAAACTGTTTCCGTCTCCGGCATTTCCCTCCATCGCGGTCCTTGGCGAAGAAGCGACCTATCCCGTTCATCGCATTTTCTGTGTTGGCCGCAACTATGCAGAGCATGCCACAGAAATGGGCGTGGAGGTCGACCGCGAGGCGCCCTTCTACTTCCTGAAGTCGCCACTTTCGGTCGTGAGAAGTGGGCTGACTCTACCCTATCCGCCGGGCACCGCAAATTTCCATTATGAGATGGAACTGGTGGTCGCCATCGGTGGGCCAGCCTTCCGTCTCCGTACGGACGAGACCGCGCCTGTCATCTACGGCTATGCTGCTGGGCTCGACATGACGCGCCGCGATCTGCAGCTTGATGCGCGCGCCAAGGGCCGGCCGTGGGATCTCGGCAAGGATTTTGAACAGTCGGCGGTGGTGTCGGACATCGTCAAGGCGGCGGACTTCAGTGCTGTCGGAAAACAGCGCATCCGTCTTGAGGTGGATGGCGCCATTCGCCAGAATGCGCGTCTATCCGATCTTGTCTGGTCCGTGCCCGAAATCATCGCGCATCTGTCGGGCTTCTACCATCTTGATGCCGGCGACCTGATCTTCACAGGTACGCCTGCAGGCGTCGGCGCGGTCATGCCGGGCAATGTCGTCGTCGGGGAAATCGAGGGTCTTCCCCCTGTATCCCTGACAATCGGGGAGGCCGAAGCATGATTCTGCACGGCTACTTCCGCAGCTCAGCAGCTTATCGCTGCCGCATCGCCTGCAACCTCAAAGGCGTTTCATACGACGCCGTTTCCGTCCATCTGCGGCGAGGCGGCGGCGAACAGAATGCGCCGTCTTACCGCACACTCAATCCTCAAGCCCTCGTGCCGGCTCTTGAGGTCGACAGCACAGTTCTTACGCAATCGCTCGCGATTGTCGAATGGCTGGATGAAACTGTTCTCGAGCCACCGCTCCTGCCGGCGGATGCGATTGGTCGCGCCCAGGTCCGAGCCTTCGCGCTGGCGATCGCCTGCGATATCCATCCGCTGCAGAATCTGCGGGTGCTGGATTACCTGAGGACAGAACTCGGTCAGCCGCAGGAAGGACTCGACGCCTGGTGTCGCCGGTGGATCGGCGACGGGCTTGCCGCTTGCGAAGCTCTGCTGACAAAGACAGATAGTTCCGGGTCTTTTGCTTTTGGCGCCCGCCCGAGCCTCGCGGACATCTGCCTTGTCCCGCAACTTTATTCCGCAAACCGCTTCGGCGTCGACCTCTCGGCCATGCCGCGGCTCGTCGAAATTGGGCATGCCTGCGATGCGTTGCCGGCCTTTGTGTCCGCGCATCCGTCCCGTCAACCCGACAGCGAATGAAAGAGAACTACACCCGTTGCGAACGCACGGACTGCTTGTGGAGGAAACATCATGTCCAAACAGCTTCCCATCATCATCGCCGGAGGCGGCATTGGCGGCCTTGCAGCTGCCTTAGGCCTCGCCCGCAAAGGGTATCGCTCCATCGTTCTGGAGAAGGCGCCACAACTCGGCGAAATCGGCGCAGGTATCCAGCTTGGGCCAAATGCCTTCCACGCTTTCGATTATCTCGGCGTCGGCGACATGGCGCGGCGCATGGCTGTGTACATAGACAGCCTGCGCTTCATGGATGCCATGACCGGCGAAGAAGTCACGCGCATCCCGCTCGACGATACGTTTCGCACACGCTTTGAAAACCCCTACGCAGTCGTCCATCGTGGCGAACTCTTCGGTGTCTTTCTGAGGGCTTGCAAGGAAAACCCGCTGATTGAGTTGTGTGTCGGCTCCGAGGTGAAGACCTATGATCAGGATGGCTCCAGCGTCACAGCATTCTTGGCCAATGGCGAAACGGTTGTCGGCAGGGCTCTGATCGGGGCCGATGGGCTCTGGTCGAACATACGCCGCAAACTTGTCGGAGACGGCGCCCCTCGTGTTTCAGGGCATACCACTTATCGCTCCGTCATTCCGATCGAGGAGATGCCAGAGGACCTGCGTTGGAACGCGGCAACACTTTGGGCCGGCCCCAAATGCCATATCGTGCACTATCCTCTTTCCGGTTGGAAAACCTTCAATCTGGTGGTGACATATCACAACGACGCAGCGGAACCGGTCGCGGCCCTGCCGGTCACGAAGGAAGAGGTTGCCAAAGGTTTCGCGCATGTGGCTCCGGTCGCTCGTCAGGTCATCGAGCGCGGCAAAGACTGGAAGCTCTGGGTTCTTTGTGACCGAGACCCCGTGTCGAATTGGGTTGATGAGCGAGTTGCACTGCTGGGGGATGCGGCACATCCGATGCTGCAATATTTTGCCCAGGGAGCGTGCATGGCGATGGAAGACGCCGTCTGCCTTTCGGCGGAGCTAGAGGGAAATGAAGTGAGCATCGAAAGCGCTCTGCTCGCCTATAACTCGAAGCGAGCACTTCGCACGGCTCGCGTTCAGCTTCAATCACGCGAGATTGGTCAACACATCTATCATCCATCTGGCGCCCATGCGCGGCTTCGCAATGCGATGATGAGCGCGAAAACCGCAGATGACTGGTATGATTCAGTGGCGTGGCTTTACGGGACCACAGGTCTCGAAGGAGCGGTCTCGTCAGAGCTCATGAAGTAGTTGCTCTGCCCAACTGGGTGTGCCCGATTTTACTGTCTCAATCCAGACACTCAGGAGCTGGAGAATCTGGTCGAATATCTCCAGCCAGTGCGGATCATTTGTGATGCGACCAGCCAACCTACTCACCAATTTTGTGGCTTCTATGTTGACCCATAGTCCATAGGGTATGCGTCTAAGAGGAATAATATATTTTTCTTTATGAGGCGGGCGGCCTATTCATCGCCATACGGTCGGAGGATAGGGCCGAACAAGGGAGGAAAACCAATGCGTCATCTGCTGTGCGCTGCAATAGCGCTTGCAATACTGTCGTCTCTCTCCGTCATTGCGAGGGCGGAAGTGGTGGTGTTGCGCGCTATATCTGCATTTCCAGTGAACCTTGAGTTCACCAAACAGTTTCAAAAATTTATCGACCGAGTGAACGAGAACGGTAAGGGTGTGGTCTCGATCCAACTCGTGGGCGGCCCCGAAGTGATACCGCCGCAACAGCAGGATACGGCGCTGCGTAACGGGGTCTTTGATATCCAGATGGGGCCTGCGTCCTACTATAACGGCACAGTGCCAGAGGCCGACGCACTTTTCGGCGCGACCGTCGATCCTGTGGAAGCGCGCAGAAACGGCGCGACGGATCTGTTGAACCACATATGGCGCAAAAAATTGAATACCGAATTCATTGGTTGGCAAAGTGGCAATGTCCCATTCTACATCTATCTCGTGGATAAGCCGAAGTTGGCCGAAAATGGCACTCTCGACCTTTCCGGCATCCAGATGCGTTCGACGCCGGCATATCGCGAATGGTTCGAAGTGTTGGGAGGTAACAATGTCATGTTGCAGACTTCGGACATGTTCACGGCTCTTGAGCGCGGAGTCGTAAAAGGCCTTGGCTGGCCTGCGATCAGCTTCACTGATATCGGCGTCCACAAGTTTTTAAAGTATCGCGTTGCTCCTCCGGTCTGGCAGCTTGACCTCGTTATCATGATGAATTCCGCAAAATGGGATGGGCTGTCCGAGGAAGCCAGGAACATTATTTCCACCGCGGCGATCGAGCACGAAAAGCAGTCACAGAAGGACTTCGCGGCCATCGCCAAGAGAGAGCTGAAGATTCTTCAGGACGCCGGTGTGCAGACCGTCGAAATGCCTGACCCGGCTATGCACCGGAGGATCGCGCATGATCTTGTCTGGAAGCGGTTGGAGGAACGAGACGCGACCAATGCCGCCGCTCTGAAAGAGAAGCTATATCAAGACTAGACCGACATCAGGGCGGAGGAAAAGTTGTCATGTCCAAAATTTTGCGAAGCTTCACGAGGGTCTATGACGGGCTGGTGTATTCGATGGCGTGGCTTGCCGGTGCAGTCATTGGCGGGACGTTTCTGGCGATCATAGTTGACGTCTTGTTGCGTAATGCAGGCCTGAAGACACCCGCCTGGACGAGCGCGTTCTCTGAATATGCCATGCTCGTGGCCGCTATGGCCGCCGCACCACTTGTCATCCGTGAGCGCGGGCATGTTTGGGTTGAGGTCATCACAACCGTCACAGGGCCGCGCTTCCAACGGGTGCTGGGTCTGATGGTGTTGGTGCTATGCATCTCTATCTCGCTGGTGATGGCCTGGTACGCTACAGTAATGGCGTTCGACGCCGGTATTCGTGGAGAGGTCGATATCCGCTCGATCATTATGCCGCGCTGGTTTCTCTATTCGGTGCTCGCGGTGGGCTTCACCTTGTGCGCGACAGAATTTGCCAGATTCATCGTCCGCGGCGAAGATATGTACGCCCGATCGTCGCTGCCGCAGGGAGGTTCGTGATGCCCTGGTACGAAGCTGGTGGCTTGCTCATCGGGACTATCCTCATCTTCATGGCCTTGCGGATGCCCGTAGCCATGGCATTCCTCACTGCAAATCTGGTCGGAGCCCTCATCTTTATTGGCGGCGAGGTCGCAATTATGCAACTTGTCGCAAATGCGACAACATCGGTAACCACCTTCACGCTTGTGCCAGTACCGCTTTTCCTCCTGATGGGGGAGTTGTTCTTTCATACCGGTGTGGCTTTGCGTGTGTTTGACGCAATCGACCGCCTATTGGGGCGGATTCCCGGACGGCTTTCCTATCTGACGGTAGGAGGCGGGACGTTGTTTGCGGCACTGTCCGGTTCGAGCATAGCCAACATTGCGATGCTCGGATCGACACTGTTGCCACAGATGGAGGCTCGCCGATACAAACCAGTTTTGTCGGTGGGGCCAATTATCGCAACTGGCGGCCTCGCGATCATGATCCCTCCATCAGCGCTTGGTGTCCTGCTCGGCAGCATCGCCCAAATCGACATCGGCAAGCTCCTGATCGCCGGGATCGTGCCTGGGTTGCTGTTGGCTTCCGCTTACGTCGCCATCATTGCATATTGCACGTGGCGGGATCCGGATGCGGCACCGCGCTACCCCGTTGAGCCCTTGCCTCTTGCTTCCAAGCTGCGCCTTGCAGCGACAAATGTGCTGCCGATGGCGAGCGTAATCTTCATGGTTGTCGGATTAATCATCTATGGTATTGCGACCCCCTCCGAAGCGGCTGCCTTCGGCGTCCTCGGCGTTTTGATCCTGGCACTCCTCTTTCGTTCATTGACATGGGAAAGCGTACGCAAATCCCTGCTGGGAACGGTCAGAGTCACCGGCATGGTCTTTCTGATCATCGTGGGTGCGTCCACCTTCAGCCAGATGCTCGCTCTTTCGGGCGCTTCGAGCGGACTGATCAGTTGGGTGACGACGCTTTCTTTTCATCCACTGTGGGTTTTGGCCGGCATGCTGATGATCGTATTTGTGCTCGGCATGCTCATGGAATCGGTTTCGATTATAATGCTGGTTGCCCCAATCTTCTTTCCGCTGGCTGCCGGGCTCGGGTATGACGCCATTTGGCTGGCAATCCTGATACTCCTGATGTTGGAGATCAGCTTGGCCACACCACCATTCGGCATCGGTCTGTTCGTGCTGGCAGGCGTTGCTCCGCGCGGTGTTACGCTTTCAACCATTGTGCGAGCATCCTTGCCCTACATCATTGCGGCGTTGCTGATCGCCTGCCTTCTTATCGCCTTTCCCCAATTGGTGATGTTCTTGCCGGGCCTCATGGGTTAATGCACATGGGTGCATCCCTCCGTTGCAGACCGCTACGGCTTACATGCAAGGGAAAATGTGCTGCCGGTGGCGTCGCCTTCCCGGGAAAAGGGGTACGATAGTGCCATCGGCGTGAATTTTCAGGCGTCGATCAACAAGGAGATGTCTCTCAAGGTTGTGATGGCGTCAGCACGAAGCTTTCGATGGTCCTCTGCGGTGAGATGCTTTCTGTGAAGAAGGAAGAGATTGGCGATTGGGCCATGGGGCGAGACGAAACGCTGGCATTGGCGTGCCGATGGGTATGCCCTCGCAAAGAGAGAGAGCCCGCCCCGCCGACATGGAGTTTGTGCTGCATGAGCCATACGGCCGAGAGCAGGGTAATCTTCCAGCCGATGACGGCTTCTGGATTGGCGTCCGATGAGAAAGGGCGGCGGTACACGCCCGATGTGACAGGTTCGAGCCAGCCTTGTTTGAAGTAGCCAGAGACGGATTGCCGGGAGATCGTGTGTCGTCTCATCCACCCCATGTCCACCAGGAAACCGGGGGGACTTGCTGAAGGAGCTGTTTTGCTTTGTCTCTGACTGTCTGCTCATGTTTGACATTATGGGCACAGGTTGAAAGCGAGCGCGACCGATGCTTTACAGAATCGCCATTTTGTCAACTCATGTCTGACTGCCAGCGTTGATTTCAAAGTCAAGCGGGCAGCGTGCCCTCATCTTGGCTGGCGATTGGCCGAAAAAATGGCCATCGGAAAACCGAGGCCCTTGAAGTGTGAAGGTCAAAAACCTCCAGAGGGGAACAGCTGATGCGATGGAACTGGGAGGGTCGACATAGCGGCGGAAGGACTGGACTTTGCGATCCCTTTTGGTGACGGGCGCTGGCATGGAACACAGGCCTTCAAATTGTTTGAGGCCCCGTTTTCAGCATTATGTTTGGCTGATATCGCACTTACACTTCATGAACCGACTGACGTTGCATCTCACACACTGTTGCGCAGTTATCGTCCTGACGAATGGGGACGGTGGTTCGAGGCGCGAAAGCACCTCAATCCCGATCTGTTGATAATGCTGTAGTCTTTGATTATTCGATTGTCGGAATGGAGGCGACTTTGCAAGGCGCTGGAATTGCTTTAGCACCTCCGCTGCTGTTTTCACTCTTGTTTACATCGGGCTTGATCGAACAACCCTTAGATATTTCCATCAGATTAGGTGCCTATTGGCTTACCAAACTGCAATCTCGTGAAATGAGGTCGTCCATGCAGGCTTTTTCAGATTGGATATTTTCCCAGATAGCAGCGCAGCACATGGGAGAAAACATTTCCTAACAAACGTTCTTATCGTTTTGAAAGCCTCATTGGGTACGAGAGACGGAGCACCTCCGTTCATGCGCTTAGCCAACGCGCAGCCACTCAACATTAGTTGAATGTGAAGTGGTGAGAAGTTCAGTCGCCACCCCGTGGTTTGATGTGACCGCAGCTTCGTTAACCGACTTGCTGCCGTCACATCCGCGTGATAGTTGCGTCTCCTGCAAATTCTAAAGCATGTCACCCAAAAGTGGGAACCGGTTTTGGGATAAAGATATGCTTTAAAACAAAGACTTAAAGCGTGTCATGCAGGTATGATGAGATGCGACACGCTTTAGGAGCACGCCATGGAACGACTGATCGAACGCAGCCTTTTCGCCAGTCGCTGGCTGATGGCACCCATGTATGTTGGCCTCGCTTTGGCGCTGGTCATTCTGGTGTGGGTTTTCATGGTCGAGCTATGGCATTTAGCTTTGATTATCCCGTCAATGACGGTCAATGATGCGGTTCTTGGTGTGCTGGCTCTGATCGATCTCAGCCTTGCGGCCAATCTCCTCTTGATCGTGATTTTCGCAGGCTATGAAAATTTCGTCAGCCGCATGGATCTGGCCGATCACAAGGACCGACCAGAGTGGCAAGGCGAAGTGGATTTCTCGGCGCTCAAGCTGAAGCTTGTTGCTTCAATCGTTGCGATTTCCGGTATCCACCTTCTCAAGGTCTTCATGGACGTCGCCAAATACTCCGCCGATCACATCAAGTGGATGGTCATCATTCATCTGGTTTTCGTGATTTCGGGCGTGCTTCTGGCGGCCATGGACTGGATCGCCAATCACGGCAAGACGCTCAAGAAATCCAAAGTTCAGTCTTAGAGCGCCGTGCGCTCTCTTGGGCGCACAAAGGTCGCTCTAACAGATTAAATTTACTGAATAATTTTACCTTACAGCGGTTCCAGTTAAGACTGAATCGTTGGAACCGCTGTAATTAATTGTTTTTACGCATTATCCTACGCAAGACCGCTACGCACTTTTTGCTGGAAATGCTTTAAACTGATTGGAATTATGCAGTAATCAGACTGCTATTGCGTCGGCTTCGCGCAGACGATAGCCGACGCCTGTTTCCGTCAGAATGTAATGTGGTTGATCGGGAGATTTCTCGATCTTCTGACGCAGCTGGCGGACATAGATGCGCAGATATTGCACATCGGCTGCCGGTCCCCAGACATGACTTAGAATATATTGATGCGTTAGCACCTTGCCTGCGTGCTGCACGAGCAGGCGCAGGATTTCATATTCCTTTGGTGAGAGCTTTATCTCTGTCTCATCCAGTTTGACGATGCGCCTGACCAGATCGACCGACAGACCATTGCTTTGAAACACCGGTTTCTCGCCCTGCTGATGCAACTTGTGGCGCAGAGCAACACGCGTTCTCGCTGTCAGTTCCTTCATGCCGAAAGGCTTGGTGACATAATCGTCGGCCCCAGTTTCGAGCGCCCGCACGATGCCTACCTCATCGGTGCGACTTGAAAGAATGAGGATTGGCAGCGTCAGCCCCTGTTCGCGCCACAAACGCAGAACCTCATGGCCATCCGTATCCGGCAGGCCAAGATCAAGCAGCACAAGATCAGGCTTTTCGCTGTCCAGAAGTGCCGATGCTTCACGCGCGTTGGTCGCTTCAACGACAGCGTAACCTTCGCTCGTAAGCCCAACCCGCAGCAATTTGCGAATGGGTGGCTCGTCATCGACCACCAGAATTTTGGGCTTAGGGTCGTTCATATGATCCTGTCTATCTCTTGAACCGGCAAGGGTACGGCGATTGTAAAGCGAGCACCCGAACCGTCAGCCCTGTTTCCAGCCCGAATGGTTCCGCCCATTGCTTCGGTGAAACCACGCGCAATGGAAAGACCAAGGCCCGTTCCTGCCTGCACGTGATCGCCTTTACGAACGCGATAGAATGTATCGAAAATCCGTTCAAGATCGATCTCGGGAATGCCGGGACCATGATCGCTGATTTCAAGCGTCACATGGCCCCGTTCGACATGCGCTTCAAGAGCGATTTCTGAACCTTGCGGCGCATATTTTGCGGCATTATCCAGGAGATTGAACAGCACCTGCTCGAACAAAACCGCATCAAGCCTCACCATGGGAAGGTCGGTTGGCACCGCCACCTGAACTTTATGATGCGCCAAAATCTTGGTGGCACGATGAAGCGCTGTACCGACAATATCACCGAGATAATACAGCGACAGATTGGGTTCCATAGCACCCGATTCAATCCGCGTCATGTCAAGCAGATTGGCAATGAAGCGATTGAGCCGCTCGGATTGTTCGACAATGGTCGAGAGCAATTCAGTTCGATCATTATCCGGCAGTGAACCAGAATAGTCGCGCAATGTGGTCGCCGCACCCATGATGCCCGCAAGCGGGGTTTTAAGATCGTGCGATATCGAGGTGAGAAGGGCAGAGCGGAGCTTGTCGGCTTCTGCTGCAAGCTTCGCCCGTTCGACATCGCCAACAAGCTGCACACGCTCGATGGCAATGGCTGCCTGATCGCTTAAGGCCTCGAAAAGTCGTTGCTGTTCTGGCGTAAGAATTGGCCCCTGCCTATCATTGTCGAGGCCGATCACACCGACCAACGTCCGCGCGGTTTTGAGCGGAAGATAAAGCCGTTTGGCGCCAGGAAGGGTATCAGCCCCGCGCCCGGCTGGCAGTTCATGCTGCCAGGCCCAATGTGCCGCAGCAATATCAGCATCGACAAGACTATCATCGGGTGGATAGCCTGCGCGAACGGCGATGCTTTCGCCTTCCGGCAGCAGGATGACGACCCGTACCTTGAGCATGGAGGCTATCTGAAAGGCAGTGGCCCAAAGCACATCGTCGAGCGATCCGGTTCCCGCGAGCTTTTTGCTGAACAGATAAAGGTCTTCCGTCATGTGTGCACGCTGGCGTGCGGCAGTGGCCTGTCTCTGGACACGGCTTGCCAGATTGCTGGCAACGAAGCTTACAAGCAGGAAGAATGCCAGCGCCACCACGCTTTCGGGATCGGCGATGGATAGCGTGTAGAGCGGGGATAGGAAGAAGAAATTATAGGCAAATGCGCTTAAAACCGAGACAAACAGCGCTGGCCATAGACCAAGCGTGACCGCTACACCGAGAACACCGACAACGAAAACCAGTGCGATGCTTCGCACGTCGAGAAACTGATCGAGCAGAAGCCCAACACCAAGCGCGCAAGCTGTAACAAGAGATGCTGCGAGATACGGCTTGAGGTCATATCCGGTTGAATGGCTGACGGTTTTAATGCTTCGTGCGGAACCGGCATTGTCACGGTCAGCGGCAGCGGTGATATGAACGTCGATTGCGCCGGATTGGCGGATTAGTGCGTGGCCGACCGAGCCTTCGATTGCCTCACGCCAGCGCGGCTTGGCCGATTTTCCGGCAACGATATGCGTAAAATTATGCGTTGAAGCATAGCGCACAAGTTCCTCAGCAATGCTTTGGCCGGGAATAATGATGGTCTCGCCGCCAAGCTGCTCGGCAAGTCGCATGGTTGCCGCAAGCCGATCCTTGGCTTCATCGGAAAGACTGGCGGAACGCGGCGTCTCGATATGAATGGCAGCCCAGGGCGCACGCATCCGGTCGGCAAGCCGCCGGGCATAGCGGACCAGTGAAGCGCTGTTTGCGCGCTGGTCGACCGCAACAAGCACCCTGTCACCGGCAGCCCATGGCCCCTGTATGGCATTGGCGCGCATGTGGGTCAGCAATTGCTCGTCAACCCGCTGTGCTGTGCGGCGGAGTGCCAGCTCTCGCAAGGCAGTCAAATTGCCGGCAGAGAAATAGTTGCGGATCGCGCGTTTAGCGGTTTTGGGCAGATAGATTTTGCCCTGATCGAGCCGCTTGATGAGATCATCGGGCGTAAGATCAATCAGTTCAATATCGTCGGCCCGGTCAATGATGCTGTCTGGCACGGTTTCGCGCACGCGGATGCGGGTGATCTGCGCAACCACATCGTTGAGGCTTTCGACATGCTGGATATTGAGCGTGGTATAAACATCGATCCCTCGTGCCAGAATTTCCTCGACATCCTGATAGCGCTTGGGGTGACGGCTGCCCGGCGCATTGGTGTGGGCCAGCTCATCCACCAGAACCAGTTGCGGCTGTCTTTTAAGGATCGCGTCGATGTCCATCTCATCGAGCCGATGGCCATGATAGGAAATTTCGGTGCGGTTGATGATTTCAAGTCCATCGAGAAGCGCTTCGGTTTCCTTGCGCCCATGCGTCTCGACAACGCCGATTACGACATCAACGTCGTCAGCCTTGCGCGCGCGTCCGGACATCAGCATTTCGTAGGTTTTACCGACGCCGGGCGCTGCTCCCAGAAATATCTTCAGACGGCCACGCGTTTCGCGCTCAGCCTGTTCAAGCAGCGCATCGGGGGAAGGCCTCATATCGCTAAGGCGAAGATCGTCCGATACCAAGCGTTGTTTCCTCGAAATAAGATGGCGGCGGGAAAGCCCGGCGTTAGAGCGGTTCCGGTTTTAACAGACTGGTTTTAACAGAATTGTAGGAACCGCTCTATCTTCTCGTTTTTAGCATTATCCTAAGCAAAACCACTTCGCACTTTTGCTGGAAATGCTTTTATCCATTCTAGTTACTGCCCGTTCTGTCCAGAACAAGATTGAGCTTGAGCACATTGACCACCGGCTCGCCCAGAAAACCAAGCTCTCGCTGTTCGATCTGCCGTTCGACGATACTGCGAAGACCTGCTTCATCAAGGCCGCGCGCTTTGGCAACACGCGCTACCTGATAAAGGGCTGCTTCCGGCGAGATATGCGGATCAAGACCGCTTGCCGATGTTGTGACGAGGTCAACCGGTACCTCAGCGTTGGGATTTCCTTGCCTGAGAGCATCCGCATCGGCTTTGATGCGTTCGATCAGTGCCGGATTGGTTGGCCCAAGGTTGGAGCCACTGGAACTGGCTGCATCATAACCTTCCTTGCCTGCCGCAGAAGGACGGCCATGGAAATAGCGGTCGCCTGAAAATTTTTGCCCGATCAGTTCGGAGCCGATTACCTTGCCATCTTTCTCGATCAGGCTGCCATTGGCCTGTTGCGGAAAGATAGCCTGCGCAAGACCAGTCATGCCAAGCGGATAGATCAACCCGGTTATGACGGTGAGGGCAACGATCATGACGAGTGCTGGACGAAGTTGTTTCAGCATTTTTTTAATCCTAGAAGCATTTCCAGCAAAAGTGCGAAGCGGTTTTGCGTGGGATAATGCGTAAAAATAAAGGGATAGAGCGGTTCCAACGATCCTGTTTTACGGGAGCCGCTCTAAACCAGGCCCATTGCGACGATTGCGAGATCAATGGCCTTGATGCAGATGAACGGAACGATGACACCGCCAAGGCCATAGATCAGCAGATTGCGCGACAGCAGTGCGCCTGCCCCAACGGGTTTATATGTGACGCCCTTCAGCGAGAGTGGGATCAGCGCTACGATGATGAGAGCGTTGAAGATGATCGCCGAGAGGATCGCGCTTTGTGGCGTTGCAAGCCCCATGATGTTGAGTGCGCCAAGCTGCGGATAGAAGGCGAGGAACATCGCCGGGATGATCGCAAAATACTTGGCAATATCATTGGCAATCGAGAAGGTCGTGAGCGCGCCGCGTGTCATCAGCAATTGCTTGCCAATCTCGACAATCTCGATGAGCTTGGTCGGATCGCTGTCGAGATCGACCATGTTACCGGCCTCTCGCGCGGCAACCGTACCGGTATTCATAGCAACACCGACATCAGCCTGTGCGAGGGCAGGCGCGTCATTGGTGCCGTCACCGCACATGGCCACGAGCTTGCCCTTGGCCTGTTCCTCACGGATGAGTTCGAGCTTGTTTTCAGGCGTTGCCTGCGCCAAAAAATCATCGACACCGGCTTCTGCGGCAATTGCAGCTGCGGTCATCGGATTATCGCCGGTGATCATTACCGTGCGGATACCCATGCGACGCAGTTCAGTGAAGCGCTCGCGGATGCCGCCCTTGACGATATCTTTGAGGTGAATAACACCGAGCAGACGACCGTCTTTGCTTACGGCCAACGGCGTGCCGCCGGATTTGGCGATCGTGTCGGCAATGACTTGCAGTTCGTGAACGGTTTTTTCATCAGAGGTTGCGTTTTTCAGCACTGCATCAACCGCGCCCTTGCGGATTGACGATCCATCAATATCGACACCGCTCATCCGGCTTTGTGCCGTGAAAGGCACGAAACTGGCATTGAGGCTCTGCATATCGCGGCCGCGCATGTCGTATTTTTCCTTGGCCAGCACGACAATGGAACGGCCTTCCGGCGTTTCATCGGCGAGCGAGGCCAATTGTGCTGCATCGGCAAGTGCGAGTTCATTCACACCGCTGACCGGCATGAAAGCGGTTGCTTGACGATTGCCGAGTGTGATCGTGCCGGTTTTGTCGAGCAGCAGGGTGTCAACGTCACCGGCTGCTTCCACCGCACGACCGGACATCGCAAGTACATTGAAGCGCACCAGACGGTCCATACCGGCAATGCCGATCGCCGACAGAAGCGCGCCGATTGTGGTTGGGATCAGCGTCACGAAAAGAGCCACCAGCACGATGACGGGGATATAGCCGCCAGCATAAGAAGCGAAGCTCGGGATTGTTACGACTGCCAGAACGAAGATCAGCGTCATCCCTGCAAGCAGGATGTTGAGTGCGATTTCGTTCGGTGTCTTCTGACGTTCAGCGCCTTCGACAAGGCTGATCATCTTGTCGATGAATGTCGAACCCTGTGCTGCAGTGATACGAACCTTGATCCAGTCAGACAAAACCTGCGTGCCGCCTGTAACCGCAGAGCGGTCGCCACCGGATTCACGAATGACCGGAGCGGATTCGCCGGTGATTGCTGCCTCATTGACGGAAGCGACACCTTCGACGACTTCGCCATCAGACGGAATGATGTCGCCTGCTTCAACGAGTACCAGATCGCCGACCTTAAGGCTTGTGCCGGGCACGGTCGTAAAATCCCTATTGCCTGCATTGCCGAGCAGCTTGGCCTGCGTTTCCGTGCGAGTGCGGCGCAGGGATTCAGCCTGTGCCTTTCCGCGGCCTTCGGCAACGGCTTCGGCAAAATTGGCAAACAGCACCGTGAACCAGAGCCACAGCACGATCTGGAACGAAAAGCCGATATTGGCTCCGCCGGTCGCAACATCCTTCAGCAAAAGAACGGTGGTGAGCAGCGAGACAACAGCCACGACGAACATGACCGGATTGCGCGCAAGGCTTCTGGGATTGAGTTTGCGAAACGCATCGCCGATGGCGGGAATGAGGATGCGGGCATCAAGCATGCCGGTTTTAACTACTTTGGCGGATTGGGACTTGCTCATAGGGAACTCCAGAAAAGCGGGCCCAGAAATTCTGCAGCAAAGACGATCATCAGCACTGCTGCGAGGATGAGGAGAATGAGGTTTGAGGGGCTAATCATTGGAACGTCTGCCCGTTGATCATCGACCCGTTGGTCATCGCCCCATTGGTCATCGAAAGATGTTCGGCCACAGGTCCGAGCGCCAGTGCAGGGAAGAAGATCAGACCACCCACAACGAGAATGACACCAATCAGAAGGCCGACGAAAAGCGGTCCATGCGTCGGGAATGTGCCGGCAGATTCTGGCGCTGCCTTCTTGGCAACCAGAGAGCCTGCAATTGCCATAGCAGGAACAATGACCAGAAAGCGGCCCATCAGCATCGCAAGACCGATGGTGATGTTGTACCAGGGCGTGTTGCCCGAGAGGCCGCCAAAGGCCGAGCCATTATTGGCCGTACCTGATGTATAGGCATATAGGATTTCCGAAAAGCCGTGTGGACCTGGGTTGGCAATTGATGCAAGGCCGGTCGGAATGACCGAGGCAATAGCGGTAAAGCCAAGGATCGATAGCGGCAGGCAGAGGACGGCAAGCATGGCCATCTTCACTTCTTTGGCCTCGATCTTCTTGCCCAGATATTCCGGTGTGCGTCCGACCATCAGACCGGCGACGAAGATTGCGACAATCACAAACAGAATGATGCCGTAGAAACCTGCGCCCACGCCGCCGATGATGATTTCGCCCAGCATCATATTGATCATCGGGATCATGCCGCCAAGCGCCATCATACTGTCATGCATGGCGATAACCGCACCGCAGGATGCAGCCGTGGTGACCACAGCAAACAACGCCGACATGGTTATGCCGAAACGGGTTTCCTTGCCTTCCATGTTGCTGCCATCAATGCCAAATGCATGCATAAGTGGATTACCCGCAGCCTCTGCCCAATAGCAAATGGCAACACCTGCCACGAAGAGTACGCCCATGGCGGCGAAGATTGCCCAGCCCTGCTTCTCATTGCCGACCATGCGACCAAACACATTGGTAAGGCTTGCCCCGATGGCAAAGATCGCGACCATCTGGATCATATTCGAGATGGCATCGGGATTTTCAAACGGGTGCGCGGAGTTGACATTGAAGAAGCCGCCGCCGTTGGTGCCGAGCATCTTGATGGCAAGCTGTGAGGCGACGGGCCCAAGTGCTATGACCTGTCGTGCACCTTCAAGCGTGGTGGCTTCGACATAGGAGCCGAGCGTCTGCGGCACACCAAGCGCTACAAAAGCCAGCGTCATGACGATGCATAACGGTAGCAGGATGTAGAGGATGCAGCGTGTGAGATCGACCCAAAAATTGCCGAGCGTCTTCATTGATTTGCGCGAGAAAGCGCGAATGAGCGCAATGGCAATGGACACACCCGTTGCAGCCGAAACGAAGTTCTGGACCGTAAGGCCTGCCATCTGGGTGAGGTAGGACATGGTGCTTTCGCCGCCATAGTTCTGCCAGTTGGTGTTGGTCACAAAACTTGTTGCTGTGTTGAAGGCAAGGTCCGCCGGTACATTGCTCATACCCATCGGGTTAAAAGGCAAAGAACCTTGCGAGCGCTGCAGAAAGTAAAGAAGCAGAAAACCTGCAAGATTGAACAGCAGCATGGCGGCGGTATAGCTCGTCCAGTGCTGCTCTTCGCGTTCGCTTGTACCTGCCAAGCGAAAAAGCCCCCGTTCGATGGGAACAAGGACAGGCGAGAGGAAGGTGCGCTCCCCTGTGAAAACGCGCGTTATATAGCCGCCAAGCGGCTTTACGAGCGCGATGATGATCCCGCAAAAGATGAGGATCTGTATCCATCCATTGATTGTCATGGTTTTTCCCAAGCCCTGATTAGAGCACCGTGCGCCCAATCGGGCGCACAAGGGTCGCTCTAACACTGAAATTGGAACATAATTTTTCCTGAAACTGATCCCAGTTTAAGGAATTATGCTCTGGCCTCAAATCGACTGCTTATTCAGAACCGTTCTGGACGAATGAGCGCGTAAAGAAGGTAGGCGGCAACAAAAGCCGCGACCAAGGCGCCTGCGATATATTCAATCAGCATGGCGGGTTCCTCAAAGCATCTCGCAAAGGCGCAAATAGCCAAGCAACATTGCGAAAAATGCGATGCCGATACCAAGAACGGCAATATCCATTGTCATTTTTGAATGCCCCTGGCTTGATTGCCTATGGGGCTCCCTGTTTCACAGCGGGCATTATGTGGCGCACGCGCATAGGGTTTCGAGAGAGGAGAAAAGGCTGAAAAATAAAAAAGTCATATATGTGTTGGCGTCGGGTGAGGGCCAGAACGCATCCCGAAAAGTCGGACTCGGTTTTCGGGATGCGTTAAAACAAAAAGCGCGCCACAGAAAAAGGCGCGCTTTAGATTTTCTCGTGGTTGCGGATGCGCTTTATGGGTTCAGATCGTCAAAAGCCTTTGTGATCGCATCTTTTGGGCTTTTGCTGGCAACAAGGCTTGCCAGAAGAATGCGCGCCTGACCGGGGCGCAGGGTCTGCGAATGCACAGCACCGGCTGCAACCAGATCATGACCGCCACCACCGCCACCATAACCTGGCACCAGCACGCCGGTTGGAACGCGGCTTGAAACCACGACCGGGATATTGCGTTTTGCGCATTGCTTCACAGCTTCAACGATTGTCGCATTGGCATTGCCGGAGCCGAGAGCTGCCAACACTATGCCATCGCACCCTGCCTGTATGCTCGCCTGGAGATGCACATCATCACAGCCCGGATGGATGGCCACAATATCGATGCGTATAGCACTGACAGATGCAGGGAGGTTGATTGCATCAGGGGCTTCAAGATCGCGCACCGACCTGAAAGCATCGGCATGATCGCTGCTATATTTGAATGCACCCCATGCAGGCACGATCCGGCCGCCAAAGGCGATAAGCACGCCTTTTTCCGCATTGGCCGTGTTTGCAGCCAGATGGATGGCGGTCGTCAGATTGGATGGACCATCCGCATCGGGGTGATCGGCAGTGAACTGCGCGCCGGTGAAGATCACCGGCTTGGAAAGATGGCGCTGAAGATGCACGAGCAGCGCCGTTTCTTCCATGGCGTCAGTGCCATGCAACACGACAACGCCATTGATTTCCGGGTCTGCGATCTGCGCTTCAACAGCATCGCTGATGGTCTGCATGTCGATCAGCGTCAGGCTGGATGAATCCTTCGCCATCAGATCGATCGGGCGCAATCGTGCATCGACATGGCCCAGTGTTGCAAGCAGATCGTCGCCATTCAGCGTCGGCGTGCTTGCGCCATCTTCCCCGCGTTTGCTTGCAATAGTTCCACCGGTGGCGATGACCGCCACCAATGGTTTGAATTGCCTGTTATTCACTCTTTCCCCTCACTCAGCTGCTTTTCTTTGTATCAGCCGCGCGTTGTTCCGCCAGACGATAGATTCGGTCTCGCAGACAATACCAGCCAATAACCAGTGCGGGTATAATGATAATCAGCGAACCAATGGTGTAGGAGCCGACAGGATAGTCCGCAGCCATCAGAACCAGAACGCCGAAGAGGAACAGAAGCGTCAAAATGCCGGTGTAAGGTGCGCCAAACATGCGGAAATCGGGACGGGCAATTTCACCCTTGCGTGACAGATGCCAGAGCTTGAGCTGGCAAAGGATGATCACGCCCCAGGCAGTGATGATGCCGAGCGAAGCAAGATTGAGCGCAATTTCAAAGGCTGCGGCAGGCACGACGGCATTGAGTGCAACACCGATTGCTGTGACGACAGCGGTGACAGCAATGCCACCATAAGGCACGCCGTTCTTGTTCATCTTGGCAAGTGCTGCCGGTGCCGAACCCGAAACAGCCATCGAGTGCAGAATGCGTCCGGTCGAATAAAGTCCGGCATTAAGCGATGACAGAACCGCAGTCAGCACGACGAGGTTCATGATGATATCCGCACCCTGAACACCGATCTTGCTGAAGAAGGTTACAAACGGGCTTTCACCACCCGAATAAAGCGTATGCGGCAGCAACATGGTGAGAAGCAGAACCGAGCCGACATAAAAGACGATCAGGCGGAAAACGACGGTGCGGATTGCGCCGGGCATGATCTTGCGCGGGTCTTCGGTTTCACCCGCTGTCGTGCCGATCAGCTCGATCGAGGCATAGGCGAAGACGACGCCCTGTATGATCACGAGCGCGGGCAAGATGCCGTTGGGGAAGAAGCCGCCACTCTCACGAATGAGATGGAAGCCGGGCTGATGGCCGTCAATCGGTGTGCCGGACACGACGAAATAAATGCCGACAGCTAAGAAGATTACCAGCGACAGCACTTTGACGAGGCTGAACCAGAATTCCAGCTCACCGAAAACCTTGACCGAAAGCAGGTTCATCGAAAGCACGAGAACCAGTGCGGTCATTGCAAACATCCACTGGTCGATACCTTCGAGCCATGGAACATAATGCTTGAAGAAATTCATGTAGAGCGCGACAGCGGTCACATCCGCAATTGATGTCATGGCCCAGTTGAGCCAGTACATCCAGCCTACCGCAAAGGCCATCTTCTCGCCGTAGAATTCACGGGCATAAGAGACGAAGGAGCCGGAGCTTGGGCGATGCATGATCAGCTCGCCAAGCGCACGCAGCACCAGAAACGCGAAAAAGCCACACACGGCATAAACGAACACAAGTGACGGGCCAGCCTGTGCCAGACGTCCGCCTGCACCAAGAAACAGACCCGTACCGATTGCTCCCCCGATGGCAATCATCTGGATCTGACGCGGCTTCAGTGCCTTGTGATAGCCGCGATCTTCTTCGGTGAAGACTTCGCGTTCGGCCGGCGTGGCCTTGATAAATTCCGTTGTCATCGCTCCTCCCTGAGAGCTCGGTTTTGATGAGGTCATCGCTTTATGCAGTGCTCACAAGGAAAACAGCAATCCCGAAGCTGTCAAAATACATGGGGCTCAAATGCGACCCGGCAATGCATCTTCAGTTGTGCTTTGACGCATATTTTTCTGGCAAGACCAAATTCTCGCAAAACGAGCCGGTCCTGAACATGCCTCAATGGTTCCCTGTTGAGTTTCTGTAAAGCTGCATGACAGATTTAATGAAGGTCTTAACGCATATCGGAAAAGGCTAGTCAAGTTAACAAGTGTGTTGACGGCTATCGTAAGGAGGAGTAACCGAGTTAAATCTGTCAGACAGCATGACAGATAATACCGTTTCGAGTTCAGGAGGAAAAAGTGGTCGGGACGCGCGTTGAACATGATCTGCTCGGTGCAAAGGAGGTGCCCGCAGATGCTTACTGGGGCGTCCATACGGCGCGAGCAGTGGATAATTTTCAGATCACAGGTGTAAGCATCGGGCGTTATCCTTATCTGGTCCGTGGTCTGACTTTCGTGAAAGAAGCGGCAGCGCTCGCCAATCACGAGCTGGGCCTTTTGAGCCGCCAGCATTTCGATGCAATTGTCAGTGCCTGCCGCGAAATTCGTGACGGCGCGTTGCATGATCAGTTTGTCGTTGATGTCATTCAGGGCGGTGCGGGCACATCCACCAACATGAATGCCAACGAGGTGATTGCCAATCGTGCGCTGGAATTGCTGGGGTATGAGAAGGGCGATTACGCGCATCTGCATCCAAACGATCACGTCAATCTCAGCCAGTCGACCAATGATGCCTATCCGACTGCCATCAATGTCGGGTTGATCGAAGCGATTGACGAACTGGCTGATGCCATGGAAACTCTTCAGGCTTCGTTTGAGCGCAAGGCGTGCGCGTTTGACAAGATGCTGAAGGTCGGGCGCACGCAGCTTCAGGATGCTGTTCCGATGACGCTTGGTCAGGAGTTCCGTACCTTCGCGGTGATGCTCGGCGAGGATCGCTTGCGGCTTCTGGAATCGGCCAAGCTTCTGCACGAGATCAATCTTGGTGCCACGGCAATCGGCACCGGGCTTAACGCGCCGAAAGGCTATGCAGCGCTTGCCTGTGAGCATCTTTCGCGTCTGACCGGCCGCCCGCTGGTCACGGCCAGCGATCTTATTGAAGCAACCCAGGACCCCGGCGCTTTCGTGCATCTTTCGGGCGTTTTGAAGCGCGTTGCAGTCAAGCTTTCCAAGACCTGTAATGATTTGCGGCTATTGTCCTCTGGTCCGCGTGCTGGCATTGGCGAAATCAACTTGCCCGCCGTTCAGGCAGGCTCCAGCATTATGCCGGGCAAAGTCAATCCGGTAATCCCGGAAGTGGTCAATCAGGTAGCTTTTGCGGTTATCGGCAGCGATATAACGATCACCATGGCAGCCGAAGGTGGTCAGTTGCAGTTGAATGCTTTCGAGCCGATCATCGTGCGCTCTTTGTCTGAAAGCATCAGTCATCTTGGTGCCGCCTGCCGCCTTCTTGCAGAACGCTGCGTGGATGGCATTACCGCCAACCCCGAAATCATGGCGCGCCGTGTGGAAGAATCCATCGGTCTTGCCACAGCGCTTAATCCGCTGATCGGCTACTATGCTGCCACCAAGGTTGCGCAGGAAGCGCTTGCTACCGGGCAGACCGTGCCTGAGGTCGTGCTTGCGCAGGGACATATGACCGCCGACGAATTGCAGCAGGCACTCAAGCCTGAACATCTCGCCAATCTGGTGGTTGAAACCTGATAACCGTGTGAAAGGTTCGCCGGATCTTTACTCCGGCGAGCCTTTTTCTTTGGCGATGATCGTGGTGACGGCCAGCTTCACTTGTCCGAGATGGTTCTGCATCGCAAGACGTGCCTGTTCCTCAGAACCAGCCTTGATAGCCTCGGCAATCTGGCGATGCTCGATATTGGAAGCCTCACGCCGACCGGCCATCAGATTGACGAGTTCCGACTGGCGTGAAAGTGCGACGCGGGCATCTGCAACGATCTTCCCAAACATCGCGTTGCCTGACGCCAAAGCAATCATGCTGTGAAACTCGGTATCGAGCAGCACCCATTTATGCGGATCGGTCTGCTTGTCCATGCGGTCGCAAAGATCGATCAGCTTGGCCAGTTGCTCTTCCGTATGGCGTAGGGCTGCCCAGCCAGCTGCCGGCACTTCGATGAAAGGGCGAGCTTCGATAAGATCGCGCGCGGAATAACCGCCATAGCTCAGTTCCGGTCCAGGGGAGGTTTTGAGTACATAAGTGCCGCTGCCGGTGCGTGTCTGGGTGAGGCCAAGTGTTTGCAAAGAACGTAGCGCCTCGCGCACGATGGGGCGGCTGACACTGTATTTTTCGGCCAATTGGGCTTCGGAGGGCAGACGTGTTCCAACGATCAGCCGTCCGGTCGTAATCGCAGAGCGGATATCCTCGAACACGATTTCAGCCGCACTTTTCCGATTTACCGGACTGCTATTGGCCAACCATTCAATCACGACGCCGAACTCTCCCACTTCTATGCAACTTGTCTAACAGCTAGGCAATTTATGACAACAGGGCAACAAATGTTTCAAGCAAGTTGTGGGTTAAGCGGAACTTGGACCATGTCTCCCAAAAGTGGGAACCGGTTTTGGGGTAAAGACACGCCCAGAGCGTGTTGCGCATAATCGCACCCATGGCGCTCGCTCTAGATTCTTTTAATTGTCGCATGTTCGCGAACGTTAAATGAATCCATTTAACTGCGACATGCTTTAGCGTTTGAGGGCGTGATAGCGTCCGTGATGATAGACGAGCGGCTCTCCCTCGCCAGTGACGATCTTGAGCGCACGGCCAATAACGATGGCGTGGGTGTGACGCTCGATGACCTCTTCAACATCGCAATCGATAGAGGCAAGCGCGCCTTTCAGTGCCAAGGCGCCGCTTTCGAGTTCATACCACTCAGCTTCGGCATAACGCGCCGCACCTCTTTCGCCATTCCGGCCTGCAAAACGGTCGGCTATGGCCTGCTGTTCGCCCGAAAGAATGTTGAGGCAGAAATGACGTTCTGCATTAATTGTCGGCCACACCGATGCAGTCAGATTGATATTGACGATGATTGTCGGTGGTTCGACCGAAAGAGCGGTCGCAGACGTGACGGTTGCGCCGGTCTTGCTATCACCGGTTCCTGCGGTCAATACGCTGATGCCGGCAGCAAGCTGTCGCATCGCAGCTTTCAATTCATCCGCCGTGGCCGTATCGGGCGGTAAATCAAGCGCTGCTGAGTTCAGTCTGTTCGGGTGTGCCATCAATCATGCCAACCGGAAACGTTGGGAGCGCTTCCGGCCTTTTGTTTGGGGGAATTCAGTATCGTAGCCGCAACGCATTCTTGGGAGGGGGCGATGCGGTAACTGTCTTTATGTATGCTTTATTTCAGGCCGAGCAATATTGAGATGATCACGTAATGTCGAGCCCGTATATTCAGTGCGGAACAGACCACGTTCCTGCAGGATCGGTACAACCTGTCTGTTGAAGTCTTCAAGACCGCCCGGGAAATAAGGTGGCATCACATTGAAACCATCTGCAGCTTTGCCTTCAAACCATTCCTGCATCCGGTCGGCGATCTGCAAAGGCGTGCCAAGCACGATGTGATGGCCGCGACCTGCGGCGACGCGAAGCGCAAGGTCACGGATTGTGAGATTCTCACGTCGTGCCAGATCGCGCAGAAGTTCTGCACGGCTGCGAAGCTGATCGGAAATTGGCAGATCAGGCAGCGGACCGTCGAGATCATATTCGGCAAGGCTATGGCCGATGCGCTCTTCGAGAAGCGGCATGGCGCTCTTGATATCTGTCCAGCGGTTCAACTCCTTGAGCTTCTCCGCAGCACCTTCGAAACTATCGCCGATCACCGGCATGAAACCGGGCATTACCGCAACGCTGTCCGGTTCGCGACCGGCCTTCGCCACGCGTTCCTTCAGGCTTGCATAGAAGCCCTGCGCTTCGGCAAGGCTCTGCTGTGCAGTAAACACGATATCAGCAATGCGCGCTGCCAGATCCTGACCGGGACCGGATGAACCTGCCTGAATGAGAACCGGATGGCCTTGTGGGGAACGCGGAATGTTGAGCGGACCCTGCACCGAATAGTATTTGCCTGCATGGTTGAGCACATGCACCTTGTTTGGATCGGCATAGACGCCGTTTTCCTTGTCTTTCGGGAAAGCGTCGTCATCCCAGCTATCCCAAAGACCGCGCACGACATCGACGAATTCTTCAGCCACCGCATAGCGCTCGTCATGCTCAGGATGGCTTTTCGAGAAGTTGTTTGCCGTGCGGGCATACGACGTGGTGACGATGTTCCACGCAGCCCGTCCGTGGCTCAAATGGTCGATAGACGCAAAGGCGCGCGCCGTATGATAGGGTTCGCCATAGGTGGTCGAAGCTGTAGCTGCCAGACCGATCTTGTCTGTGACCATCGCAAGTGCAGAAAGCAGCGTCAGCGGTTCAAAACGCGCAACCATCGATGGGTGAGCGTCAACGCCGCTAGTCAGGCCGTCAGCCAGAAATATCATGTCGAATTTCGCGTCTTCCGCTTCTTTCGCCACGCGGCGCAGCAGATCGAAATTCTCGCTGCCCGCTTCTGCATCCGGGTGCCGCCAGCCCGAAACATGGTGGCCTGCGCCTTGCAGGAAGAGGCCGAGATGCATTTGTTTCTTGGTCATGTCTTTTACTCCGGGGATTGGTTGAGCCACGAGATGAGCTTTTGCAAGTCGTCTGCGCTGGTCATGGATTGGACGAGGTCCGGGATACCTGCAAAACGCGGATCACCCTTCGTTGCGTCCTTGAATTTGTCGATTGGATCGCTGATGCTCGGCAGACCATCGACACGCTGCGAAAGCGTCGAGCCCTCCTTGAGCGTTACATCGATGATGACAAAGCGGGTTTTAGGATCGGGCGAGAGCCGCGGCGCATTCTCGTCATGGCGTCGTGTTACCTTCGCCGCAAGTTGTGCCAGATCGGCATCCACCGGACGATCATCGAAATGAGCAATCGCCAGCTTTCCGTCGCGCAATGCTGCCGCAAAGATATATTCCGGGCTGAACCGCGCATCGATGCCCGTCACAGGCCTGGTCGTCACAAGTGCAGCATCGCCGCCGGGCGGAAAGGTAATCGAAACCGCTGCGATCTGATCGGGCTGCAAAGCTTTCTCATTGCGTAGTGCCAGAGCGCCAACGCCAACCGGATGGGCGGCGGTGCAACACGGGAAGGCTTTGAGTGTCAGTCCCGGCACGATGATCTGCCATGGCTCACCCCAGCCTTGCGTCACGCGAGATACTTCGTCTGCACCAAAGGCGAAGGCTTTGAAAAAGCCGTTTGTATTGTCAATGAAATCAGGCGCACCAAGGAAACCGGCTTCGGCCAGTCGGGCGGCAGTGAGACCCGCACGCGCGGCAAATCCTGCATGAAGCGGTTTTGCATCATAACCAAATTGCAGTCGAAGCCCCGCCGATTGTGTGGCGGCCAGACCGAGCGCAACGGCAGTGGTCGCCGCATCGAATTTGAGAAGATGCGCAATGGCTGCTGCAGCCCCGATGGTGCCGAGCGTTGCGGTTGCGTGAAAGCCGGTTTCATAATGTTTGGTGCCCATGGCAAGGCCAAGACGCGCCATGGTTTCAAGCCCGACAATATAGGCGGCAACAAACGCGTCTGCACGGACGTTGTTTTCAGCTGCAACGGCCAGAAGGGCTGGGACAATGGCAATTGTCGGGTGTCCGCGCACGCTGCCATGCACATCGTCATAATCAAGCACATGGGCCGCATGGCCGTTGATCAGCGCTGCCGTGAAAGGATCGGCTGTGCCACTAGTACCGCGCCACAGAGATTATGACGGGTTGGCTTATCGTAGAATGGGGAGGTCTTCTGGTGGGATCAGGAGTTGGATGCTGCGTGCTGCGCCCGGCACGCGGGATATAAATCCTGCCTTCT
>Ga0308157_10001683_pt1 | contig 42359 bp, 30 predicted proteins | sample PhyBR1_FD_201035 | JGI IMG/M metagenome (GOLD analysis project Ga0308157, IMG submission 201035) | Phyllosphere microbial communities from UC Gill Tract Community Farm, Albany, California, United States - DLSLB.R1 | ecosystem: Host-associated > Plants > Phyllosphere > Unclassified | place: USA... | reverse complement strand
ACAGCAGCAGTTGAGCGAGAAGGACATCGAGTGGATCCATCGCGTTCACGGCGATGGACAGCTCCTGGCCGATCTTGCCTCCGCAGACATCGTCATCTGGGCCCAGACCCCGGACGACTCGTTCCGCGCTGTCGGCCATGTGCGCCCCTCCGGTGCCGCGACGCTCTTCTACCGCGACATCGTCGGCGAGAAGGTGCGCCCGCAGTGGCAGAGCCAGGTGCGCGAGGCGTTCCGCGGCGGCGCGATCGTCGATTCGTCGAGCCCCGAGTGGTTCGAGGAGACGCCTACGCGCGTGAAGGCCGTGCCGATCGTGCGCCGCGACGACGAGGGCACCGCCGTGATCGGCGTGATCACGCGCCACACGAACCTCAGCGAGGTCCGCGCCCCGTCGCGCCAGCAGCTCACTTTCGACGAGTGCGCGAACGCGCTCTTCGGCATGATCGCAACCGGTGACTACCCCGACATGACGGCGCCCATGGGTCCGCGCCGAGGTGCACCGCGCGCCGCCGACGGCATGATCCGCCTCGATGTCGACGGCGTCGTGACGTTCGCGAGCCCGAACGGGCTGAGCGCCTTCAACCGCATGGGCTTCGTCGAGGAACTCGAGGGGGAGACCCTCTCCGACGTGGCGCGCCAGATCATGCCGCCCGAGCGCGACGCCTCGGCTGACGAGGCGTCCCTGCCCGTGCTGCTCACCGGCCGCACGCCGTGGCGTAGCGACCTCGAGGCGCGCGGCGTCACCGTCGCGCTGCGCATCATCCCCCTGCGCGACCACGGCGAGCGCATCGGCGCGCTCGTGCTGTGCCGCGACGTCAGCGACCTCCGCAATCAGGAACAGGAGCTGCTGACGAAGGATGCGACGATCCGCGAGATCCACCACCGCGTCAAGAACAACCTGCAGACGGTCGCATCGTTGCTGCGCATCCAGGCTCGACGGACCTCGAGCGAAGAGGCTCGCGAGTCGCTTCTGCAGGCCATGCAGCGCGTCGCCGCGATCGCCGTCGTGCACGATACCCTGTCCGAGGGGCTCAGCCAGAAGGCCGACTTCGACGAGGTGTTCTCGCGCGTTCTGCGCCTCGTGGCGGAGGTCGCGGCCGCGCAGAACACCGTCGCGCACACGCGCAAGCGCGGTACCTTCGGCACCCTGTCGAGCGAGTACGCCAACCCGCTCGCCCTCGCCCTGACGGAGGTCGTCACGAACGCCGTCGAACACGGCCTTGCCGGACGCGAGGGACAGGTGGAGATCGTCGCCGACCGCGACGAGGATGAGCTGCGCGTGCGCGTGCGCGACAGCGGTTCCGGCCTGCCCGAGGGCAAGGTGGGCCGCGGTCTCGGCACGCAGATCGTCCGCACCCTCGTCGAGGGCGAGCTCAGCGGATCCATCGAGTGGCGCACGATCGACGAACCCGACACGGAGTTCAACGGCGGCACGGAGGTCGCGATCGACATTCCGCTGCGCTGGGCGCGGTAACAGGTCGATCCCAGCCCCCGTCGCATCGGCGGGGGCTTTCGCGTCGCTCCATGTTTGTAATACGGTGGAACTAAGTAGCTGCTCGACGGAGCACACACGAGGCGAAGGAGCCACATGACCGTTATTCCTCTCACCGACGACTGGACCGTCACGGCGACGTCCGGTCCCGCGCCCGAGTCCGTCGCCGGCCGCGCGATCCCCGCCCGTGTGCCGGGCAGCGTGCACCTCGACCTGCAGCGCGCCGGGCTGATCGCGGAGCCGTTCGACGGAGCCAACGAGACCGAGCAGCAGTGGATCGGCGACGTCGACTGGCGCTTCGAGACGAGCTTCGAGTGGCATGACGACGGTTCGGAGCGCCGCGAGCTCGTCGCCGAGGGGCTCGACACCCTCGCGACCATCACGCTCAACGGTGTCGAGATCGGCCGCACCCAGAACCAGCATCGCTCGTACCGCCTCGACATCCGCAGCGCCCTCGTCGACGGGCGCAACGAGCTGCGGATCGAGTTCGAGGCGCCCGTCCCGGCCGCGCATGCACGCTCGGTACTGCACGGCGAGCGCTTCCATGTGAACCACCACCCGTACAACGCTCTGCGCAAGATGGCGTCGAGCTTCGGTTGGGACTGGGGCATCGACGTCGCCGCGGCCGGCATCTGGAAGCCGATCCGCATCGAGACCTGGTCGACCGCGCGTATCGCATCCGTGCGCCCGCTCGTCGATGTCGACGGCACGACGGGTATCGTCGACACGCACATCGAGATCGAACGCGCCGATGGGCTCACAACGACCCCGGTGCGAGTCGAGGTCGAGATCGCGGGCCAGGTGTGCGAGGTCGAGGTTGCGGGCACGAGGGCGCACGCGCGCATCGAGGTTCCGGACGCGCGGCTGTGGTGGCCACGCGGGCACGGCGAGCAGCCGCTGTACGACATCGAGGCACGTCTGATCGGGGGATCCCCGGAGACGGCTCTCGGCGCGTGGCACCGCCGCATCGGCTTCCGCACCGTGCGGGTCGACATCGCCGCCGACGAGCACGGCAGCCCCTTCGCCGTGCACATCAATGACCGCCTCATCCAGATCCGCGGCGCGAACTGGATCCCCGACCATGCCTTCATCACGGAGGTCGACCGCGACCGGTACCGCCGCCGCATCGCCGACGCGACCGAGGCGAACATGAACCTGCTGCGCGTCTGGGGTGGCGGCATCTACGAGTCCGAAGACTTCTACGAGCTCTGCGACGAGCAGGGCGTGCTGGTCTGGCAGGACTTCCTGCTCGCCTGCGCCGCATACGCGGAGGAGGAATGGCTCGCGACCGAGATCGAGGCCGAGGCGCGCGAGGCAATCACGCGCCTGTCCGCGCACCCCTCGCTCGCAATCTGGTGCGGCAACAACGAGAACATCGTCGGCTATGCCGAGTGGGGATGGCGGAAGGACCTCGGGGGCAAGACCTGGGGTGAGGGCTACTATCGCCGCCTGCTGCCGGGACTCATTGCCGAGCTCGACCCGACGCGCTTCTATGCGGCCGGCAGCCCCTACTCGTTCTCGAGCTTCATCAGCCCCAACCTCGATACGCACGGCACCGTGCACATCTGGGATGTGTGGAACGAGAAGGACTACACCCGCTACCGCGACTGGACCCCGCGCTTCGTCGCCGAGTTCGGCTTCCAGGGGCCGCCGGCCTGGACGACTCTGGCGGGTAGTGTGCACGACGACCCGATGGAGCCGTACGGAGAGCAGATGCTCGTGCATCAGAAGGCGAACAACGGCAATCTGAAGCTCGAGCGCGGATACGGGCCCCACCTGCCGGCGCCGCAGTCGATCGAGGACTGGCACTGGGCGACGCAGCTCAACCAGGCGGCCGCCATGCGCTACGGCATCTCGTACTTCCGCTCGCTCGCGCCTTACAACACCGGCACCATCGTCTGGCAGCTCAACGACGACTGGCCCGTCATCTCCTGGGCCGCCGTCGACTTCGCCGAGCGCCGCAAGCCGCTCTGGTACGCGCTCAAGGCCGTCTACGAGCCCCGCTTCGCCACAGTGCAGCCGTCGGAGGACGGTCTCGCGGTGGCGCTCCTGAACGATGTCGACGAGGCGTGGACGGGCGACGTGATCGCGCGTCGGCTGACGTTCGCGGGGGAGGTGCTCGCGGAGGAACGGCTGCCCGGATCGGTTGCGGCCCGCGGTAGCGCGACGCTCGCCCTGCCGGAATCGGTTGCGGTCGCGGACGACGCGTCCCGCGAAGTGCTCGTCGTGGACGCGCGGGGCCTCGCCCGCGCCGTGCACGACTTCGCCGAGGTGAAGGACCAGGCGCTCGACGCGGCGCCGTTCGACGCGACGGTCGAGCGAGACGGAGACACGGTTCGCGTGCGCGTCGTCGCCCGCACATACGTGCGCGATGTCACGATGCTCGCCGACCGCGGACACCGGGCCGCGTCGGTCGACTCCGGCCTCGTGACGTTGCTGCCCGGTGAGGAGCACGGCTTCGTCGTCTCCGGCGTCCCTGCCTCGGCGGATGTCCAGCGCTTCGCCGCTCCCGACGTGCTGCGCCACGCCGGCGATCTCCGTTCCTGACCAGGCATCCGATACCGCGCCCGCGCGCCCGTTCCGAAAACCGGAACGAGCGCGCGGGAGCCTCTTTGTTTCAAATATCGCAAAACTGCTTGACGTGGTTCGTTTCATTGCGTAACAATGGCGTTCGCGGGCGACGACGTCGCCAGCGCCCCTGCACCATACGGGGTTCGTCAGCGCCGACGTTCTCTTCGTCGTCGCAAGGAAAGGACCAAGGATGATTCTTCGCAGCACTCGCGCACGTCGCGCCGTCATGGGCCTCGCGGTCGGAGCGGCCGCGGTCTCGCTCGCTCTCACCGGTTGTTCGTCGTCGGGCGACGGCGGACCCGGCGGCGGAAAGGGCGGATCTGCCGACACCCTCGTGGTCTACACCGGCCAGGCCGGTGACTACCAGATCAACTTCAACCCGTATTCGCCGACGAAGATCGGTGGCCTCGGCGCCATCTACGAGTCGCTGTTCTTCGTCACCAATGTGAACACGAACGAGCCCAAGCCGCTGCTCGGCACGGAGTACGCATGGAACGAGGACGGCACGCAGCTCGACATCACCCTGCGCGACGGCGTCACCTGGACCGACGGCGAGGCGTTCGATGCAGACGATGTCGTGTTCACGTTCCAGCTGCTGCTCGACAACCCCGCGCTCAACACCATGGGCTTCGGCGGCGACGTCTCGAAGGTCGATGCCACGCACGTGACCCTGACCTTCGACGAGCCGGCGTTCGTGCAGGGCCCGGAGCTGCTCGGCAAGGTGTTCATCGTGCCCGAGCACATCTGGAAGGACATCGACCCGACCACCGACGTCATGGCGGAGCCCGTCGGCACCGGCCCGTACGTGCTCGGCGAATTCAAGGCGCAGGCATTCACGCTGACGGCCAATGACGAGTACTGGGACGGCGCACCCGCGGTGAAGGCGGTGCGCTACCTCTCGCTCTCCGGCAATACCGCGGGCGTCGACGCGCTGAAGGCCGGCACGATCGACTGGCAGACGGGCCCGGTGCCCGATATTCAGAACGTCTCGAAGAACTACCCCGGCTACGACCAGATCACCATCGGGCAGAACCAGATGGCGCTGCTGACCTGCTCGAGCGCCGACCTCGGCTGTGAGGGGCCGCAGACGGATCCCGCCGTGCGCAAGGCGATCTACTACGCGCTCGACCGCGGCCAGGTCAACTCCCTCGCGTTCCAGAACACGGCGAGCGACATGTCGCCGACCTTCGCACTGCTTCCCGCGCAGGAGCAGTTCATCTCATCCGACATCGAGGAGAAGACGGTGCCGGACGCGCCGGATCTCGACAAGGTCGACGAGCTCCTCACAGGCGCCGGCTACGCCAAGGGATCCGACGGCGTCTACGCCAAGGACGGCGAGCCGCTGTCGCTGACGATCGAGGTCGTGACCGGCTGGACCGACTACATCACCGCGATCGACACGATGAGCCAGCAGCTGAAGGCCGCGGGCATCAACGTGACGGCGGCGCAGTCGTCGTGGAACGAATGGACCGACAAGAAGAGCAAGGGTACGTACGAACTCGCGATCGACTCCCTCGGGCAGGGCGTCTCGAGCGACCCGTACTACCTCTACAACAATTTCTTCTCGACGGCGAACACCGCGAAGGTGGGCGAGGCCGCGCCCGTCAACGTCGCTCGTTTCAGTGACCCGGCTGTCGATGACGCCCTCGCGGTGCTCAAGAGCACGAACCCGGACGACACCACGGCGCGCCAGGAGCAGTTCGACATCATTCAGGACGCGATCGTCGAGGACATGCCGTACATCCCGATCCTCACGGGCGGCACGACGAGCGAGTTCAACTCCGCCGATTTCACGGGCTGGCCGACCGAGGATGACCTCTACGCGTTCCCGGCGATCTGGGCCTCGCCCGACAACGTCGAGATCTTCAAAGCGCTGAAGCCCGCGGCCGAATGAAAGCCACGGCGATGATCCGCATCTGGGAAGGGGCACCGCCCCGATGAACTACTACGTGCGGAAGCTGGGCTTCTACGTCGTCGCCCTCTGGGCCGCGCTGACCCTGAACTTCCTCATTCCCCGTCTCCTCCCCGGCAATCCCGTCGACATCCTGCTCGCCAAGCTCCAGCAGCGCGGCGGCACCGTCAATGCGGAGACCCGGCAGGCCTACACGCTGCTGCTCGGCGGCGATGATTCCCAACCGCTCCTGGTGCAGTACGGGAGCTACCTCGTGAACACCTTCACGGGAGACCTCGGGGTGTCGGTGACGTACTTCCCGGCGCCCGTCACGGAGGTGATCGCAACCTCGTTGCCGTGGACGATCATGCTCATCGGTATCGCGACGGTGCTGTCGTTCATCATCGGTGTGAGCCTCGGCGCCTTCGTCGGCTGGAAGCCCGGAACCTGGCTCGACTCGCTCGTGCCGGCAACGACGCTGCTCGCAGCCGTACCGTACTTCTGGCTCGCGCTCATCCTGGTGTACTTCCTGGCGTCGACGCTCGGGCTGTTCCCCTCGCAGGGCGGGTACGACGTCGTGCTGACTCCGGGCTGGAACATGGAGTTCATCGGGTCGGCGGTCTACTACGGTTTCCTGCCCGCTCTGACGATCGTGATCGCGTCGCTCGGCGGATGGCTGCTGGGCATGCGGAACATGATGGTCTCGACGCTGTCGGAGGACTACGTCCTCACCGCGCAGGCGAAGGGCCTCTCCGATGCGAAGATCCTGCGCGGCTACGCGGCGCGGAATGCCGTGCTGCCATCGATCGCAGGCTTTGCGATCTCGCTCGGCTTCGTCGTCAGCGGATCCGTGGTCACCGAGCAGGTGTTCTCCTACCCCGGCATCGGCTCGAAGCTCCTATCGGCGGTGACGAACAACGACTACGCGCTCATGCAGGGGCTGTTCCTGTTCATCACCCTCGCGGTGCTCGGCGCCAACCTCGTCGTCGACATGTTCTACGGCCTCATCGATCCCCGCACGCGGGCAAGGAGCTGAACCGCATGACGAATCTCGTACCCGGCGTGGAGCCCGCGCCCCTCGACGCCACGCACACCATCCTCACCCGACAGCAGAAGCCGACGAAGGTACCGTCGCCGCTGCGGCAGATGCTGCCGACGCTGACGCCGTGGCTCGCAATCGGGCTCCTTCTGCTCGTCGGCATCGCCCTGTTCGGGCTTGTCGGGCCGTTGTTCGTCGGCGACCCCGCCGCGATCCGTAACATCGGCCTCACCCCGCCCAGCGCCGAGTTCCCACTCGGCACGACGCAGACGGGCCAGGACGTGCTCGCGCAGCTGGCCGTCGCAACGCGCGGATCGCTCGAGATCGGTCTCATCGTGGGCCTGCTCGCGACCGTGATCTCGGCGTTCTTCGGCATCCTCGGCGCCTATATCGGCGGTTTCGCCGACGAGGCCTTCTCGCTGATCTCGAACGTGTTCCTCGTGATCCCCGGTCTGCCGCTCGTCATCGTCATCTCCGGCTTCGTGCCGGCGGAGGCGCGTGGGCTGTGGACCATCGCGATCGTCCTCGCGATCACGAGCTGGGCCGGATCCGCGCGGGTGCTCCGCGCGCAGACCCTGTCGATCCGCAACCGCGACTACGTCGCGGCGTCGCGGGTCGCGGGGGAGAGGGCTTGGCGCGTCATCGTCGTCGAGATCCTGCCGAACCTGCTGCCCGTGCTCGCGTCGCAGTTCGTCTTCGCCGTGATCGCCGCGATCCTCGGCGAGGCGGGTCTGAGCTTCCTCGGCCTCGGCGCCTCGAACTCGTCGACGCTCGGCACGATGTTGTTCTATGCGCAGAACGGATTCGCGCTGTCGCTCGGCGCCTGGTGGTGGTTCGTGCCTCCGGGCCTGCTCATCGCGCTGTTCGGCATGGGCCTGTCGCTCGTGAACTTCTCGATCGACGAGATCATCAATCCCAAGCTCAAGACCGTGCGTCTGCACGCCCGCCGCGAGCGCCGCGCGAAGCGCGAGGCCCGCAGAAAGGAGCGCCGCCGATGAGCGAGCTGACCGCACGCCGCCCGGTGCTGACGATCGAGAACCTCTCCGTCGTCTACGAGGCGGACATCCCCGTCACGGCCGTGAAGGGTGCGTCGTTCCAGCTGGCGGCCGGTGAGATCCTCGGCCTCGCGGGCGAGTCCGGCTGCGGCAAGACGACCCTCGCCTACGCCGTCAACCGGCTGCACAAGCCGCCGGCTCGCATCGCGAGCGGATCCATCACCTTCCACGACGCGGGCGGGCAGGACATCGATCTGCTCGCGCTCGAATCGGAACAGCTGCGCGCGTTCCGCTGGGCGCAACTGTCGATGGTGTTCCAGGGCGCGATGAATGCGCTGAACCCCGTGATCACGATCCGCGCCCAGCTCGAGGACGTCCTGAAGACGCATCGTCCGGGCATGAGCAAGACCCAGCGCTGCGAGCGTGCGGCGGACGTGCTGCGCCGGGTGGGCGTGGACCCGGACCGCCTCCGCTCGTATCCGCACGAGCTTTCTGGCGGCATGCGCCAGCGCGTGATGATCGCGATGGCGATGATCCTCGAACCGCAGGTGATGATCATGGACGAGCCCACGACGGCGCTCGATGTCGTGGTCCAGCGCGACATCCTGCGGGAGATCCTGCGCCTGCGCGACGAGCTCGGCTTCGCCGTGATCTTCATCACGCACGACCTGCCGCTGCTGCTCGAGATCAGCGACCGCATCGCCGTGATGCTGCGCGGGGAGATCGTCGAGCTGGGAGACGCGGACACGATGTACCGCGAGCCGAAGCACGAGTATACGAAGAAGCTGCTGGGGTCGTTCCCGAGCCTCAGCGGATCCCGCGGGTCGTTCATCCGCACCGGAATCGACGAGGGGGAGGCCTCATGACCAGCGTGCACGTCACCGATCTGGTGAAGGAGTTCACGGTGCGAAAAGGCATCGGGCGCAGCCGCTTCCGTGCGGTCGACCGCGTCTCGTTCGACCTCGAGCCCGGCCGCACGGTCGCGCTTGTGGGCGAGTCGGGATCCGGGAAGTCGACGATCGCGCGGATCCTGTCGAAGCTCGAGCACCCGACATCGGGACGGATCGAGGTGACGGGCGACGACGGCGCCGAGGTCGCGAGACGCGACTACCGGAAGAACGTGCAGATGGTGTTCCAGGATCCGTTCGCGTCGCTGAACCCGTTCCATTCGATAGCGCACCACATCGCGCGGCCACTGAAGGTGCACGGGCGCACGCGCGGATCCGCGGAGACCTACGCCAAGGTCGTGGAGATGCTGGGCCGCGTGGGGCTCGACGAGTCTTTCGCCGCTCGCCGCCCGCACGAGCTCTCGGGAGGCCAGCGGCAGCGCGTCGCGATCGCCCGCGCGCTCGCGCCGGGCGCCCAGGTGGTGCTCGCGGACGAGCCCGTGTCGATGCTCGACGTGTCGATCCGCCTCGACGTGCTGAACCTCATGGGCCGCCTCCAGCGCGAGGACGACCTGGCCGTGCTCTACATCACGCACGACCTCGCCACCGCCCGGCACTTCTCCGACGAGATCCTCGTGCTCTACAAGGGGCGCGTCGTCGAGAGGGGGCCGTCGGATGCCGTGATCCTGGATCCGCGCCACGACTACACCCGGTTGCTCGCCTCGAGTGCGCCCGACCCCGAGAGGGTCGGAAAGGTCGTGAGCGGCGAGGCCGTCACGGACCGCTCGAGGCTCGACAACTCGCGCTGCTTCAACCACTTCACCGGCGCTTGGGAGGAGGCCGTGGCGCGCGTCTCGGCCTGAGCGGTCGCAGAAGAGGGGGAGCCGCGGCTCCCCCTCTTCTGCGTGCATCAGACCGCGCGGATCTCGAGCACGCGGGCGCTCGGCTCGGCCGTCGGGGCCGTGACGGTGAGGATCGCGGTCTCGGCGTCCCAGCTCCATGCCCAGCCGCCGGCGTCGGCGGGGAAGAACGGGGCGACCTCGACGTCTCGCCCGGCCGCCCAGGGCAGCCGCAAGCCCGCCGCCGCTTCGCCCGCGCGACGCCAGACGGAGACGTAGGCGTGGTCGCCCGAGTGCAGGCCGAGGCACGTCCAGTCGGCGTCCCAGGCAGGCAGGCCGAGCGGCCAGATCGGCAGCCGGTCGCGGATGTCGCTCAGCACGACCCGGTGCGCGGCGACGGCTTCTCGCACGGCGGCGACCTCGTCGGGCGCCATGCGGTTGAGATAGCCCGAAAGGTACATGCGTCCGAGCACGCCGTTCACGAGGCAGAAGGTGCGCAGCTCGTCGCTCATGCCGGCCTGAGGATAGGCCCAGTTGCCGGCCTGTTCCGGCAGGATCGCCGCGGGGGCCGCGGCCGCAATGGTCGCGTAGCGGATCGGGTTCTGCTGATCGGAGGTCGACTGCATATGCAGACGCGACAGCATCGCGTAGTCCATGCGCATCGCGCCCGACGCGCACGCCTCGATGATGAGTTCGGGGTGGCGCGCCTGGACGCCGTCGATCCAATCCAGGAGCGCGCGGGCGTGCTCAAGCAGCCCCTGACCGGGCGCGAGGCCGTAGAGGTCGGATCCGGGGCCGGTCATGGTGTTCTCGTCCATCTTGACGAACCCGACGCCGTACTCGTTCACGAGCCGGTCGATGACGGCGTCGAGATGTGCGCGAGCGGCGGGATGGCGCAGGTCGAGCAGGTGGCGGCCGTGCTCGGCGATGCGCACGCCGGCACGCTGGAAGAACGCGTCGTCGGGCAGCGTCTCGGCGAGCGGGGAGCGCACGCCGATGACCTCGGGTTCGAGCCAGAGGCCCGGAACCATTCCGCGCTCGCGGATCCGGCCCGTCGCCTCCTCGATGCCGCCGGGGAAGCGCTTGGGGGACGGCAGCCATTCGCCGACGCCGTCCCACCAGCTGCCGTCGGCGTACCAGCCGGCGTCGATGCAGAAGATGTCCGCGCCAGCCTCCGCCGCGGCATCGATGAGGGGGAGGAGCTTCTCGGTCGTGGGGTCGCCCATCAGCGTGTTCATGTAGTCGTTGAACACGACCGGCAACGCCGCATCGGCTCGGCGAGGCAGGCGAATCGCGCGGCGTTGCAGAGCCAGCGCGCGCAGGGCGTCGTCGACGCCGCCGCGGGCGACCGCGAGCGACACCGGGACGGTGCGGAACGATCCGCCCTCCCTCAGTCGCACGCTCCACTGGTGCTCCTGATCGGTTGGGCCCGTCAGTAGCAGGTAGGCGCCGCGCCCGCTCTCACCGATCTCGGCCGTCCACGGGCCGTTGTGCTCGATCTGCCACGCGAGGGCGTAGGAGGAGTCCTTCGCCGCGATCGCGCCCGCGGGTACCTGCTCGCCGCTGGACCAGGATCCCCGGTTGCCGAGGGCGAGGCGGGTACGGGGCGGCTGATGGTTGTGCGCGGCACGATCCACATCGACGAGGCCCGCATCGCGGAGCGGCGAGATGTGCCAGCGGTTCTCGGCGATCCAGTCGTTGTCCGCGCGAGCGAGGACGAGGTCGTCGACCGTCAGTGCGCCGGCATCGGCGAGAAACGACCCCGTCGCGACACTCGTCACGGCATCGATCACCAGGTCGCCCGCGACCTCGATCTCGGTCCAGGTGCGCACCGCCGGCGCGGACTCGTGCGCCTCGAAGACGCTTGCCGTGCGAATGCCGCGCGACGGATCCTCCTGCACGACGCGCAGCCTGTGCCAGGGGCCGTCGACGTTCTGCTCGTGGGACGCGTAGCGCAGGTCCGCACCGATGAGGGTGTCGACGCGGCGGAAGCTGCCGGGGAAGCGGCCGTGCCCGAGGGCGGTCATCTCGACGAGCGGCTGCGCGGGCGCCGACGCGTCGGGCGCGGGTGCATCGGCGGGGCGAAGCGACGTGATCGCGACGGGCGCGGCCGCGGCGATCGCCAGGTCGAGCGCGACGTGCGGTGACCGCCAGGAGAGCAGGGACGGGGAATCGGGCATCGGGATCCTCTTCGATCTCGGGGAGCGGCTCCGGCGGATTCGGCCGGACGATGACATCCTGGCAAGCGGGACACCCCGCCTCCAGGGGATTAAGTTTAGTAAGGTGACAAAGATGCTCGATGAGAACGAGGCCGGCGCGCCGGTCGACATCGCCTCCCTCGCTCCCGCCGTGAAGGCCGCGCTGCTCGAGGTGCTGATCCACGGCGAGCTCCCGCGGGCCGAGATCGCGCGCCGCCTGCACCTGTCGCGGGCGAGCCTCACGCGCATCACCCGCATCCTCGTGGACGGCGGCCTGCTGTCGGAGGGCGGGACGCGTCTCATGGCGCAGACGGGACGCCCGTCGGAGATGCTGCGGCTGCGCGCCGAGGCACGCCATGTGCTCGGCATCAAGCTCACGGGGGACGGCCTCTTCGCCGTCGTCACCGACCTCGCCGCAACCGCCATCGCGAGCGTCGAGCGCCCTCTGCTCTCCACCGATCCCGAGGCGGTTGTCGCGGAGATCGCCGACGTCGCGGCGGGCTTCCGCGCCGATTTCCCCGACATCGTGGCGGTGGGCGTCGCGCTCGCCGGCCGCGTGCATCAGCGCGGCGACGGCCCGTTCGTCGAGATCTCGGAGTGGCTCGAGTGGCACGACGTGCCGCTCGGCGCCATGGTGCGTGACGCCGTCGGTCTGCCCTGCGCCGTCGAGAACGACGTCAGTGCGCTGACGGCGACGGAGCACTGGTTCGGCGCGGGCACGGGCGTCGACGACATGGCGCTCATCACGGTCGGCGTCGGCATCGGTTGCGGCTTGGTGCTGAACGGGAGTCCGGTCGAGGGAGCGCATGCTCGTGCGGGGCTCATGAGCCATACGATCGTGGACGAGGCGGGCCCCTACTGTGGGCTCGGGCATCGCGGATGCGTCGCGAGCCTGCTCACCAGCGGCGCGATCGTCGGCGCCTACCGCACGGTCGGCATCGACTATGCCGGCGTCGTGGCGGCGGCCCGGGAGGGGGACCCCGTCGCGCGGGCGATCTTCGACGATGCGGGCCGGGCACTGGGAGTGCTCATCGCCGCTGTCGCGAACCTCGTGGATCCGCAGAAAATCGTGGTGTCGGGAGATGGCATCGCTGTGGTCGAGCTCGGCGGCGACTCCATGCGCGCCGAACTTGCGCGTCGTCTGGACGGTAGTGCCGCGCCCGTCGACATCGACGTGCGCACGTGGGACTTCTCGGAGTGGGCCCGCGCCGGTGCGGGCATTGCGATTCGGAGCATGCTTTCCTGACATTGTTTCGCATGTTGACAAAGTAGCGTGGGTTCGGAATGCTGGAACCGAGGCGAAGCTGCCTCGGAGACGGAGACAACCCCATGCACAGCCGATCGCGCGCGCGCCGCGACGTCGCCCGATTCCATTCCGCGGGAAGCGCGATCATCGCGGCCTTCCCCGAGGACGGGCTTCCCGAGATCCTTCACTGGGGAGCGGATCCGGGGCCGCAGGCACCCGAGGTGCTCGTCGCGCTCGACGACGCGCATCGCCGAGGTCGTTCCAACAGCGCGCTGGACACCGACTGGCCGCTGACGATCCTTCCCACGGAGCGCGACGGGTGGCAGGGGCGGCCCGCGCTCGCGGGGTCCGCCGGTGGGGCGCCGCTGCTGCCGGGCTGGACGGTGCGGCACCTCGACCGCGACGACTCCGGCTTCTCCCTCGTCGCCGAGGCCGACGGGTTGGTCCTCCGCAGCGAGGTCCGCTTCGCCGCCGCGGGTGTTCTCCGCGTCGCCCACAGTCTCGAGAACACCGGCGCCGCGCCGGTATCGCTCGCTGCGCTCGAGGCGACCATGCCCGTTCCGGCTCGCGCGAGCGACATGCTCGACTTCGGCGGCCGGTGGATCCGCGAGCGCGCTCCGCAGCGCCGCCCCGCAGCGATGGGGTCCTACGCCCGCGAATCGCGCCGCGGCCGTACCGGGCACGACGCCCCGTTGCTGACGATCCTCGGCGAGCCGGGCTTCGCGGACCGCCGCGGCGAGCTGTGGGGCGTGCACCTCGCGTGGGGCAGCGACGGCGTGCACCGTGTCGACCGCATGCCGGAGGGGCCCTGTGTGCTCGGTGTCGGCGAGCTGTTGCGGCCGGAGGAGGTCGTGCTCGCCACGGGGGAGCGCTTCGACGCCCCCGAGGCGCTGTTCGTGTGGAGCGACGCGGGACTCGACGGTCTGTCGTCGCGGCTGCACTCCTTCGTGCGCGCCCGCGAGACGCACCCGCGCTCGCCGCGGCCCGTCATGCTCAACACGTGGGAGGCGGTGTACTTCCGGCACGCGCTGCAGCCGCTCGTCGACCTCGCCGACGCCGCCGCGGCGGCCGGTGTGGAACGCTTCGTGCTCGACGACGGCTGGTTCCTCGGCAGGCGCTCCGACGACGCCGCCCTCGGCGACTGGATCGTGGATCCGGATGTCTGGCCCAACGGCCTGCACCCGATAGTGGACCACGTCACGGGCCTCGGCATGGGCTTCGGTCTCTGGGTCGAGCCCGAGGCGATCAGCCCCGACTCGGAGCTGGCACGCGCCCATCCCGACTGGGTGCTGGGCCCGGCCGACCACGCGCCGCGCACATGGCGGGACGAGCAGGTGCTCGACCTCGCCCGTCCCGAGGCGTACGCGTACATCCTCGAGCGCCTCGACGCCCTGCTGACGGAGTACCCGATCGAGTTCCTCAAATGGGATCAGAACCGCGACCTGCTCGAGGCGGTGCATGCGGGCCGTGCCGGCGTCGACGCGCAGACGCGCGCGCTCTACCGGCTACTCGACGAGCTCCGCGAGCGGCACCCCGGCGTCGAGATCGAGTCGTGCGCCTCGGGCGGCGGTCGCATCGACCTCGGGATTCTCGCGCACACCGATCGCGTGTGGGCCTCCGACACGAACGACCCCCTGGAGCGGTCGCGCATCCAGCGCTGGACCGAGCTGCTCGTGCCTCCGGAGCTCATCGGCAGTCACGTCGGCGCCGCGGTGTCGCACACGACGAACCGTTGGACGGAGCTGCGCTTCCGCATGGCGATGACCCTGTTCGCCTCGGCGGGCATCGAGACCGACATCACCCGCTTCACCGACGAGGAACGTGAGCAGCTGGCGGCCTGGATCGCGGAGTACAAGCGGTTGCGCCCCCTCGTTCACACGGGCGAGCTCGTACACGACGCGACCGCCGACGGGGGATCGCAGCTCACGGGGTCCGTGTCAGCCGACCGTCGCTGGGCGCTCTACCGCCTCGTGCGGGAGGAGACCTCGGAATGGGCCGTGCCGCCGGCGCTCACGCTGCCGGGCCTCGAGCCGGCGCTCGAGTACCGGGTGCGCGTGCTCGAGGGGCTCTCTGCCGAGCGCACGCGCGACATCGATCCGGCACCGTGGCTCGCCGCCGGCGGTACCCGACTGACGGGTGCCCTGCTCGGGACTGTCGGCCTGTGCGCACCGCTGCTGGCGCCCGGATCCGCGCTCGTCATCGAGGTCACGGCGGTCTGACCCCGCGCACGCGAAAGCCCCCGCCTCGGCGGGGGCTTTCGCGAAGCGTACGCGGTATCAGCCGGCGCGGCGAGCGCGGGCTGCGCGGCGCTTCAGCGCGCGGCGCTCGTCCTCGCTGAGCCCGCCCCAGACGCCCGAGTCCTGGCCGGTCTCGAGGGCGTACTGCAGGCACACCTCGGTAACGGTGCATCGGGCGCAGACCGACTTGGCCTTCTCGATCTGGTCGACGGCGGGGCCGGTGTTTCCGACGGGGAAGAACAGCTCCGGGTCAACGGTGAGGCAAGCGGCCTTGTCACGCCAATCCATGCGGGGGCTCCTAAAGCGTAGTGGTGGGGTTCGTTTTGCGGGGATCAGCTCGGCTCAAGTAAGGTCTGACTAAGCTGGATGTGTACGCGACGTTTCGTCGCGCACCCCACCACGCTGTGGGAAACACACCGTTAACAATTGTCGTACAGGCGATGGTCTGGATCAAGGGTTTTTGGAAATATCCAGGAACTCTTCTTATGACGCCTGTGGGAGAGACTCGATGAGCGCCGAATCCGCCGTCCGTACGCCCGCCACCCGTATCGCCTCCGCGCTCCTTGCGCTCGAGGCGCTCGTGCTCGTGCTTCTGACGGGGTGGCAGATCGTCGAGATGATCGCGGGCGAGGCGGCCTCGGTGACGACGTCGATCGCCCTCATCGTGCTGACCCTCATCGCCGCCGTCGGCGTTGCGGCGTTCGCCTTCGCCGTGTGGACGGGCCGGTCCTGGGGTCGCTCGGGCGGCATCGTCGCCCAGGTCCTCATCGTCGCGATAGCGATCGGGTCCGTGCAGGGCGGTGCGGGCCACTGGGGGATCGCGCTGGCGCTCGCCGTGCCCGCGGTCGTGACCTTCGTCGCGCTGATCGGCTCGGCGCGAGGCGCTGCGCCGCGTCAGGCGTCAGAAGACTAGGTAGAGGGCGCCCACGAGCGTCAGCACGACGACGATCGTCTCGAAGGTCTTCTGCGAGAGCCGCTTGATGATGTAGCGGCCGATGGCCGCGCCGACCAGTACGGGCACGACGAGGATGAGATCGATCCAGAGCGTCGGCACCGTGATGATGCCGAGGCCGATCGATATCGGCAGCTTCACGAGGTTGATGATCGCGAAGAACCACGCGGCCGTGCCGAGGAAGGTATTGACCGAGAACCGCGACGCGAGGAAGTACATCGACATCGGCGGGCCGCCCGCGTTCGCGACCATCGTCGTGAACCCGCCGAGCGAGCCGTAAGCGATCGCGGATCCGCGGCCCGGCTTCACGTCGGCGCCGCGCCGCCGCCAGAGGGTCAGCAGCACGACGAAGATCAGCAGGATGCCGATCGAGCGCTTGACCCACGTGTCGCCCACGAGCGCGAGGAAGATCGCGCCGAGAGCCAGGCCGGCTATGACGGACGGGGCGAGGCGGACGATGGCCTTCCAATCCGCGTGGCGGCGATAGAGCGACAGCGCCATGACATCGCCGAGGATCAGCAGGAGCAGCATCGCTCCGGTCGATTCCTTGGCGGGCAGAGCCGCCGCGAAGAGCGCGATGCCCAGGGTGTTCGCGCCCGGCAGTCCCGTCTTCGAGACGCCGACGACCATGGCGCCGACGACGAGGCCCGCCCAGGCGAGGGCGCTGAGAGAAGGGATGTCCACGGGGAACCACGCTAGCGGGTGGATCCCCGTGGAGCGTATTCAGGGGACGATGATGACCTTGCCCTGCGCGCCGTTCTCGTTCGCGTCCTGCGCGGCCGCCGCCTCGTCGAGCGAGAAGGTCGGCCCGATCTCGACGTCGAAGTACTCGGTCGCGATGAGCGCGAGCGCGATCGGCAGCGCCTCCGCGCGCCACGTCTGCTGCTGAGGCGTCAGCGGCGTCGCGGATCCGCCGGAGAAGGCGCGCAGACCCATGTCGTCGGCCTTCGCGCCCAGCACGATCGTCGCGATGCGGTTCTTGTCCTCGAGCAGTTCGAGCGAGGTCTCGAGCACGCCGTCGGCGCCTGCGCAGTCGAGAATCGCGGTGACGCCCTCGGGCGCGATCTCGAGCACGCGTCCGGTGAGGCCGTCGCCGTAGCGCACAGGCTCCGCGCCGAGGTCGCCGACGCGCTGGGCGCGGGCATCGCTCGTTGTCGCGATGACACGCGCGCCCGTCAGCACGGCGAACTGGATCGCGGCCTGGCCGACGGATCCGGAGCCGCCGTGGATGAGGAGGGTGTCGTCCTCGCGGACGCCGAGCGAACGGATCGCCTGATAGGCGGTGCCCGCCGGGATGCCGAGCGCCGCGCCCTGGGCGGCGGAGACGCCCGCGGGGCGCAGGTGCGCGTTCTCAGCCTTGACGGCGACCTCCGTCGCGTAGGCACCCGACGCGCCCGTGAAGGCGACGGGATCGCCGACGCGGAAGCCATCAACGCCCTCGCCGACGGCCGTGACGGTTCCTGCTCCGTCGGACCCGGTGCGCCAGGGGCCGTTGCCCGAGAGGGGGCGGATGCCGCTGCGGAGCTTGCGCTCGATCGGGTTCACTCCGATCGCCTCGACGGCGACGACGATCTGTCCGGCCTTCGGGGCCGGATCCTCCACGGTCGCGACCTCGAGCACCTCGCTGCCGCCGAACTTCGAAAACTGCACAACCTGAGCCATGGCTCCACGCTATCGCGCTGTCCGGCGTCGGCGCGCGATTCCACGATTCTCCCGCACCCCCTCCGCGCATGCGCGGAGGGGGTGCGGGAGAAGCAGGATCAGAGGCGAGCGCGGTATGCGGTGCGGGCCGGAGTCGTGCCCGGCTCGAGCTCGGCGAGGATTCGCGGCGACCATGCCGGGCGCTCGCCCGTCAGGGAGAACGTGGCCTGGGTCGCGGCGCCGAGGGCGACGTACTCGCCCGGATCCGGGATCACGACGGGCACGCCGAAGACCTCGCCCGCGATCTGCTGCACGGCAGGGCTCTGCGCCGCACCGCCGGTGAGGAGGACGCGCTTGGCGTCGACGCCGAGCGCGCGCATGGCGTCGAGGCCCTCCGCGAGCGAGCACAGGACGCCCTCGATAGCGGCACGAGCGAGGTTCTCGCGGGTCGTCGAGGCGAGCGTCATGCCGAAGAGCGTGGCGGTTGCGTCGGGACGGTTGGGGGTGCGCTCGCCCTCGAACCAGGGCTGGAGGACCAGGCCGGCGGATCCGGGATCCGCGGCGAGCGCAAGGCGGGAGAGCTCGGCATGGTCGACGCCGAGAAGTGCGGCGACCTGATCGAGCACGCGGGCCGCGTTGAGGACGGTCACGATCGGCAGGTAGCCGCCGGCCGCATCGGCGAAGCCGGCGACCGTGCCGCTGGTGTCGCGCACGGGATCCGTCGCGACCGCGAAGACGGTGCCGCTCGTGCCGATCGAGACCCCGATGTCGCCCGCGACGGCGCCCATGCCGAGAGCGGCGCCGGCGTTGTCGCCCGCACCGGGTGCGACGCGCCGCCCGCTGTTGTCGATGACCGATTCCGCGGGTCCGAGCACGCGCGGCAGGATCACGTCGGCGGCATCGCGGCGGAGCGCGATCCCGAGGAGCTCGCGGTCGTACTCGTTCCGCGAGGAGTCGAAGTAGCCGGTGCCGGACGCATCGGAACGGTCGGTGACGAGCTCGCTCAGCACGGGGCCGAGTGCGCTTTCGCCCGCGGGGCCGAATCCGCGCAGGCGCCACGTTAGCCAGTCATGGGGAAGCGCCACGGCCGCGATGCGGGCGGCGTTCTCCGGCTCGTTGTCGGCGAGCCAGCGGAGTTTGGTGACGGTGAACGAGGCGACGGGAACGACGCCGGTGCGCTCGGCGAAGTCGGCAGCGCCGACCTCGTTCGTGAGGTCCGCGGCGGCTCCCGCGGAACGGGTGTCGTTCCACAGGAGCGCGTCGCGGATGATCCGGCCGTCGGCGTCGAGCGCCACGAGCCCATGCTGCTGACCCGCGATCGACCACGCGTCGACATCGTCGATGCCGCCCGCGTTGTCGATCGCCTCGCCGAGGGCGCGCCACCAGTGGGCCGGGTCGACCTCGGATCCGTCGGGATGCGAGGCACGCCCCGAACGCACGACCGCGCCGGTTTCGGTGTCGAGGATGAGAATCTTGCAGCTTTGCGTCGAAGAGTCGACGCCGGCGACCAGTGTCATGTATCTAGTTTCTCAGCAAAGAGCTCTCAGCCGCGCGCGCCGAGCAGGTGCTCGGTGGCGAGCTGCTGCAGCTTGACGAAGCCGAAGCCCTTGGCGCCGAAGTAGGCGTTCGGGTCGAACTCCTCGTAGGCCGAACGGTCGGCGAGGAAGTCGTCGTAGCTCTCGCCCGGGTTCAGCGTGGGCTCGCTGAGCTCGTCGACCTTCGCGGCGGCAAGCGCCTCCTGCACCTCGGGATCGGCGCGGAAGGCGTCGGCGCGCTCCTTCAGGAGGAGGTAGTTGCGCATGTTGGCCGAGACCGAGTCCCAGATGCCGTTCTCGTCCTCGGTGCGGCTCGGCTTGTAGTCGAAGTGACGCGGGCCGTCGTAGGCCGGGCCGCCCTGCGGGGCGCCGTGCTCCAGGAGGTCGACGAGCGAGAAGGCGTTGTACAGATCGCCGTGCCCGAAGACGAGGTCCTGGTCGTACTTGATGCCGCGCTGGCCGTTGAGGTCGATGTGGAAGAGCTTGCCGTGGTAGAGCGCCTGGGCGATACCGGCGGTGAAGTTCAGGCCCGCCATCTGCTCGTGGCCGACCTCGGGGTTCACACCGAACAGCTCGGGGCGCTCGAGCGAGTCGGCGAAGGCGATGGCGTGGCCGAGCGTCGGCAGCAGGATGTCGCCGCGGGGCTCGTTCGGCTTCGGCTCGATTGCGAAGCGGATGTCGTAACCCTTGTCGGTGACGTAGTCGGCGAGAAGGTTGACGGCCTCGCGGTAGCGCTCGAGCGCCGCCTGCACGTCCTTCGCCGAGTCGTACTCGGCGCCCTCGCGGCCGCCCCACATGACGAAGGTCTTCGCGCCGAGCTCGGCGCCGAGGTCGAGCTGGCGGAACACCTTGCGCAGCGCGTAGCGACGCACCTGACGGTCGTTCGACGTGAAGCCGCCGTCCTTGAAGACGGGCGCGCTGAAGAGGTTCGTGGTGACCATCGGCACGATGATGCCGGTGTCGGCCATGGCGCCCTTGAGTCGGTCGATCTGCTTCTGGCGCTCGGCTTCGGTGGAGCCGAAGGCGAAGAGGTCGTCGTCGTGGAAGGTCAGGCCGTATGCGCCGAGCTCGGCGAGCTTCTCGACGGCGTGCACGACGTCCAGCGCCGGACGGGTGGGGCCGCCGAAGGGGTCGGTGCCGTTGTAGCCGATGGTCCAGAGACCGAACGAGAAACGGTCTGCCTTGGTGGGGGTGAGGGACATGGAAGTCCTGCCTTTCAGCATCGTTGGTGAAATGTTGTTAGTGAGAACGTATCACGTCGTCGGTGCGGGGGCAATGGGATTCTCTGGTCGACGAGGGTCCGGCGAGCCGGGACTGCGGATCGTGCGAGCGGCAGGCGGTTATTCGCCCGCGGTCGCGCGGACGATGTCGAGCTCGGCGACGCGCGCGGCACCGGTCAGACACAGGCGCACCTCGGTCACGCCCTCGACCGCCGCCGTGACCGGTGCGATCACCGAGACCCAGCCGTAGCGATCGGTCTCGGGGACCGGAACCGCGTCGATGAGCGCGACCCACTCGTCGCCCGAGCGGGCCTCGGCGCGGACGGTCGCGGGCGCCGCCGACGGCAGTGCCCGGCGCGCCACGTCGAGGCGGATCGACGTGGTGTCCGTCAGGTCGATGCGGTCGTAACGGGCCCAGCCCTCATCGCGCGTCGCCGCGACCTCGATGCTCTGACCATGCTCTCGCGTGCGGTCGGAGGTGATCACGTTGTCGCGAGCGTGGAACGCCGACGCGTCGATGAGGGAGGACTCGCGGGCGCCGGGCGTCTCTCCCGTCACCTCGAGAGGCGTCGAGACGGTGAGGTCGGACGCCGAGCGGCCTGAGCGCAGCTCGTACGATCCGGGCTGTACCCGGAACGCGTCGTCGGCGGCGTCCCACACCGCCAGCACGCCCGGATCGAGGTCGACCTCGACGGTGCGGCGCTCGCCGGGGGCGAGGTCGGCACGCGTCCACCCCGCGAGGCGGGTGCGCGGCGCGGGCACCGGAAGCGCGGGCGCCGCGGCGTAGACGGCGACGAGCTCGTTCGCGCAGCGCTCGCCCGTGTTGGCGACGGTGACGCGCGCGACGAGGGATCCGCCGAAGCCCGCGGGACGTGCGGCCGTGTGAGCGGGCGTGAGCGCGGGCGCGTCGATCGACGACGCGGAGAGCTCGATGTCCTCGTAGGTCACGGCTGAGTACGACAGGCCGTGGCCGAGGCCATAGGCCGGGGTGGCTTCGGAATAGCGATACGTCATGCGCGAGCCGACGACGTCGTAGTCAAACAGGTCGCCCGCGTCGCTCTCATCGGCCCACCAGGTCTGCGGCAGGCGTCCTTCCGGCTCGCGGTCGCCGCTCAGCACGTCGACGAGACCATGGCCGAGCTCCTGTCCGCCGTGGCTCAGCCAGACGATGGCGTTCGCCTCGGCGGCGAGGCCGCCGATCGCATAGGGATAGCTCGACACGATCGCGAGGATTGTGGATTCGGCACCCGCCGCCGCGACGCGCACGAGCTCGCGGGAACCCGCCGCGAGGAGCATGTCGGGGCGGTCCTCCGTTTCGCGGCCCGCGACGTGCGGGTCGTTGCCGACCGCCACGACCGCGATGTCCGCTCCCGCGACGGCCTCTCGCACCGAGGCCAGGCCGTCGCGCACGACCTCGACGTCGAAGACATCGGCGGTCTTCTCGGTGCCGTCGGCGACGAGCGCGAGGGTGTCGCGTTGCACGCGCAGCCAACCCCGAGATCCGAGGTGCTGGATGCGCACGCCGCCGTCGGTCTCGTGGAAGCGGAAGGTCTCCTGCGCGACCCACTCGCCGATGCGCACCGAGTCGGCACGGAGGAAGCGCCCGGCACCGGTGGCGAGCAGGCCGCTCGTGACCGAGCGCAGCGACGACGTGTCGTCGCCCCAGTCTTCGCGGTCGAACTCCGTCGCCGAGGTGCGCTTCGGCGACGCCGCCGCGATGGCGGAGCCGTCCGTCGCGACCTCGAGGAAGCGGCCGTGGGTGCGCGAGCGGAGCGCGATGCGGTCGGCACCCGTGGCGACGCGCACTTCGGCGTGCGGGTAGCGCTCGCGCACGGCGTCGGAGATGAGGCTCTTGTACGGCGGCGTGCCGGAGTACCAGTCGTGCACCAGATGCTCGGCGAATGGGCCGACCACCGCAATCGTGTGTGGCTCACCGAGGGGGAGCGCGCCGTCGTTCTCGAGCACGACGACCGAGCGGGCGACGGCGTCGCGGGCGAGTGCGCGGTGCGCGGGGATGTCGATCTGGTCGGCGGCGATGCCGTACGGATCCTCGTTCGTGAGCTCGCCGGTGCGGGCGCGCAGGAGCAGCAGATTGCGCACGGCGCGGTCGATGTCGGCGATCTCGACATCGCCCGCCTCGAGCGCCGAGGTCACGCGCTCGATCGTCGGGGCGCAGGCCTCGCTGTTGTCGGTGAACGAGTCGAGGCCCGCCTTGAGCGCGGCGGCGTGCGAGGCCCGGTGCGACGGGAAATAGCGCTGCTCGTCGACGAGGAAAGATGGCGCCTGGGCGTCCGAGACGTACGAGATTCCCTCGGGCGCGTGGTCGCGCAGGCGCTGGAGGAGCTCGCCCGACACGTGGGTCGGGCGGCCGTTGACCAGGTTGTACGAGGGCATCACCGCGCCCACGCAACCCGCGGCGACGGGGCCGGTGAAGGCCGGAAGCTCGTACTCGTTGAGCGCCTGGGGCGGCAGGTGTGAACTTGTCGTCGCGCGGTCGGTCTCGTTGCCGTAGGCGAGAAAATGCTTGAGTGTCGGCACGGTCTTCCACACCGTCGGGTGGTCGCCGCGGAGGCCCGTCGTGTACCCGGTCGCGAGCGCGGCCGTGAGATCCGGATCCTCCGAGTAGCCCTCCTCGCCGCGCCCCCACAACGGGTGGCGCAGCGTGTTGACGACCGGCGCCCACACGTTGAGGCTCAGCGCGGGATCCTGCGCGTGCTTGGCGCGCACCTCGGTCGCGACGGCGTCGCCGACCTTCGCGAGAAAGTCGGGGTCCCATGTCGCGGCGAGCCCGACGGGCTGGGGGAAGACGGTCGCCGTGCCGACCCAGCTCAGGCCGTGCAGGGCCTCGGTCCCGGTGTGAAAGGCGCGAAGGCCCAGCCGTTCGACGGCGGGCTGATGCTGGTGCAGGAGCTCGATCTTCTCGTTGGTGCTCAGCTGCGAGAGCAGCTCCTCGACGACGGCTTGCAGAGACATGAAAGAGGGTTCCTCACGGATGTTGGGAGGCAATAATCGAATCGCTTCGATTCTGTTTCTGTCAGAGTATTGCGGATCAATCGCCGAAAAGCTACCTTGATGCGAAGCGCTTCGACAATGAGTCCGACGACGCGCCGACGGGGACATGTCCCGCCTTCTCGGAGACCAAAGGAGACCTCCATGAGCACACTCGGAACTCGCCGTGCGATGGCACGGCGCACAACGGCGATGATCGGCGCGGTGGGAGCCGCCGCCCTCGTGCTGAGCGGTTGCGGCTCGCCGGATGAACAGGGCACGTCGGTCGCATCGAGCGACGGCGCCATCGAGGAAACATCGCTCCCCGCGTATGTTCCGATTGACGCGGTCGAGCCCGATTTCCCTGGTGTCGACGGCTCGCCGTCCGGCTACCTGGAGCTGCCGGATCCGCTCGTGAAGGGATTCGACTCGCCTCCCGGATCAGGCGGCGAGTACACCGCGATGACGCCGCTGTGGGGAACGATCCCGCCCACGAGCGGCAATCAATACCTTGACGCCGTGAGCGAGGCGATGGGCACGACGATCGACTTCCAGATCAGCGATGGCAATACCTACGGCGACAAACTCGCCGCGGTGCTGGCATCGCCGAAGGACATGCCCGACTGGATCTCGATCCCGTCGTGGAACGTGCCGCCGCGCTTCGGCACCGGTGTCGACAAGCTGTTCGAGGACCTTACCCCGTACCTGGGCGGCGACGCGGCCAAAGACTACCCGTACCTCGCGAACATCCCGACCGACGCCTGGCGTGCGTGCTCGTGGAACGGCAAGCTCTATGGCATCCCGCAGCCGGCCGAGGGCAACCTCGGCAACTGGTTCTTCTACCGCGATGACCTCCTTCCCGACGCGGAGCTGCCGACCAACGCCGACGAGATGCTCGAGTTCGTCGAGCAGAACACCGCCGACGGGCACTACGGCACCGACGATCTCTGGGACATCGCGCAGATCATGTTCGCGGTTCCGGACAAGTGGGCGGTCGGCGACGACGGCAAGCTCGTCAGCAAGTTCGAGACACCCGAGTATCGCGCGGCCCTCGAATGGACCGCGACGCTCTTCGCGTCCGGAGCGGTGCACCCCGATGCGGTCGCGGGCGACACGAGCGGTGCCCAGCAGCGCTTCGAGAGCGGACAGGTTCTCGTGACCGGCGGTGGCGTGGGCTACTACCACGAGGCGCTTACCCGCATGCGCGCCACGGATCCCGACTTCAGCATCAAGCTCATGCCGGTCTTCGCGGCCGACGGCGGCACCCCGGTGCTGTACAAGACGCCCGCGGCCGGCATCTGCTCCTACCTCAAGAAGACCGACGACGAGGCGCAGGTGAAGGAACTGTTGACGGCGGCGAACTTCATGGCCGCGCCGTTCGGCACGGAGGAATACCAGCTGCTCAACTACGGCGTCGAGGGCGTGCACTACACGCCCGGCGAGGGCGGCGTGCCGCAACCGACCGAGCTGGCGCAGACCGAGATCCAGCCGACCTACATCTTCCTCGTGGGCGCGCCCATCGCGATCGCGAAGACGACGCTTCCGGACTACGTCGAGAACTACACGACCTGGATGGCGCAGAACGTCGAGTACCTCACGGAACCGCCGTTCTTCGGCCAGAACATCACCGAGCCCAGCCAGTACGCGTCGCTCGGCCAACCCTTCGAGGATCTCGCCTCCGACATCGCGCGCGGACGCAAGACGATCGATGACCTCGACAAGGCCATCGAGACCTGGAAGAGCTCGGGCGGCGAGGAGTTGCGCGCCTTCTACCAGGAGATCTACGACGGCGCGGAGCAGGGCGACTAAAGCGATGACCGCAACAGCGACACAGACGCTGACGACTTCCGGCCCGGAAACCCCGGGTCGGAGGTCCGCGGCCACACCGAGACCCGCGCCCGGACGAAAGCTCAGCCTCCGACACCGGCTGCGGCGGGACGGCGCGCTCCTGCTGATGGTGCTCCCGGCCGTGGCGCTCCTGATCGTCTTCGCGTACGTGCCGATGCTCGGCAACGTGATCGCGTGGCTCGACTATTCGCCGTACGTCGGCATCATCGACAGCGTCTGGATCGGCTGGGACAACTTCGCCCGTGTCTTCCAGAACGCCACCTTCTGGCACGCCGTCGCCAACACCCTGACGATCACGGCCTTCCAGCTCGTGTTCTACTTCCCGATCCCGATCATCCTCGCGCTGCTCCTCAACAGCGTGTCGACACCGTGGGTCCGCTCCACGATCCAGTCGATCGTCTACCTGCCGCACTTCTTCTCGTGGGTGCTCGTCGTGACGATCTTCCAGCAGATCTTCGGCGGGGCCGGCCTCCTGCACCGCGTGCTCGCGAACGCCGGTTTCGATGGCTTCGACCTGATGACGAACCCGGACACCTTCCTGGTGCTCATCACCTCGCAGGCCGTCTGGAAGGACGCCGGCTGGGGCATCATCATCTTCCTCGCCGCGCTCGGCACCGTGAACCCGGAGCAGTACGAGGCGGCCACGATGGACGGCGCGGGCAAGTGGGGCCGCATCTGGCACGTCACGCTTCCCGCGATCCGCCCGACGATCATCCTCCTGCTCATCCTGCGCCTGGGCGACGCGCTCACGGTCGGATTCGAGCAGCTCATCCTGCAGCGCGACGCCGTCGGCGCGGATGCGGCCGAGGTCCTCGACACGTACGTCTACTACCAGGGCGTCATCAACGGCGACTGGGCCTTCGCCGCGGCCGCGGGCCTGGTGAAGGGCGTCGTCTCGCTGCTGCTCGTGCTGGGCGCGAACAAGCTCGCACACCTGTTCGGAGAAGACGGGGTTTACCGCAAATCATGAGTACACGCACCCACACCGAAAGCCTCACGGTGCCGCGCCGCATGCGCCGCCGTTCGTCGCCGAACCGACCCGCGTGGGAGGGGCCGCCGACCGTGCTGGGGCAGACCGGCAAGTCCGTCGCGCTGATTCTCGTGGCGCTCGCCGTGCTCTTCCCGCTCTACACCGTCGTGCTCACCTCCGTGTCGTCGAACGCCACCGTGAACGCGGCCGGCGGCATGGTCGTCGTGCCGGGCGAGATCACGTTCTCGGCCTATCGGCAGATTCTCTCGGGCGGCATCGTCACCCGCTCCGTCGTCGTGAGCGTGATCATCACGGCGGTCGGCACGATCCTCTCGACCGTCGTATCGATCCTCGCCGCCTACGGCCTCTCGCGCCCGAACTCCCTGTTCCACCGCACGATCCTGTTCGTCTTCCTCATCACGATGTTCTTCGGCGCGGGCATGATCCCGATGTACCTCCTCGTGAGCGGTCTCGGCCTGATCGACAGCCTCTGGGCGCTGATCCTGCCGGGTGCGGTTTCGGCGTTCAACGTCCTGATCCTGCGCTCGTTCTTCATGGGCATCAATCCGTCGATCACCGAGGCGGCGCGCATCGACGGCGCGGGCGACTGGCGCATCCTGTGGAAGATCGTGCTGCCCATGTCGGGCGCGGTCATCGCCGTCGTCGCGCTGTTCTACGGCGTCGGCTACTTCAACTCGTTCTTCAACGCGATGCTCTACATCAATGACAACGCGAAGTGGCCGCTGCAGCTCGTGCTGCGCTCCTACGTCCTCCAGGGCGTCACCCTGCCCGGCAGCGGTGCGGGCCAGGTCAACGTCGAGACCGGGGCCGTGACGGGCCTCCCGGTCAAGATGGCGATCATGGTGCTCGCGCTCGTACCGATCCTCCTCGTCTACCCGTTCGTTCAGCGACACTTCACCAAGGGCGTCATCTTCGGCGCCATCAAGGGCTAAGCACTATGAAATTCACCGACGGCTACTGGCAGATGCGTCCCGGAGTCAGCATCCTGCAGCCGAAAGACGTCGAGACCGTCGAGCGCGACGGCGACGACCTCGTCATCCACGCACCGACGGCACCGATCACCACGCGCGGCGCGACGCTCAACCGGCCGTCGCTCACGGTACGGCTGTCGAGCCCGATCGACGACGTCATCGGGGTCACGATCTCCCACCACCTGGGATCCGCCGACGCGGCACCGGACTTCGTCCTCGCCCGCGAGAGCCCGCGGGTGCGCATCGAGACCCCCGGATCCGGCGATGCCGTCTTCGCGTCGGGCAGGCTGGAAGCGCGGGTCGCGAGCGAGGGGCCGTGGCGGCTCGACTTCGTCGCGGACGGCCGGGTGCTCACGGGATCCGACGCCCGGAGCGTCGGTGTGCTCTCGACCCCGGAGGGGCCGTTCGTGCGCGAGCAGCTCGGGATGGGCGTCGGTGAGACGATCTACGGCCTCGGCGAGCGTTTCGGCGCGTTCGCGAAGAACGGGCAGAGCGTCGACATCTGGAACGAGGACGGCGGCACCGCGTCGGAGCAGGCCTATAAGAACGTGCCGTTCTACCTGTCCGATGCCGGCTACGGACTCTTCGTCGATCACCCGGGCGCCGTCTCGTTCGAGATCGGATCCGAGGTCGTCTCGCGCGCGCAGTTCAGCGTGCCGGGTCAGGAACTGCGCTACTACGTCATCTCCGGCGCGACTCCGAAGGACATCCTCGAGCGGTACACCGCGCTGACGGGTCGTCCGGCCGAGGTGCCGGCGTGGACCTACGGCCTGTGGCTGTCGACGTCGTTCACGACCGACTACGACGAGGAGACGGTCACGAGCTTCATCGACGGCATGGCCGAGCGCGAGATCCCGCTGTCGGTGTTCCACTTCGACTGCTTCTGGATGCGCGCCTTCCACTGGTCCGACTTCGTGTGGGATCCCGCGATGTTCCCGGATCCGCAGGGCATGCTCTCGCGCATCAAGGCGCGCGGCGTACGGGTCAGCGCGTGGATCAACCCGTACATCGCCCAGCGCAGCCACCTCTTCGACGAGGGTCGCAGGCTCGGTTATCTCGTGCGCCGTCCCGACGGATCCGTGTGGCAGTGGGACATGTGGCAGGCGGGCATGGCGCTCGTCGACTTCACGAACCCCGATGCCACGGCGTGGTTCCAGGACAAGCTGCGCGCGCTGCTCGACGACGGCGTGGACGCCTTCAAGACCGACTTCGGCGAGCGCATCCCGACCGACGTCGTCTGGCACGACGGATCCAATCCGCACCGCATGCACAATTACTACACGCACCTCTACAACAGGGCGGTTTTCGAGCTTCTCGAGCAGGAGCGGGGAGCGGGCGAGGCGGTGCTGTTCGCGCGCTCGGCGACGGCGGGCGGGCAGCAGTTTCCGGTGCACTGGGGAGGTGACTGCGAGTCGACGTTCGTGTCGATGGCCGAGTCGCTGCGCGGTGGTCTCTCGCTCGGCATGAGCGGCTTCGGGTACTGGTCGCACGACATCGGCGGCTTCGAAGGCACGCCGGATCCCGCCGTGTTCAAGCGCTGGGTCGCGTTCGGCCTGCTCTCGTCGCACTCGCGCCTGCATGGATCCGACTCGTACCGGGTGCCGTGGGCGTTCGACGACGAGGCCGTCGAGATCACGCGCATGTTCACGCGTCTCAAGATGTCGCTCATGCCCTATCTCGCGGGCGCGGCCCGCGAGGCGGCGTTGCGCGGCACTCCGATCATGCGGGCCATGGTGCTCGAGTTCCCGGAGGACAAGGCCGTCGCGGGTCTCGGCACGCAGTACATGCTCGGCGACGCGCTGCTCGTGGCGCCGGTGTTCTCGGCCGACGGCGATGTCGACGTCTATCTGCCCGCGGGCGAGTGGACGCACCTGCTGACCGGCGAACGCGTGACGGGAGGCTCGTGGCGGCGCGAGCGGCACGGCTTCGATTCTCTCCCGCTCTACGTGCGCGAGGGCTCCGTGGTGCCGATCGGCGCCGAGACGAGCGGCCCGGAGTATGCGTGGGCCGACGGCGCGACCTTGCGGTTGTTCTCGTTGCCGGACGGATACGATCGGACCATCGAGGTGCCGGGCGGAACCGGTGCGGCGACGGAATTCCGTGTTCAGCGACGGGGTGCCGACGTGCTCGTGACAGCCGGTCCGGGTGCCGGTCGATGGAGCGTCGACGTCGAGGGAAGCATCCATGCGCACCGCGGATCGGGGACTCTGACCGTCGCACTCGCCGACGGTGGGAGTAGCAGTGGTTCGGATTGATGACGTCGCCAAACGCGCGGGTGTGTCGATCAGCACGGTCTCGTATGCGCTGAGCGGTAAGCGGCCCGTGTCGGAACGCACGCGAGAGAAGATCCAGCTCGCCGCCCGCGAGCTCGGGTACCTGCCCAACGCGGGCGCCCGCATGCTCGCGGGGCGGCGTACCCACATCTTCGCCCTCACGGAGCCGTTCCGCGCCGACACGCACGCGCCGTCGCACATGGCGTTCGTGCTCGCGGCCTCGATCGCGGCGCGCCGCCACGGCTACGACATCCTGTTGCTGACCGACGAAGACGCCTCTCAGGGCATGCGCCGGGTCGAGGCGAGCGGGCTCGTCGACGGCATCATCGTGCTCGACGTGGCCCCGGACGACGAGCGCGTGGCGCTCGCCCGGTCGATCCGGACGCCGTCGGTGTTCGTGGGCGTGCCGAGAGACGCGGACGGGCTGATGTGCGTCGACCTCGACTTCGAGGCGGCGGCAGCGACCGCCGTCGACCGTCTTGCCGAGGCCGGGCACCGTAAGATCGCGATGCTCGGCTATCCGGCCGCGCACTACGAGACGACCAACTACGCGCCGCGCGTGCGGCGGGGGTTCCGCGACCGCGCCCGAGAACTCGGCCTCGACGCCGTGTTCCGGCCGCTCTCGGAGACGCAGTTCGCGACGGAGGACGCCTACCGCCTCACGCTCGAGTTCCTCGACGACGGCGTGACCGGGGTCGTCCTCAACTCCGAGGAGCGCAGCTACAAGGCGGTGCTCGACGCTGTCTCGGCGCGCGGCATGGACGTGCCTCGCGACGTGTCCCTCGTCTCAGTCGGCGCGATCTTCGACACGTCCGGATACCACCGCGCGATCGACTCGATTCCGCTGATCCCCGAACGCAGCTGCGATCTGGCGCTGCAGGAGCTCGTCGATGCCGTCGAACGCGGCCACTTCGACCCGGGCCTGCGTCTCGTGGATCCCGAGTACCGTTCGTACGGTTCCGTCGGCGTCCTCGACTGACCACCTTCGGGGACGAAACCCACCCGCATCATCATGGAGGATGAATGTCTGAGCGCATGCTCGAATACGATCGCGCCGCGCGCGAGTGGCTCGAGGCACTGCCCCTCGGCAACGGACGGGTCGGCGTCATGGACTGGGGTACCTTTCCCGCGCGCCTCGGCCTGAACGAGGAGTCCGTGTGGTCAGGCAACCCCGGCTCGGAGGCTGCGCAACGCCGCGTGGACGTCGACGAGGCGCGCGAGTTGTTCGCTCGCGCGCAGCGGTCCGCGCTGGACGATCGCATCGACGACTCCGAGCGCGAGTTGCGGGCAGCGCAGAGCGGTCACGCCCAGGCGTTTCTTCCCGTCGGAGACGTTCTGATCGACTGCGGGGAGGGGGCCACGACTCACCGCGCGCTCGCGCTCGCCGAAGCCCGGCACACCGCGAGCGGACCGACCGTGCGGGCGACGACGTTCGTCTCCGCTCCCCACGACGTGATCGTGTATCGCGTGACGGGCGGCTCGGATCCGGTGTTGCGGCTCGACTCACCGCTGCGCGTCGGTTCCCATGACACGACCGAGACGGGGGAGCGCTGGGTCCTGCGCGCGCCGCTCGACGTCGCGCCGAAGCACGAGCGCCAGCTGCCGGACGCGATCTGGAGCGTTGGGGACGCCGACACCGTGCGGGTCGTCGTCGACGCCGCCTGGAGGCGCGACGGCGATGACGTGGTCGTCGTGATCGCCGTCGAGACGACCTATGCAGGCCTGGGCGAGGACCACCTACTCGACGTGTCGGTGGCGATCGATCGCGCCGCCGAGAAGCGTCGCGCGGCGCTCGATGCGCCCTACGCCGAGCTGGAGCGCGCACACGTCGCCTCGCACCGCGAGCTGTTCGACCGGGTGTCTCTCGAGGGCTCCGCTCCCGCGGGCACGACCGAGGAACGCGTCGAGGCGGCCCGCTCGACGGGCGACACCGCCACAGCGGATCCGGATCTCGTGCCGTTGCTGTTCGACTACGGCCGCTACCTGCTCATAGCAGCGTCGCGGGCACCGGGTCGCCTGCCCGCGAACCTGCAGGGCATCTGGAACGATGCGCTGCGCGCGCCGTGGAGCTCGGCGTACACGACGAACATCAACCTCGAAATGAACTACTGGGCGGCCGAGACGACGAACCTCGCCGAGGTCGCGGATCCGCTCTTCGCTTTCATCGGCGCGCTCGCGCGGTCGGGCGAGACCGTAGCGGCCGAGCTCGGCGCGCACGGCTGGGCCGCGCACCACAACTCCGACGCGTGGGCCTTCAGCGCCTCCGTCGGCGAGGGCGGAGCGGACCCGAAATGGGCGTTCTGGCCATTCGCCGGTGCCTGGTTGCTGCAGCACGTCGCGGAGCACCGCGCCTTCGGCTCCGATGCCGAAGTCGTGGATCCGGACGTCGTGCGCGGCGCGGCCGAGTTCCTGCTCGACTGGCTCGTCGAGACACCGCTCGGCCTCGGCACGGCGCCGTCCACCGTCCCCGAGAACACCTATGTCGACGCGGACGGCGTCGAGCGATCGGTCGGCCGCACGAGCACGATGGATCTCGCGATCGCGCGTGAGCTGCTGGCCGAGGTCGCGGGCGATGAGGACCTCGGCGCCCGCGCCCGTGCCGCGCTCGAACGCCTGCCGGAGCTCGACAGCCGCATCACCGACGAGGGGGTGCCCGAGTGGGATCGAGATCATGCCGAGGCCGATCCCCATCACCGTCATCTCAGCCATCTCTATCCCCTGCACCCCGGATCGCAGGCGAGCCCGGCCTTCGAGGCGGCCGCGGCCAAGAGCCTCGACCGTCGTGGCGCCGACTCCACGGGCTGGTCTCTCGCCTGGAAGATGGCGATGTGGTCGCGGTTGCGTCGCGGCGACCGCGTCGACGAGCTGATCCAGCTGTTCTTCCGCGATGCGCGCGGGGCCGGAGAGCAGTGGGCGGGCGGGCTGTACCCGAACCTGCTGGCCGCCCACCCGCCGTTCCAGATCGACGGCAACTACGGATTCGTCGCGGGGATCGCCGAATCGCTCCTGCAGAGTCACCGCGGAGAGATCGAGCTGCTGCCCGCGCTGCCGTCCGCGCTGTCCACCGGATCCGTACGCGGTCTCCTCGCGCGGCCCGGCGTGATCGTCGACATCGCATGGGCGGACGGCGCCCTCGTCGAGGCGCGCCTCGTGGCCCGGCCCGGGCGCGGCGGATCCGTGCGGGTGCGCTGGCGATCCGCCGTCGCCGACGTCGAGGCGAGCTCCACGAGCCCCGCCCTCGTCACCCCGAGCGATCTGCGGCGGTGACCGGCTGACGCGGCGGTCTCATCGACACGGCGAGGTGTCGTCCGCCGGACTCGTGAATATTGATCGTGATAAGACATAATCGATCGATGGAGGCGAGCGGCGTGACCGAGAACGAGGCGCAGTGGCGGTGGCCCGAGCTGGGCGAGGGGCAGCGGAGCGTGTTGCTCGACGTCCTCGTGCACGGGTCGAGGTCGAGAGTGGAGCTCACCCGCCGATCAGGGCTGTCGAGGGCGAGTCTCAGCAGGATCACGCGCGAGCTCGGCGATCTCGGGCTCGTTCGCGAATCGAAGGCCGCGCCGGCCGTGGGACCGGGACGGCCCTCCGAAACGATCGACATCGTTCCGGAAGCCGCCTGGTTCCTCGGGATCAAGCTGACGGGCGACTCGCTCTATGCCGCGGTCGTCGACATGCGCGGGGTCGTCGTCCATGCCGAGGGTGAACCGCTCGTCACCCGGCACGTCGACGATGTCGTCGCGATGGTCGGGCGAACGGCAAGGCGCCTTCGGCAGCGCTTTCCGCGCATGGCGGCGCTCGGCATCGGCCTCGCCGGCGACGTGCGCCAGGACGCGCAGGACGGTGCGGTCGTCGTCGGATCCGCTTTTCTCGGCTGGGACGAGGACGTGGCGCTCGAGTCGCGCCTCGTCGGTCTGGTCGGGATGCCGGTGGCGGTCAGCAACGACGTTCAGGCGCTGACGGCCGCGCATCACTGGTTCGGGGCGGGGGCGGGAGCCTCATCGCTCGCGGTCATCGGTGTCGGGGCGGGGATCGGGTGCGGGATCGTCGTCGGCGACGTGCCGGTATCCGGCGCCGCGGGACATCCCGGCAAAGTAGGCCATCTACCCGTCGGGCGACGCGACGCCGCGTGCGATCGCGGTCATGTGGGATGTGTGTCGGCGTACGCCACGATCCCGGCCATTCTGCGCAACGCGGACATGTCGAGTTTCTGGGAGGCCATCGAGGCCGCCGAGCGGGGTTCGGAACCGGCACGCGCCGCGTTCTCGGCCGCCGCGGAGGCTCTCGGCGCCGTCGTGGCGACGATCGTCAACCTCGTCGATCCCGCGCGCGTCGTCGTGACGGGCGAGGGGCTCCCGTCCATCGAGATGCACCCCGACGTCTTCGACCAGGCGATTCGAGACCGCCTCGACCCGGCCTCGCGCCCCCCGGAGGTCGTGCAGCACGCCTTCACCTTCACCGACTACGCCTGGGGCGCGGCCGTCACGGCGATCGTCGCGCTGATCTGAGGCGGCGTCGCCGCGCAGATACGTCATCATTGACAGTTTGTATTGCGACGATACATAATGGGGGACGTCGTCGTGCCTGGGTCGTCGTGATCCGCTTTCGATCGCGACGATGAAGACATCAAAGGAGATTGTCATGCAACGCAGCAGAATGACTCTCGGCCTCGTCGGCGTCGCCGTCACGGGCGCGCTTCTGTCGGGGTGCTCGTCGGCGCCGTCGACGGATGAGCCGACAGCGGCCGGCGATGGTCCGGTCACGCTCGAGTACTGGGCCTGGAACGAATCTCAGGAGAAGATAGTCGCGGCGTGGAACGAATCCCATCCCGACATCCAGGTCACGCACAGCGACGTGGGCGGCGGAGGCGACACCTCCGCGAAGCTCGTCACGTCGACCCGCGCCGGAAACGCGCCGGACGTCGCGCTCGTGGAATACAACACCCTGCCGGCCATGATCGTCGCGGGCGTCGCCGCCGACATCACGGAGTACACGGGCGACCTCGCCGAGCAGTTCGCTCCGGGCGTCTGGAGCCAGACGACCTTCGACGGGGCGACCTACGGGGTGCCGCAGGACACGGGTCCTCAGGCGCTGAACTACAACAAGGCGCGGTTCGATGAGCTCGGCGTCGAGGTGCCGACCACGTGGGAGGAGTTCGCCGAGGCGGCGGAGGCGATCCACAAGGCCGATCCCGACGCCTACATCACGACATTCGCCCCGGCGGAGTTCGGCGGCTTCGCGGCGTTCGCGCAGCAGGCCGGAGCCGAGTGGTGGTCGGTCGACGGCGACACGTGGACGGTCGACATCGACGGCGAGGCGAGTAAGGCCGTCGCCGACTACTGGCAGGACCTCATCGACCGGGACCTCGTGCTCGCCGAGCCGCTGCTCACCCCCGAGTGGAACGCGAGCCTGAACGAGGGGAACATCCTCTCGTGGCCGGCGGGCATCTGGGCCGCCGGCGTGCTGTACGGCGTCGGCGAGCAGATGGAGGGCGACTGGGCCCTCGCACCGCTGCCGCAGTGGACGCCGGGCGATGCCTCGGCGGCGTTCCAGGGCGGATCCGGCGCGATCGTGACGACGTCGTCGGAGCACCCGAAAGAGGCCGCCGAGTTCGCGGCGTTCATGGCGTCCGCGGAGGTCGGCCAGATCCAGATCGACACCGGCGGCTACCCGGCATCGCTCGCCGGGCAGGAGCTGACGCTCGAGAGCGAGCCGCCCGCGCTGATGTCGAACCAGGACGACTACTGGGACGTCGCCGCCGAGATCGCGGCCAGCACGATCCCCGACCTGTCGTGGGGACCGAACGTCAACGTCGCCTCGAGTGCCTTCGAGGACGCGATGGCCTCGGCCATCACGAACGGCACGCCGCTGTCCGACGCCCTCACCGAGACCGAGAAGGTCGTCGTCGAGGACATGCGATCCGCGGGCTTCGAGGTGGAAGCCGACTGATCCGGTGCGCGGGACGCTCGTCGTCCCGCGCCCGGACGAAGGGAACCGACGTCCATGACCGCCACAGTGCAGTCCCCGGCCCCGGCGCGAACGCTGCGCCGGGCACGGCGCCGATGGGTGCCGCCGTACCTCTTCCTGCTGCCCGCAGGGGTGCTCTTCATCGCGTTCTTCGCGATTCCGATCGTGTATGCGATCTATCTCTCCTTCCGCGGCTTCAGGGTCACGGGCGGCGGCCCGTTCGGCGTGCGCCAGGAGGCATGGGTCGGCTTCGAGAACTACATCAAGACGTTCGCCGAGCCGGAGTTCCTCGCCGGGTTCGGGCGCCTCGCGATCTACGGCGTCATCGCGGTGCCGCTGACGCTCGGCCTCGCGCTGATCTTCGCGCTGCTGCTCGACCTGCCGCGGATCCGCGCCGCGCGCTTCTCCCGCACGGCGATCTTCATCCCCTACGCGGTGCCCGGCGTGATCGCGTCGCTCCTGTGGGGCTTCCTTTACCTGCCCTCCACGAGTCCGCTGAACTGGATCCTCGACCAGCTCGGCCTGCCCGATGTCGTGATGCTCTCGGGCGGCGCGCTGTACCCGGCGATCGCGAACGTCGCGATCTGGGGCGGCGTCGGCTTCAACATGATCATCATCTACACCTCGCTGCGCGGCATCCCGTCGGAGATCTACGAGGCGGCGCGCATCGACGGCGCGAACGAGTGGACGATCGCCTGGCGCATCAAGATCCCGCTCGTCGGCCCCGCGCTCGTGCTCACGGGGCTGTTCTCGCTCATCGGCACCCTGCAGGTGTACGGGGAGCCGACGACTCTGCGGCCCATGACGACCGAGATCTCGCAGACCTGGGTACCGCTCATGAAGATCTACCGTGATGCGTTCGCCCGAGACGACCTCTCGCTCGCCGCGGCGTCGTCGGTGATCCTCGCGATCGGCACCCTCGTCGTGTCGGTGATCCTGCTGCGGGCGACCCAGCGCAAGTCGTTCGGAGGCGGCGAATGAGCACCATGACGAACGTCATCCCGGCAGGGACGCGGCGACCCGAGCGGCGTCTTCAACCGGGCCAACCGCGCCGCGGCGCGGCCGTGGCGACCATCGTGCTGATCCTCGGCGCGCTCTACTGCCTCGTGCCGGTCGTGTGGGTGCTCATCGCATCGACGAAGTCGAACTCGGAGCTGTTCACCACGTTCACCTTCGCGCCGGGAGCGTCGCTTTTCGACAACCTCTCGGATCTGTTCACCTATGGCGGCGGCAGCTTCGCACTCTGGGCCATGAACAGCGTCATCTATGCAGGCGGCGGCGCTGTCGCCTCGACGCTCATCTCGACGATGGCCGGCTACGCGCTCGCGAAGTACGATTTCCCGGGCCGTCAGGTGTGGTTCTACGCCATTCTCGCGGGCGTGCTCCTGCCCGGCATCACGCTCGCGATCCCGCAGTACCTGCTGATGGCGAAGCTCGGCCTCGCCGGAAGCTACTGGTCGGTGCTGCTGCCCAGCCTCATCTCGCCGTTCGGCATCTTCCTCGCGCGGGTGTATGCCCAGAGCGCGGTCCCGAGCGACATGCTGGAGGCCGCGCGCATCGACGGCGCCGGTGACGCCCGCATCTTCACCTCGATCGCCCTGCCGATGATGGTCCCCGGCATGGTCACGGTCTTCCTGCTGCAGTTCGTCGGCATCTGGAACAACTTCCTGCTGCCGTTCATCATGCTGTCCGATGAGAGCAAGTACCCGCTCACCGTGGGACTCTTCACGCTGCTGTCGAAGGGATCCGGCACGCCGTCCCTCTACAGCCTCGCGATCATCGGCTCGGCCGTGAGCATCATTCCGCTGATCGTGATGATGCTCGTGCTGCAGCGCTACTGGCGACTCGACCTGGTGAGCGGAGGGCTCAAAGGATGACATTCACCCCATCGACGATCCTCTTCGGAGGCGACTACAACCCGGATCAGTGGGATACCGAGACGGTGCGCGAGGACATCGAACTGATGCGCCGCGCGAAGGTGAACACGGCCACCGTAGGCGTGTTCTCCTGGTCGAAGATGGAGCCGAGCGAGGGCGTGTACGAGCTCGACTGGCTCGCCGAGATCCTCGACCGACTGCATGCGGGCGGCATCGGCTTCTTCCTCGCCACGCCCACGGCGTCGCCGCCGCCGTGGTTCTCCCTCGCGCATCCGGACGCGCTGCCGGTGCGCCCGGATGGTGCACGCCTGTCGCACGGATCCCGGGACACGTACGCGATCAGCGCGCCCGCCTATCGTGCGGCGAGCCGTGGCATCGCGCGGGCGCTCGCGGAGCGCTTCGGCGACCACCCCGGCCTCCGCGGCTGGCACATCCACAACGAGTACGGCACGCTCGACTACGGTCCGCACGCCGCGCGGGCGTTCCGCGCCTGGCTGCGCGCGAAGTACGGCACCCTCGAGACGCTGAACGCGGCCTGGTGGACGGCGTTCTGGTCGCAGGGCTACGGCTCATGGGAGGAGATCCTGCCGCCGCGCGCGACACAGTACCTCCACAATCCCGCGCAGGCGATCGACTTCCGGCGCTTCTGCTCGGACGAGATGCTCGCCGCATACACCGAGCAGTGCGACGAGATCCGGGCGGCCGGATCGATGGCCCCGGCGACGACGAACTTCATGCTGCCGACCTGGAACCACCTCGAGCAGTGGGCGTGGTCGGACGCGCAGGACGTCGTCTCGATCGACCACTACCTCGACACCCGCGGTCCCGACGGCGAGGCTCACGTCGCCTACGGCGGCGACCTCACGCGCTCCTGGGGCGACGGCCCGTGGTTGCTGATGGAGCAGAACGCGACGGGAATCAGCGCCGACGGCCGCTGGTACACGAAATCGCCCGACCGTACGATCCGCAACTCCCTCGGCTACATCGCGCGCGGATCCCAGAGCTCGCTGTTCTTCCAATGGCGCCAGTCGGCCGGCGGATCCGAGCAGTGGCATGGCGGTCTCGTGCCGCATGCCGGCGGATCCAGTCGCGCGTTCGCGACGATCGAGCGACTCGGAGGGATCCTCGAGTCGATCCGCGAGGTGATCGAGCCCCCTGCCGATGGACGTCTCTCCGATGCCGAGGTCGGCATCCTGTGGCACGCCGACGGATGGTGGGCGCTTGAAACGCCGCAGATGCCGAACGACGCTCTCACGTACTCGGACGAAGTGCGTTCGACGCACCGCGCGCTGTGGCGGTCCGGTATCGAGACCGACTTCGTCCGGCCGGGTGCGCCGATCGGCCGCTATCGCGTGCTCGTGGTGCCGTGCCTGTATCCGATGAGCGAGGAGACGGCCGCATGGCTGCACGACTACGCCGCCTCGGGCGGGACCGTCGTCGTCAGCTATCTCTCCGGTGTCTCGGACGAGAACCTGCGGATCGTCGGCGGGGGATTTCCCGGGCGGCTGCGCGATCTGCTCGGCGCAAGCTCCGAGCAGATCGACGTTCTGGGTCCGGACGAGACCGTCGATCTCGGTGGTGGCCTCACCGGCACCGAGTGGAGCGAGCTCATCACCCTGCACACCGCCGAGGCGCTCCACCTCTACGAGGACGGGTCGCTCGCCGGGTTCCCGGCGATCACCTCGAACACCGTCGGATCCGGACGCGCGATCTATGTCTCCACGAAGCTCGACCAGGTCTCGCGCGACCGTTTCTTCGCAGACGTCGCGGCCGGGGCGGGCCTGACGGAGACGGCGCCGGGCGCGGTCGGCGCCGGGGTCGAGGCGATCCGCCGCCGAGGACGCGACGCCGACTATCTCTTCCTGCTCCATCACGGAGACGAGACCGTCGACGTCGCGGGGGAGGGCGTGGACCTCGTGACCGGCGGTCGCATCGAGGACGGCTTCCGGCTCCCCGCTCGCGACGTCGCCGTCGTTCGGCTGCGGCGCGGTGCGACGGTGCGCATCGGCGCCGAACCGTCGGCGTCGTCACGATGAACACGGCAGGAACGGCGGAGCGATGACGCTCACGGACGGCCCCCGGCAGCCGCACCCCGGTGCCGGGGCCGGCCTCCGGCGCGTCGGCCGTGGATGCGCGGGCGCCGTGGCGCTGGCCGCGCCGGCGCATTGCCGCGTATAATGTAAGCGCTTCCGGAAATTCCTTCCGGCCGGATCACTGGAGACCCGCATTGACTGACTATCGCAACGTCCCGCTCGATTTCCCGCGCGAGTTCATCATCGGATCCGCGACCGCCTCGTACCAGATCGAGGGCGCGGCTCACGAGGACGGCCGCACGCCGTCCATCTGGGACACCTACGCACACACCCCGGGCCGCGTGTGGAACGGCGACACGGGCGACGTCGCCTGCGACCATTACCACCGCCTCGAGGAGGATCTCGACCTCATGGCGAGCCTCGGGCTCGAGGCCTACCGCTTCTCGATCTCGTGGTCGCGCGTGTTCCCGAACGCCGGCAACGCGATGAACCCCAAGGGGATCGACTTCTACGCGCGCCTCGTCGACGGGCTCCGTGCCCGCGGCATCAGTCCCGTCGCAACCCTCTACCACTGGGATCTGCCGCAGGAGCTCGAGGACGCGGGCGGCTGGGCAAGTCGCGACACCTCCTACCGCTTCATGGAGTACGCCGCCCGCACCGTGGAGAAGCTGGGCGACCGCGTCGACACCTGGACGACCTTCAACGAGCCCTGGTGCACCGCCTACCTCGGCTACGGATCCGGCGCGCACGCGCCCGGCCGCACGAACGGCGTCGATGCGCTCGCCGCGGTGCATCACCTGAACCTCGCGCACGGCCTTGCAGTCCCCGAGATCCGCCGCGCGGCGACCAACGCGCCGGATGTGTCGGTGACGCTGAACTTCCACGTCGCGCGTGGCGAGCGCGAGGCGGCCCAGCGCGTCGAGGCGCTCGCGAACCGCGCGTTCACGAGCCCCATGCTGCTCGGGCGCTACGACGACGACCTGCTCGAGTTCACGAAGAGCGTCACCGACTGGTCGTTCGTGCGGCCCGGCGACCTCGAGCAGATCCAGCAGCCGATCGACGTGCTCGGGGTCAACTATTACTCCACCGTCACGGTGCGGATGTGGGACGGCGCGGGCGAGAAGGTGCGCAACGACGGCCACAAGGACGTCGGTGGATCGCCCTGGCCGGGGCTCGACGATGTCGAGTTCCTCCCGCAGGACGGTCCGTACACGGACATGGGCTGGAACATCGCGCCCGACGGCTTGGAGGACCTCCTGCTCTCACTCAAGGAGCAGTTCCCGGAGCAGCCGCTCATGATCACCGAGAACGGCGCGGCGTTCCCCGACGTCGTGACGCAGGACGACGACGGCCAGCACGTGCACGACGAGTTGCGCATCGACTACCTGTCGCGACACTTCGGCGCGGCGAAGCGAGCGATGGACCAGGGCGTTGACCTGCGCGGCTACCTCGTGTGGTCGCTCATGGACAACTTCGAATGGGGCTACGGCTTCTCCAAGCGCTTCGGCATCGTCCGCGTGAACTACGAGACGGGCGAGCGCCTTCCGAAGGACAGCGCCTTCTGGGTGCGCGACCAGATTCAGCGCAAGAACGGCTGAGCTGCAACTTTTGTTTGTTTGGCGGTAAAAGTCTCTCTAGGATGAGAGAACCGCTTCCCACCTCGATGAAGAGAGAGAACATGTCCGGATCACCGTCGATTGCCCTGCAGCTGTATTCGGTCCGCGAAGCGGCGGGGGAGGATCTCGGATCCGCCCTCGCCCGCGCGGCCGAGATCGGCTTCACGCAGATCGAGCTCTACAACCTCGTCGGCTGGCGTGCCGAGCTCGAGAAGCACCTCGCAGCGAACGGGCTGACGGCGCCGACGGCGCACGCGCCGCTCTCGAACGTCAACGCCGAGGAGGCGTTCGAGGCCGCCGCGGCGCTCGGCGTGACGACGCTCATCGACCCGATGATCGCGCCCGAACGCTGGACGAGCCTCGATGACATCGCGCTGAACGCCGAGCAGCTCGCCGGTCACGCGGAGCTGGCGAAGAGCTACGGCCTCACCTTCGGCTACCACAATCACTTCTGGGAGGTCGAGAACACGTTCGGCGGGCGCACCGCCCTCGAGATCCTGGCCGAGCAGCTGCCCGCCGAGATGACGCTCGAGGTCGACGCCTATTGGGCCGCCGTGGGCGGCGCCGACGTCCCTGCCCTGCTGACGGCGCTCGGCGACCGAGTGCGCCAGTTGCACATCAAGGACGCCCCCGTCGCGGAGGGCGGCCTCAGCAAGGATCGCTTCGATCAGCTCCCGGCCGGCCAGGGCGCGATTCCGTGGGGGCCTGTGCTCGCGGCGGCACCGCAGACGGAGCTGCTCGTCGTCGAGTTCGACGAGTACCGCGGCGACATCTTCGACGGCATCGCGCAGGGGCTCGCCGGCACCCGCGCGCTTTTGGAAGGCAAGTGATGACGAACCAGCCCGTTGGCGTCGGCTTTATCGGCGCAGGAATGATCTCGGACACGTACCTCGAGCACCTCGCGCAATTCCCCGAAGTCACGGTCATCGCGATCGGCGACATCGACACCGCCCGCGCGGCGGCTCAGGCCGAGAAGCACGGCGTTCCCGTCTCGGGCACACCCGACGATGTGCTCGCACACCCCGATGTCGAGCTTGTCGTCAATCTCACGATTC
>Ga0308157_10001681_pt1 | contig 42392 bp, 31 predicted proteins | sample PhyBR1_FD_201035 | JGI IMG/M metagenome (GOLD analysis project Ga0308157, IMG submission 201035) | Phyllosphere microbial communities from UC Gill Tract Community Farm, Albany, California, United States - DLSLB.R1 | ecosystem: Host-associated > Plants > Phyllosphere > Unclassified | place: USA... | reverse complement strand
CAGTTCTATTGTCTAAAAAAGAAAAATTAAATAAATAATGGGTAATATATTAAATCAAATAGGTATTGAAAACTACATCTTTTTGAGTGTTGTACTTTTCTGTATTGGTATTTTTGGTGTATTGTACAGACGAAATGCTATTATCGTTTTCATGTCTATCGAAATTATGTTGAATGCGGTAAACCTTTTATTTGTTGCTTTTTCAACTTATCATCAAGATGCGCAAGGACAAGTTTTTGTGTTCTTCTCGATGGCGGTTGCTGCAGCCGAAGTTGCGGTAGGATTGGCCATTTTAGTTTCTATCTTTAGAAATATCGGATCAATCAGTATCGATAATTTAAAAAATTTAAAAGGATAATCAGAAATGGATACCAATTTAGCTTTAATTTTAGTTTTAACTCCTTTACTAGGTTTTCTAGTAAATGTCTTTTTTGGAAAAAGCTTAGGCAAAACAGTTTCTGGTGCAATCGGAACAATTGCTGTAGCAATTTCTTTTGTAGTTTCTCTTTTACTTTTTAATCAAATAACTTCAACTGGAAAAGGAATTCAAGTTACTTTATTTGATTGGATTCAAATTAGCAACTTAAAAATCAATCTTGGATTTTTATTAGATCAATTATCTGTGCTTTGGTTACTTTTTGTAACTGGAATTGGATCTTTGATTCACTTATACTCTATCAGTTACATGTACGATGATGAGAATATGCACAAGTTTTTTGCGTATTTAAATTTATTCGTATTCTTCATGATTACGCTTGTAATTGGAAGCAACTTATTAGTTCTTTTCATCGGATGGGAAGGTGTTGGACTTTGTTCTTACCTATTAATTGGATTCTGGCATAAAAACCAAGATTACAATGATGCTGCGAAAAAAGCTTTCATCATGAACAGAATTGGAGATTTAGGTTTATTAATTGGTATGTTCATCATTGGTTCGATGTTCTCTACATTAGATTATGCAACTTTAAAAACGGCAATTGCTGGAGCTTCTAATTTAAATTTACCATTACTTTCTTTAGCTGCTTTATGTTTATTTATTGGAGCTTGTGGTAAATCTGCTCAAATTCCGTTATATACTTGGTTACCTGATGCGATGGCTGGACCAACTCCAGTTTCTGCATTAATTCACGCTGCTACAATGGTTACTGCGGGTATCTTTATGGTAACACGATTAAACTTTGTTTTTGACCTTGCAACAGACGTTCAAAGTGTAATTGCAATTATTGGAGCTATCACTTCATTAGTTGCGGCTACAATTGGATTAGTTCAAAACGATATCAAAAAAGTACTGGCTTATTCTACAGTTTCTCAATTAGGCTTAATGTTCTTAGCATTAGGATTTGGAGCTTATGAAGTAGCAGTTTTCCACGTAATCACTCACGCTTTCTTTAAAGCTTGTTTATTCTTAGGATCTGGATCTGTAATTCACGGATTACACGGAGAGCAGGATATGCGTAACATGGGAGGTTTGCGTAAAGCTATGCCAATTACCTTCTGGACTATGCTGATTTCTTCTTTAGCAATCTCAGGAGTTCCATTTTTCTCAGGATTCTTTTCTAAAGACGAAATTTTATTGACAGCCTTCCACCACAGTATTCCATTATACGTTGTTGGATCGATTGCTTCAATCATGACAGCTTTCTATATGTTCCGTTTAATGTTCTTAACTTTCTTCAAACAATTTAGAGGAACTGAAGAGCAAAAACATCATTTACACGAGAGTGGCTCATTAATTACCATTCCGCTTATCATTTTAGCTATTTTAGCAACTTTTGGCGGATTGATTAGTTTACCTGGAAACAGCTGGTTAAATGGTTACCTTGCTCCTCTTTTCACAAAAGTGGCAGGTGAAGAACACCACTTAGGTGCAACAGAATACACTTTAATGGGTGTTGCAGTATTAGGCGGATTACTTGGAATTTTAATTGCTTATGTGAAATACTTTAAACAAGATAATGTTCCAGAATCTGATGAAAACATCACTGGTTTAAGCAAAGTATTATACAACAAATATTATGTAGACGAAGTTTACGATGCAGTATTTGTTCAACCAATTAATAGTTTATCTAAATTCTTTAGAGACTATATCGAGACAGGATTATCTGCACTTGTATTTGGATTAGGTAAAATAGCAAACGAAGTTGCTTTCCAAGGAAAAAAATTACAAACCGGAAGTATAGGATTATATCTATTTGTATTTGTTTTAGGACTTTGCGCAATTGTTTCCTATATATTTTTAGCTCAATAATATTATTACTATGAACGTTTCTACTATATTAATTATACTTTTAATTGGTGCATTTGCCACTTACTTTTCTGGTGACAAACTAGCTTCGAAAGTTGCTTTACTATTTAGTTTAGCTGCTTTAGGATGTTCAATTGTATTATTGAATAATTACAACGCAGGCGAAAATATCAGCGTTATTAACAGCTGGATTACGCAGCCAAAAATTTCTTTCGCTTTAAATGCTGACGGACTTGGGCTTGCCATGGTTTTATTAACTGCAGCTTTAACTCCGATTATCATATTTTCTTCTTTCGGAAATGAATATAACAATTCAAAAGGTTTTTATGCTTTGATCTTGTTCATGGCTTTTGCTATGACAGGAACTTTCTTAGCTGCTGATGGACTTTTATATTATATTTTCTGGGAGTTAGCTCTTATTCCTATTTACTTTATTGCCTTAATCTGGGGTAATGGTGATGCTGAAGAGCGTAGAAAAGCAGTGGTTAAATTCTTTATTTACACACTTGCTGGTTCATTATTCATGTTAACTGCCTTTATCTATTTATACCAAAAAGCTGGTTCTTTCTTAATCGAAGATTTATATAAAGTAGAGTTATCTGCTTGCGAGCAATTCTGGATTTTCTTGGCTTTCTTCTTAGCTTACGCTATCAAAATTCCAATTATTCCTTTCCACACTTGGCAAGCAAATGTATACCAAAAAGCTCCAACAGTTGGAACAATGCTTTTATCTGGTATCATGTTAAAAATGGGATTATACAGTGTACTTCGTTGGCAATTGCCAATTGCTCCTTTAGCTGCAAAAGAATACATGAATATTTTTATTGCTTTAGGAATTGCAGGAGTTATCTACGGATCAATCGTAGCTTTGAGACAAAAAGATTTGAAAAAATTATTGGCTTATTCTTCTCTTGCTCACGTTGGTTTAATTGCTGCGGGATCTTACACCTTAACTTTGGATGGTTTAAGAGGAGCTGTTTTGCAAATGATTGCTCACGGTTTTGTTGTAGTTGGATTATTCTTTGCTGCTGAAGTAATTTTCAGAAGATATGAAACTAGAGAAATAGAAGAAATGGGTGGAATACGTACTCAGTCTCCAAAATTTACTTCAATGTTCTTAATCTTAGTTTTGGCTTCTGTTGCATTACCAAGTACATTTAACTTTGTTGGAGAATTTACAGTATTATACAGTTTATCTCAAATCAATATTTGGTTTGCTATTCTTGGTGGAACAACTATCATTTTAGGAGCTTACTATATGTTAAGAATGTTCCAGCATGTAATGTTAGGTGAAACAAATTCTAAAACTTTTACTGATGTTACGCTTAATGAAGGAGTTTCATTTGCGGTAATCATTGCAGTTTTATTATTCTTTGGTTTATATCCAAAACCAATCACAGACTTGATTACCCCAAGCTTGGAAACTATTTTACAAGTTATCAATAAGAACTAATATTTTAAACAAAAAATAAATTAGGATTTCACTTAAAAATTGAAATCCTAAATCAAAAAGATAAAAATGAATACATTAATAGCTATAACAGGATTGGGTATTTTCTGCCTATTGTTTGAAATTCTTAATTTAAGAAAGGCCATAGTCCCTATTACCATTTTGGGTTTAATAGGCGTATTGGCACTTAATTACTGTGAATTTGGAACAGAACAAAGTTATTACAACAATATGATAGCAGTGAGTAAGTTTTCTACAGCTTTTTCATCATTGTTTATCGTTTTGACAATTTTCCTTGTAGCATTAAGTCATAATTTTTACCAAAATCATCCAACAAAAATTTCAGATTATGTCGCTATTAAAGTTTTCTTACTAGCTGGAGCTGTAGCAATGGTTTCTTTCGGAAACTTAGCGATGTTCTTTTTAGGAATTGAAATCTTATCTATTGCTTTATATGTACTTGCTGCAAGTGATCGTTTGAATATCAAAAGTAACGAAGCAGGTATGAAATATTTCTTAATGGGATCTTTTGCATCAGGAATTATCTTATTCGGAATCTGTTTGATCTACGGTGCAATGGGAAGCTTTGATATTAGTGATATTCACGAAAGTGCACTTTCTGCAGAGTTACCAATCTGGTTCCCAATCGGAATGATTTTAATGGTTGTTGGAATGTTATTTAAAGTAGCAGCTGTTCCTTTCCATTTCTGGGCTCCAGATGTGTATGAAGGTTCTCCTGCTTTAACAACTGCTTTAATGAGTACATTGGCAAAAGTAGTAGCCATTGCAACTTTATTTAAGCTGATTGCTGGCATGAATTTCATTTCTTCATTAGAAAATCAAGATCTATTGCATACTTTTGAAGTTATAGTCGTTATTATTTCTATTGCTTCAATGTCTGTTGGTAATATTATGGCATTAAGACAAGTAAACGTAAAACGTATGCTTGCTTTCTCTGGAATCTCTCACGCAGGTTTCATGTTAATGACATTGTTAACTGTTTCTGCATCAGCTGGAGTTTTATTGTACTACACTGCTGCTTATGCATTAGCAGGAATCGCAGCTTTTAGTGTGATTTTATACGTATGCAGAGATCAAGATAATGAAGATATTACAAACTTCCACGGTTTAGGGAAAACAAATCCGCTATTGGCCGCAGTTCTTACAGCTTCATTATTATCAATGGCTGGAATTCCAATTTTCTCTGGATTCTTTGCTAAGTTATTCTTATTCAATCAAACAATTCAAGCAGGATACATTGGTTTAGTAATCGTTGCAGTAATCAATTCTATCATTAGTGTTGGATATTATTTCAAACTGATCATTGCAATGTATTCTAAAGAACCTAATCAAGAAAGAACAGGAAGACCATTCCTTATTTATGCTACAGCTGTAGTGTCAATTGTTTTAAATATTGCTTTAGGTTTATTCCCATCGTTAGTTTTAGACTTATTAAAATAAGAAAATTTCTTTAAATCAAAATATTCGAAAATCCATTAAATTAGTTTTAATGGATTTTTTTTATGTCCTAAATAAGAACAGAAATTCATGTTAAAAATTTCTTCTATACAACTGCACATCAAAAAATCTCCATATATTTGGGTTCAATTAAATGTATTAAAATATGAACTTTAATTCAAAAAATCCATTTTTAAACAGTAAGCGTTTTTCGTCTAATACTGAATCAAGAACAGAAGTACACCAAGCTCAGATTATTGATTACAATCAAGAAATGACGGTATCTGGAACTATCAACAAAACAGCAATCTTATTTTTAATTTTATGTGGAGCTGCTATGGTAACATGGTGGATGGCTTTTAACGGAATGAACCCTATGTTGCCTACAATTGGAGGAGCAATTGTTGGTTTCATTTTAGTATTAGTTTCTTCGTTCAAACCACAGCTATCTCCTTACCTAGCACCAGGATATGCTTTATTTGAAGGATTATTTATAGGAGGTATTTCTGCAATATTTGAATTAAAATTTCCTGGAATAGTAATTAACGCAGTTGGTGCAACACTTGTTACTTTCTTAGTTTGCCTTGGATTATACAAATTTAGAATTGTTAAAGTTACCGAACAGTTCAAATCTGTTGTTGTAGCGGCAACATTGGCCATTGCTACTTATTACTTAATCTCTTGGGTGGTATCTATGTTTACCAGCTGGCAGCCTGTTCATTATGGAAACTCTATGATGAGTATTGGGATTAGCGTTTTTGTTATTATCATAGCAGCTCTTAATCTTTTCTTAGATTTTGATTTAATTGAAAAAGGTGCAAGAGAAAAAATGCCAAAATTTATGGAATGGTACGGAGCAATGGGATTAATGATTACATTGGTTTGGTTATATATTGAATTCTTAAGACTTTTATCAAAACTTTCTAGTAAAGACTAACTGTCGTCAAAAAATATTAATTCAGGCCCTTTTGAGTAAAATCAAAAGGGCTTTTTTTATTTCTCAATAGACTAAATTTTGAAAGACAATTCAAAATTCTACTTAAAACTTTTAAGAATAATCTGTTATTCAAAACGCAAAAAGAATCTATTTCCTACAAAAAAATCAAATGTAATTTATGTAATAAAAAAAATTACAGATCTCTTCTATTCTATTTTGTTTAACTTTTGAAATAATAAAAAGCGAGAAAAATACGGCTTTCCGTACTCAATAAAAAATATGTAATAAATTACAATTAATGCAATTTATTACATTTTTAATATTTTAAAAGCACAATAATTCAATCATCCTCTTTTTTTTTAGCAAAAAAATTATACTATTAAAAATTAATATATAATTTTGTGTAATCGATTACAATTAAACCACTTGAAATCGAAAGTAAAACCACTTACTTATTTTATTAACTATCTTAAACAAACCTTATGAAAAAAAACCTACTTTTCGTAGCTGTCTTTCTCATGACAGTTCAATTATGGGCCCAAACTATCCAAATTAATGAAGCTTCAGGCTGGTTAGAAACTGCTTTTGTAAAATGGCAGCCGGTCAGCGGTGCCCAGACCTACAATGTATATTACACAGGCAACGGATTTACAGACCAGAAAATAGACGACCAGCTTATTAGAAGTTATGGTTCTTATTTCCGAGCTGACATTCCGGGGCTTAAAGCCGGAACTTACACTGTAAAAGTTAAACCTGTTGTAAATGGCACAGAAGGAACTGGAGCTACAACAGGAAATCTAACTGTAACCGCACACGACAGAAACGGATTTGCTTTTGAAAGCGGGCGCGTTCCTGGAGGATACAAAGCAGACGGAACCCCTAAAGATAATGCCGTAATTCTGTACATTACTCAAAATACCAAAAATACCATTTCGATGAATATTACTGGTGCAAGTTCAAATCCTTGCATTGGTTTGCAGAATATTCTTTACGCTATCAAGAAAGGAAAAGATACACGTCCGTTTATTATTCGTTTAATCGGAAATATTACTGATATGACAGTTATGGAAGGTGGTGATGTTGTTATTGAAAATGCGAATAATGCTGCAAGCTATGTTACAATTGAAGGTATCGGTGATGATGCCGTAGCAAATGGATGGGGAGTACGATTGAAATCGGCTTCCAACATAGAAGTAAGCAATCTTGGATTTATGAACTGCAACAGTACTGCTGGAGATAACGTAGGAATGCAGCAGGACAATGACCACGTTTGGGTTCATAACTGTGATTTATTCTACGGAAATGCAGGTAGTGATGCTGACCAAATAAAAGGTGATGGTGCATTAGACAATAAAACTTCAACTTATATTACACTATCGTACAACCACTTTTGGGATAATGGAAAAGCAAGTCTTTTAGGTTTAAGTGAAGGAACAACTTCTGGACTTTATATCACGTATCACCACAACTGGTTTGACCACTCCGACTCACGCCATCCTCGTGTACGTTATTATTCAGCCCATATTTATAACAACTATTACGATGGTGTTTCTAAATATGGAGCAGGATCAACTATGGGATCTTCGCTTTTTATTGAAGGAAATTATTTTAGAAATAGTAAACACCCAATGCTAACTTCACTCCAAGGTTCTGATATTTGGGACGAAGCAAACCAAGTGAATAATGCTGGAACAATGGGAACATTCTCTGGTGAAGCTGGCGGAACCATAAAAGCTTTCAACAATACTTTTGACGCTTCAAACGGAACAAACAACATGCGTTTTGTAGCTTACAACGATCCAAATCCATTGTACAATATTTCAGGAAAAATAAGTTCTACAACAGATTTCGATGCTTACGTAGCCGCAACTAGAGGAGAAACGGTGAGCAGTACTGTAAAATCTAAATCGGGCGCTAATGTTTACAACAACTTTGATACAGATGCTAATTTGTATGTGAAAAATTTAGTAATCGATACTCCGGCTGCTGCGAAAACAAAAACTACTCAATATGCAGGACGTGTTTCTGGAGGAGATTTAAAATGGACATTTAATAACGCAACAGATGATACTTCTTCTTTAGTTATTACTGCATTAAAAAACGCACTTACAAACTATACTGGAACTTTAGTTGCAGTACAAGGAGAAGGAAATCCACCTGCTGAAACACAGACTTTAACTTTAACTTCTGCCTCAAACAACAATCAAACTGTTGTAAGCGGTGCAGCAATTTCTTCAATCGTATTTACATGGGGTGGAAATGCAACTGATGCCACTGTAACAGGATTGCCTGCTTCTGGACTGACATTTGTAAAAAATACTACCGCTAAAACCATAACAATTTCGGGTACACCAACTGCAACAGTTTCGTATTCAATTGCAACTTCTGGAACTAGTGGTTCCCCAGCTACTGGTTCTGGAACTGTGACAGTAACTCCAGCTGGAACACAAACATTAACTTCATCTGGCAACAATAGCCAAACAGTTTCTTCAGGAACAGCAATTGCATCTATTGTATTTACTTGGGGCGGAAACGCTTCAGATGCATCTGTAACCGGATTACCTGCTTCTGGATTGTCTTTTGTAAAAAATACAACAGCAAGAACTATAACTATTACTGGAACTCCAACAGCAAATGTATCTTATTCTGTAACGACTTCAGGAACTGCAGGATCACCAATAACCGCATCAGGAACAATAACAGTTACGACTGGTTCAACAGGTGGATCTGAACTGCATAATTTTACAACATCTGGAAAAACAAGCACCTTCTACTCTATTACAGGAAACATGAATTCAACTCCTGGATCAGTTACTTATAATGGATTAACATTAACTGGGCGCTTAAAAATAGAATCTAGCACATCAATAACGTATACAACATCCAGCGCTTCTACCTTAACTTTAGTTTTTGACTCAAATTTTACTGGAACGATTAAAGTTGATAATGTTTCCTATACCGCATCTGCAGGAATTGTAACCGCTTCAATTGCCGCAGGTTCTCATACCATAACCAAAGGATCTGTTGCCAACTTATTCTACATCAGCACAGTTTATGGCGGAAGCACTTCAAGAATGGCTGCTGCAACTGAAACTACTGCAAAAGAAACTACAGAAGCTCCAAAAATAGTTTTATATCCAAATCCTGTTTCAAGCATATTATACTTATCAGATCCAGAATACAAAGTACAAAAAGTACTTATTTACAATATCTCTGGAAATCTAGTTGTTAACTCTGGAAATTCTGAAAGCATTGATACGAGCGGTTTAATTCCTGGTACTTACCTAGCCAAAATTTATACTGTTGACGGATCATTTAACCAAACTCTTATAAAAAAGTAAAACTAACTTAACTTAAAAAGGCTTCCAAATGGAAGCCTTTTTAAGTTATTATAAAATCAAAATATGTTATCTATTTCTGTTTCTAAATTCCTGCTGCTCGCTCATTTTACCAAATTCCTTGAAAAAGCTTTTAATCGTTTCCAAATTGAATATTACAAACAAAAGCATTCCGATAAAAATAGTAATCCAGCTGTACACAATTTTTACACCCGAAACATCTAAAGCAACTACATAAAAAACAATTGTCGGCAAAATGGCAACAAAAAATGTTAATCCTAAGGATAATAATAATGGATGAATAAAAAAGCTATTAAGCGAATTCAATCCAATCTTGCGAACAGCCATAGCTACAAACAAAAGACCAACAATTCCGAAAATTATACTGGCAAAACCATAAATGAGTACTTGATCATTTAAGGCATTTATTTCCTGTTCGTATCCGAAAAAAGTATTAAAACTGAATTCCATCGTATTTCTTTTCTTCTGGCGTTACATCAAATAAACCTTGTGCTTTGTATCCGATCATTTTAGCTAAAATGAAATTAGGAAACTCTTGAATTCCTACGTTGTAAAGATTTACACTATCATTAAAAAACTCTCTTCTGTCAGCAATTTTATCTTCCATCTGAGAAACTCTCCTTTGCAATTCAAGGAAATTACTATTAGATGAAAGTGTTGGATAATTTTCTGAAACCGCGAACAAATTTTTCATTGATTTTGAAAATTCATTAGCATTATCGATTTTTTCTTCTACCGTTTTAGCATTCAAAAAATCGGTTCTTAATTTGGTTAAATTGGTCAACATCGCGGTTTCATGTTCCATAAATTTAGAAGCTACTTTTACTAATTCAGGGACTTCATCAGCCCTCTGCATTAAAATAACATCAATATTTCTAAACGCTTTTTCGTAGTTATTTTTTAACGCAACTAGTTTATTATAAATTCTAATTAATAAATTAAAAAATATAAGAATCAGAAGTAATCCGGCTATTAGGGCAATATTTTGAGCAGTCATATTTTTTTAATTTAAAATGATATAAATGAGTATAATTGATATGAAAAATAAAGTCAATAAAAAAGAATCTAATAATGGTTTGTATTTGTTTCTAAACGAAATACTTCTTGGAACTGCAACACCAAAAACAGCATCAGAACTTCCTTTCTGAATAATCGTGGTTCCGTTATCAGAAGATGCATTCCCAATCAAAAACATATAATCGTTATGTTTTAAATAGGTTTCACTGTATCTCATTTTTCCTCCTTTCTGTTCGTCGACACGATCAAAATAAAATTCCAATCCTTCACCATCAACTGTTACCGATCCTGTTTCATCTTTTATTTTAAACTTTCCTGTTTTGTATTCTGTAAAAATGGTCTTATATGTTGTTTTGCCTTCATCATCGCGCGGACTTTCTTTTTCAATTTTATAAAAGTAACCAATACAAGGCTTACTGAAATAAGGTGAAATAATAGGTTCTATTTCTTCTAAATCACCTTCAACTTCAACCTGTCCCATCGCAATAGCATTTATTTTTGATGTTGGCAAAATAGCCTGCAAACGCATAAACTTGCTTTTATTGCTAGGGAAAAATATATTTTTGATAAGGATAAAACCAGGAATAAGTAAAAAAAGAAGTTTCAAATTCTCTGTTTCGGCAAGCAGAATAAAAGTTCCAAAGATTCCAACAACAATTAAAAGTCCTTGAATTTTTTGAATAAAGGTTGTCTTGGGAATATTATATTTACGATTAATTTTCTCCATTTCTTTTTCTTCATCCGTACTACTTCTCGCACCAGCAACAAACATTCCTATTATACCAAATAAAAAAACAGATATAAATAAGAGAAAAATAAACGGAATCGGAAATCTCTCGTCAATCAAAAAGCTGGTAACAACCAATAAAGGGCATACGGCAAAAAACAGCCAATTTGGAAATTTCAAATTGTATAATCCAGCAAAAATTATGGTTAGAAACAAAGCAATTCCCATGCTGAAAAGCATCAGAAAAACAACCATTGCCCCATCCGCCCTATTTTGGTTTATAAACTCTAAAAAGTCATTCATAGATTTAAAATTCTTTAATAAAATTAGAATATGATTTCAACTTCTCTCGAAAGCAATTTTCTAATTCTGTTTCTTTCTTGATCTGAAATTGGATTATTACTTAAATTAATTCCGATAAGAAATTGTAATTTATTGATTTCATTCGGAATTTCACCAATTTCATTATTGCTTAAAGTAAGAAACTTTAAATTTTTAAACTTCAAAATCTCTTCGGGAAATTCTTTTAATTTAGTGTCAGCCAAATCTAATTCCACAACAGATTCAGGCTTTAGTTTAGCTTTTTCCAAATCGTAAAATGTTGTTTTTTCTTTTTTCTTCCCTTCCTTATTTTGGATTAAAATACCTTTTCCTGCCAAAATAAGTACGGCTACAAAAAAGATGCATAAAAAAGCAACCCACACCGGATCTCCTTGTTTTTCTTTTGTAAAAAGTCTGAGATAAACATAATAGACCATTCCAAAAAACAAGACTAAAAATAATCCTGTAAAAATGAGATAGAGCAAGTATTTAAAGAAAGACAAAATGATTTTTTTTCCAGTTGTTGTATTTTTTGAAACTGCAAAATAAATAACCAATCCTAAAATTAAAGTCCAGAAAACAATAAGTCCGATTTGAGCTATTTCATTTCCATTCTCAATAACTGAAAAAGTAATAAAAGTGGGAAACATCAAAACAAACCAAATTAAAAGCGCTGCAAACCCAACCGAAAAACAGCCAATTTGTTCTCCTTTTTTAGAAGATCTGAGCCATAAATAAGCCAACAGAAAAGATAAAAGAAGAACGCCTATAAATCCGTATCCAAAGGGAGTTAATCCAGCTAAAAATATTAAAGTCATTGGTTATTTTGGTCTTGATAGATTTTAACCAAACTTAAAGAAAAATACTATAAATAAAAAAACGCTTTTTCATAAATTATGAAAAAGCGTTTTTTACTAAAGTGTCTAAATTTACAAATCAAACTTAATTCCTTGTGCTAGAGGAAGATTCGTTGTATAATTGATTGTATTCGTTTGACGTCTCATATAAATTTTCCAAGCATCGGAACCTGATTCGCGTCCTCCTCCAGTTTCTTTTTCACCTCCAAAAGCACCTCCAATTTCGGCTCCAGAAGTTCCAATATTAACATTAGCAATTCCGCAGTCAGAACCTGTTACAGATAAAAACCTTTCTGCTTCACGTAAATTATTGGTCATAATCGCTGAAGACAATCCTTGAGCAACTCCATTTTGAATTTCGATTGCATTTTCTACTTCACCAGAATATTTAATTAAATATAAAACTGGAGCAAATGTTTCGTGCTGCACAATTTCAAATGAATTTTCAGCTTCTGCAATTGCAGGCTTTACATAACAACCGCTTTCGTAACCTTGACCAGAAAGTACTCCACCTTCTACCAAAATTTTTCCGCCTTCAGCCACTACTTTATTTAAAGCTGCTGCATACATTTCGACAGCATGAGTATCAATTAGTGGTCCAACATGATTATTTTCGTCCAGCGGATTTCCGATTCTTAATTGTTTATAAGCCGCAACTAGCGCGTCTTTTACTTTATCATAAATACTTTCATGAATAATCAATCTTCTAGTAGAAGTACAACGTTGTCCAGCTGTTCCAACAGCTCCGAAAACAGCCCCAATAACCGTCATTTTAATATCTGCATCTGGAGTAACAATAATAGCATTATTTCCTCCTAATTCTAATAATGATTTCCCTAATCTACCTGCAACGGTTTGTGCTACAATTTTTCCCATTCTAGTCGAACCAGTTGCCGAAATAAGCGGAATACGACTGTCTGCAGTCAATAACTCCCCTATTTTGTAATCTCCGTTTATTAAGCACGAAATTCCTTCTGGAAGATTATTTTCTTTAATAACTTGAGCAATTATATTTTGGCAGGCAATACCACAAAGAGGTGTCTTTTCTGAAGGTTTCCAAACGCAAACATCTCCAGAGATCCATGCCAAAGCTGTATTCCAAGACCAAACTGCAACCGGGAAATTAAATGCAGAAATAATTCCAACAATTCCTAACGGATGATATTGCTCGTACATACGGTGGCCTGGCCTTTCGGAATGCATTGTTAAACCGTGAAGCTGGCGTGATAAACCTACCGCAAAATCGCAAATATCAATCATTTCTTGTACTTCGCCATATCCTTCTTGTAATGATTTCCCCATTTCGTAAGAAACCAATTTACCTAGCGCTTCTTTATTTTGTCTCAATTTTTCTCCAAACTGACGTACAATTTCACCACGCTGAGGAGCAGGAATTAATCTAAAAGTTTTAAAAGCTTCTGCCGCAGTTTGAATTGTTTTTTCGTAATCTGCTGCTGTTGACATTTTTACCGAAGCAATTAATTTTCCGTCAACTGGCGAATAACTTTCTAAAATTTCTCCTGAAGAAAAATTATTAATTCCCGTTGATGTTCCTTCATTTATTGTCTTGATGCCCAATTTTTCAAGAGCTTCCTTCATTCCAAATTGCGATGCTATTGTTGTCATTGTAACTTTTTTGGTTAAAATTGTTATATTTTTATGTAAAGATATTGTTTAGAAGTGAATTTTGACAATAAAAGCTGTTAAATAGATTTTTAAAATTTCTTTCTCATCATCACAATTACTAAAATAATCAATAAGATAAAACTTAAACTCGAGAGAATGAAGATTACTGAATTCTTTCTTTTGAGTTTTTCTTTAAAAGAATTTTTAACCAAATCAATCTGATATTCAGTATCATTTTGGAATTTACGAATTGTAACGCTATTACTTTCTAATGATTTCTTTTTTAATTTATCTAATAATTCAAACTCCTCTGAATTGACATTTTTTACTAAATCTGTTCTAGAGCAAAATGAACAACTTAAAGTATAATTATTGCTTTTTGCATAAATTAAGTATTCTGAGCCAACATTAAAAAAATAATCGCATGAACCTGCACTTATTGCTAGTATATTTCTAAATTTTCGCCCAGAATAAACCTCATCCTTATAAACTTTTTCAATTTGAATAGTGAACGAATAAACTTTGCCACCGTAAGCCCCGTAGAGGCTACTGTCTATTTTTATAATTTTAGCAGTAAAAATTTGATCTGCCAATTTCCAATTTTCTTCTACCGATGGTTTTCCATCACAATCACAACTATATGCAGTCGATTTTGTTAAAATCAAAAACAAAAAGAAAAACATCTTTTTAATCATGTTCACATTAATTAGTAGAAAGTAAATTTAGGATTAATTAACATCAATTTTCAAAAAAAACAGCTCTTTATTCTTATTTATTGATGTAATTTGCAACGATAAAATTTTAAAATCATGATTCCTTTTAATCGTCTTTTTCTCTGTTTACTTTTAGTTACAACCAATATATTTTCTCAAAAAGAAAAACCATCTTTTTCAGTTGTCCCTTTGGGAGTAATGGGTGGTATTGACGAAAAAAATCTTTCCTCCTATTTAATAGCTCCATCAAATACCACCGATTATATCTGCCTTGATGCGGGAACTGTAAATGCTGGGATTGAAAAAGCTATAGAAAAGAAAACTTTTAAAGTTTCCACAAATGAAGTTTTACGAAAATACATTAAAGGATATTTGATTTCTCATGCCCATTTAGATCATGTTTCAGGGTTGATAATCAATTCTCCTGCCGATTCTTCAAAGACGGTTTACGCTACTAACAAGTGCATGGAAATGATGGAAAATCATTATTTTAACGATCAGACTTGGGCAAATTTTGGAGACGCGGGACCTGGTTTTCCTTTAAAAAAATACCACTTTCAAACCTTAAATTTAGGCGAAGAAACTGCTTTAACGTATACTAAAATGACGGCTAAAGCATTTTCTCTTAGTCATGTTAATCCGTTTGAGAGCACTGCATTCTTAATTAAAAGCAACAATGATTATGCTTTGTATTTGGGGGATACAGGACCAGATGAAGTAGAAAAAAGCAATAATCTTCGTGATTTATGGACAGTTGTTGCTCCATTGGTAAAGGCCAAACAATTAAAGGGAATTTTTATTGAAGTCTCTTTTCCAAATGAGCAGCCAGATAAATTTTTGTTTGGTCATTTGACTCCGAATTATTTAATGAAAGAACTTCATGTTCTAGAAGAGTTGTCAGGAAAAGGTTCTCTTGAAAACTTTAAAATTATTATTACACATTTGAAACCTCCAACAAAGAATATTGCAAAGATTAAAGAGCAGCTAAAAGCTCAAAACGATTTAGGATTAAAGATTATTTATCCTGAACAGGGGAAAAAATTTGAGTTGTAATTTTATTTTGCCACTGATTCTAAGTATTATTTTTTTATAAATCCTAAACGAAAAACATAATTAAACCCGACACGTTTCAAAAATCTGTCGGGTTTCGTTTTTCTATAAATAAAATATTATTTCTTAGCCGTAAATCTAGGATCTGTTTCCATAACAGTTCCGCAATTATCACAAGTTCTTAATTCTTCTGAATTGTAAAAATGTTCAAAATGAGGAAGAAAGTCTTTTTCGATATTATGCAATTCAAAATATACTTCATATAATTTATGATTGCAGTTATCGCAATGCCAAAGCAAGCCATCTGTAAAACCTTGTCCTGCACGTTTTCTTTCGATCACAAGTCCGATAGAACCTTCTGAACGGACAGGAGAATGTGGCACTTTTGCAGGATGCAAGTACATATCGCCTGCATTTAATTCCATTTCTTTACGCTGTCCATCTTCCTGAATGACAACCTTAATGCTTCCTTCCAGCTGATAAAAAAGCTCTTCTGTTTCGTTATAATGATAATCTTTTCGTGCATTTGGACCCGCAACAATCATTACAATATAATCTCCAGAATCAACATACAGATTTTTATTTCCAACAGGCGGTTTAAGTAAATGACGATTTTCGTCAATCCATTGCGTGAGGTTAAAAGGTTTTGCTATAGCCATTTTTTTAATACTAAATTATGAAAAGCTAAGTTAGTGAAATTGTAGAGACGCACCGCAGTGCGTGTATAGTTATGTAATTTAATTTCTGAAAAATGTTAGACGCACTGCAGTGCTTCTCTACCTTTAAAACTCTTTTATCAAATAAATGTAAACCGGAAAATGATCACTAAAACCTGCTTCGCTGACTGTATTTCGTAAAGGATAACCTTTATAAGCCCCAAAATTCTGAATTAGATAAGGCTTATTGAAAATACCTGCTTTCCAAAAATTAAAAGTCGAAAAATCGGCTTTAATTAAAGATTCTGTCATGATAATTTGATCAAAAATATTCCAAGAGTCCCGATAAGCAATAGTTCCTAAGCCTTTTTTAGCAAGCTCTTCAAACGGATTAAAAACATCAAATTCAGCTACTTCAGATTTTATTCCCTTAGCTCCTAACCCTGTTTTTATACTTTTATTAAATGGTCCATCATTAAAATCTCCCATTGTCAATACTTTTGCCTGCGGATTAATTTGCTGTAATGAATCTATAATTTTTCGGTTCAATTTTCCTGCGGCTTCCCGAAATATCATTGTTGCTTTTTCTCCACCAGATCTGGACGGCCAGTGATTGACAATAATATGGATTTCTTCGCCTTCCAAAAATCCCGAAACCAAAAGCTGATCTCTTGTAAAAACTCGATTTTTATTTTCTTTTTTTTCTTCAATTTCGTCATCTAAAACTTCTGATACTTGTTCTTTTTTGACAATCTCTTTTTTATAAATAATTAGAGGAATATTCGAATAAGAAGTGGGTCTAAAATATTTTTTCTGATATAGCAAAGCCACATCGATTCCTCGTTTGTCTGGAGAATCAAAATGAATGATTCCTAAATCTAGTGGCAATAGCTTTGGTTCTTTTATTAAATCTTCTAGAACGCCACGATTTTCTATTTCAGCTCCACCAATTAAGGTTGGCGCATTTGAATTTTCGGGCATTCCTATTTCAGAAATAACTCTTGCTAAGTTTTTTAATTTCTGCTGGTATTTCTCAGTCGTCCAATGCTGTGCTCCATTTGGTGTCCATTCGTCATCATTTGTAAATGCATCATTTACTGTGTCGTAAAGATTTTCAAAATTGTAAAAAGCTACGGTGTGGATTTTGTATTTTTTGGGTTGGCTAAATAGAACGGTCAACGAAAAAAGAAAAATCGAACAGAATTTATATTTTAATGGCATAGAGAAGATTTTTTAAAAAGACAAACTTAACTATTTTGTAAGATTTTTACTTAAATTAAATTTGAAAATATTAGATTTGTTTCTAACAAAAGTCTTGTATCTTGCTCCAAAAATCTGATAATTTATAACATGAAAAAAATACTGTTTTTTGCTTTATTCTTGAGCTTTATAAATCCGTTTTACGGGCAAAAAAATGGTTCTCGAGCAGAGGAAATCAGAAAACAATATAAAATTCCAGAATTGGCGTATGCAGTAGTTTCTTCAGATTCTGTTCTTGAAATTGAGACTTTAGGATTTCAACGTTACAAGTCTTCTTATAAAGCAAAAATTAATGATATTTTTCGTTTAGGATCCATCACAAAAACAATCACAAGTTATATTGCAACGACTTTAGTTAAAGAAGGAAAAATAAAGTGGAATACCAAATTTTTTGACTTATATCCTGAATTAAAAGCAGAAAGTAATCCAGAAATTTATAATGTAACCTTGCAAGATTTCTTGACATTTAGAGCACCAATTCCGACTTGGTCTTACGGAAATGAAACTCCAAATAAACAAGAAATTAAAGGAAATAATCAAGAACAGCGTTATGAGTTTATAAGCTGGTTTTTTAAGCAAAAACAAATTGTTTCTGAAAAACAAGAATGGTATGGTTCCAATCCAAGTTTTGTTGCTGCAGGTTTAATGCTCGAGAAAGCAACTGGAAAAAGTTATGAAACTTTAGTGCAAGAATTGGGTAAAAAGCTAAATATTAACTTCGGTTTTGGACAGCCAAACGTTACTGATATAAACCAGCCGTGGGGACATGATGAAAATTTGAAGCCTGAAAAATCATTTGTGAATTATAAATTAAATTGGCTTTCATCGGCAGGAAATATCAATATAAATCTTCCTGATTTTTGCAAATTTACGCAGATGCAATTACAAGGTCTCTTAGGAAAATCAAAAGTACTATCTGAAGAAGAATTTAATAAAATGCATTTTGGTTTTCCTGAATTTTCTTTTGGATGGTATTCTGAAATAAATGAAAAATCGGGTCTAAAATATTCTTTCCACTACGGAAATCCAGGAACATTTTTAACCAAAGTGTATATTTGCAAAGACATCGATAAAGCTTTTATCTTATTTGCCAATGTGCAATCTGAAGAAGCTGACAAAGGTTTAATGTTGTTTTTGGCCGAGCTGCAAAAACAATACGGAGGTTAAATTATTAAACCTTAAAAATTAATTTTATAATTTTAAGCAAAAGAAAAAAAATGAATAAAAACTGCTTTCACTATATAAATAAACACTTTGTCTTTTGTAAACTCGCATTTCTTATTTTTGCTTTGCAATCATTCAACTGTCAATCTCAACAAAACATGATAACACCACCTTATTTACAAAAAGGAGATACTGTAGCACTTTTGGCAACAGCAAGAAAAAACATTGATGACAATTTAAAACCAACAATAGATTTATTGCATAGTTGGGGTTTAGAAGCCGTAATTGGATCTACAATTGGATTAGATTATCATCAATTGGCTGGAACAGATGAGCAAAGAGCTGCTGATTTTCAAAAGCAATTAGACAATCCGAATATCAAAGCAATCTGGTGTGTACGAGGCGGATACGGAACTGTTAGAATGTTAGACTTATTAGATTTTACCAAATTCAAACAGCATCCAAAATGGGTTATTGGTTTTAGCGATGTAACGGTTCTTCATAATCATTTGAATACGATGGGTTACAAATCTATTCATGGCATTATGCCGGTAACAGTTCCAAGAGCGACTCCAGATGCTGCAAGCTCGTTAAAAGCCGCTTTATTTAACGAACCTATTTCCTACTCTATCAGTCCAACTCCAATGAATCGTTTCGGAAGTGCAACTGGAGAATTAGTAGGCGGTAATTTATCTATTTTATATAGTTTATTAGGATCACCATCTGCAATTGACTGCAAGGATAAAATTTTATTTATTGAAGATTTAGACGAATATCTGTATCATATCGACCGTATGATGATGAATCTAAGACGTAACGGATGTATCGAAAATCTAAAAGGAATTATCATTGGCGGAATGACAAGCATGAAAGACAATGAAGTGCCTTGGGGAAAAAATGCCCTAGAAATTATTGATGATGTAACGAAAAAATACAATATTCCCGTAATTTTTAATTTCCCAGCCGGCCATATTAGAGACAACAGAGCTTTAATTATGGGAAATACTGTTTCTATAGAAGTTACTGCTTCTGGAAGTACGGTTACTTTTAAAAGGTAATATCGCATTGCTTATGATTTAAGCGAATCTAACAATACCACATAAAATCTCGCACAGACGCGAAGTCGCAAAGTTTTAATATTCTTGGTGACTTCGCGTCTTTGCGTGCAAAAACTTGAAACTTGAAACTTGAAACAAAAAAAACATGGCAGAACATAACGATTTAGGAAAATTAGGAGAAGATCTAGCTGCAACACATCTTGAAGAGAATGGGTATTCAATTATAGAACGAAACTTTGTTATCCAAAAAGCAGAAATAGATATAATTGCACAAAAAGATAATGTTTTGGCAATTGTTGAAGTTAAAACTCGTTCAAGTTTAGATTTTGGTTCTCCGCAAGATTTTGTGAAGTCCAAAAAAATTCAATTACTCATTAAAGCAGTAAATGCCTACATAAACGATAGGGAAAAGGATTTTCAGGAAGATTTAGAAATCCGTTTTGACATCGTTGCCATCCATAAAAACGGGGAATCATTTGCAATTGAACATCTTACCGACGCTTTTTATCACTTTTAACATATTTTTTTATTGTTATAATTGTAACAATTTGTTTTTTTATTTATATTTGCAAAGAATTATAACATCGCAATGTTAAATTAACTACCAACTCAACTGTTACCAAAAAAAAAAGAATTATGAAAACTGTTTCTTCTATTGTAGAAAACTACATTAAAACAAAACCATTTTTATTAAATGCCCTGTCACTTGGAATTATTAACCTAACTTCACTTTCGCGAAATATTATGACCGAATTAGAAAGTGAGTTTGGCAAAGAAGTTAAACAAGGCGCTGTTGTAATGTCTTTAAAACGACTAACGGAAGAACTAGATTTTAAACTAAACCACAAAATCAATAAAGTAATTAAGAATATAGGTGAAATCACAGTTCGTTCGGAACTTACCGATTACACTTTTGCTGCATCTGAAACTGTCTTAAACAAACAAGCAGATTTGATCTCTGATATTAATGCTCTATCTGATATTTTTTACACCTCATCTCGTGGAGTAAATGAAACGAATATCGTAGTAAGCAGCAGTGTAAATCACTTAGTTGAGAAACACTTTATGAGAGAAAAATTAATCCAAAAATTGGATAATTTAGCTTCGATTACTGTAAAATTACCAAAAGAAAATATTGTTGTTCCTGGTATCTACTATTTCATTTTCCAGCGTTTGGCTTGGGAAGGAATCATTATCAATGAGGTAATCTCTACTTCAAATGAATTTACAATCTTGGTTGGAGAAGATCAAGTTGATGTAGCTTTTAAAGTAATTAAAGACCTGAAAAACTAATTCGTAAAATAGATCAAATTAGAATTTATAAATAACAAATCCTTTTGTCTTTTCTTTTAAAGATGAAAGGATTTTTCTTTTGAAATAAATCGAAATAAAAGCTCGAATTCCATATTTCTGAAATAAGAATATTCTCAAAAGACAAATTCACAATCAAAATTTATTTATCAATAGCGTCAAAATAACACTTACTAGCGTAACCGCGACTTAACAAGAGTTTTTATGTCTTTCTTTAAAAAACTAACAAAAAATCCGAATTAAGTTTTTTTATATATAATTTGTTGCGAATAATATTTTTATATATTTGCGAAGAAGTCAGACATCAGACCTCGCATTTTGATAGTTTAATACCACTGGAATTAAATAAACGCAAATTAAATTGTTAGAAGCGGCCAACCATAGTGAAAAATTATTGGTAAGTGAACTCAAAAAAGGAAACGAAAAAGCCTTTCGCCAACTTTTTGATATGTACCGCCAAGATATTTATGGATACAGCGTTAGTCTTCTTAAATCAAAAGAAGCTGCTGAGGAAAATGTTCAGGATGTTTTTATGAAAGTCTGGCTCAATCGCGAAAGTTTGAATGTAGATCAATCTTTTAAAGCCTACATTTTTACCATTGCCAGAAATCAAGCTTTTAATGTTTTGAATAAGGCTGCGAATGAAGTTTTATTGAAAGAAGCTGTTTTCTACGAAAGTCAGAAATCACATGAATACGGAGATTATGCGGTTCGGGAAGCCGATTGCAAAAAACTTCGAAAACAAGCTATAAAACAGCTCCCGCCCAAACGACGGCAGATTTTTAAAATGTCGCGAAAGAAAGGAATGAGCTATGAAGAAATAAGCGAGGAACTCGGAATCTCGATAAATACAGTCCGGAACCAAATGAGTAAAGCGCTCGAATCGATGCGCGGTTTTTTTCAACTTCACGATGAAATTATCTAACCAAAACCACAAATATTACCCTTAAAAATCACTCTTCGGAGTGATTTTTTTTTGATTAAAACTTTTGATCTTTTTTAGCCACAGATTAAAGGATTTCCACTGATTAAAATCCCTTTTTAATACTTTAATCTGTGGTTAAAAAAATCAATTGTCTCCTGCTTTAGCTGGAGGTTTATAGGGAAACCGCACGAAAGGCTTTAGCCAAACTATTTATTTTGGCTAAAGCCTAGCATTATGAAACATTTTATGATCTCCAGTTAAAACTGGTGGCAATTAAATAAACTTTAGCACTTCTAAGCTTGGCTATAAATTTTATTCTTTGTGGAAATTCTTCTAGATGACAAAAACTGGTTAATCATTAATTATTTAAAAAACAACATTTTTCCAAATCATTAAAAATCAGATGCATAAAAATCAAAAGACTGTTTTAAATGTTAAAATTTAAAAATTTATAACGTTTGAGTAGTACTCGACTTCACTTCAGCTGTATTATAGAAACACAGAACCTAAAAACATTCTTAATGAATTCAAATTCTGAAATAAAAACGCTTTTAGAGAAATTTATTTTAAATCAATGTACTATCGAAGAAACAGAAGAAGTTATTGCCTATTGTCGCAATAATAAGCTAACTGATGATTTTCCGACAGTAGAAGAAGTGAAAATTCTCTTAGGCGAAATTCCAAAAATGGACGAACAAAAAGCCAATTCCATTTTCGACAATATTTTATCTACTGCAAAAGAACAAGAAACAGTAATAGAATTACAGCCAAGAAAATCTAATTATAGAAAATATATTTCTATTGCGGCTTCTGTCTTGGTTCTTTTGGGTGTTGGTTTTGCTTACAAACAAGGCTTTTTTACTAAGAGCACAGAAGTTCCATTCGATTTTAAAAGTTCGGACATTGTGCTTCAAATGGAAGATGGAAGTGTTCAGGTTATTTCTGAAAATGGAAAAGTTCAGGTTCATGATAAAAAAGGAAATATTATTGGAAATCAAAGCGGTGATAAATTAGTTTACGAAAATCAAACCGATTCTGACAAATTGGCTTACAACACACTTAAAATTCCATTTGGCAAAAAATTTCGTCTGCAATTATCTGACGGAACTATGGTTCATTTAAACGCTGGAACAACTTTAAAATATCCTGTAAAATTTATTGCCGGAGAAAATCGTCAAGTTTATCTAGACGGAGAAGCTTTTTTTGATGTCGCAAAAGATAAAAAACATCCTTTTATTGTAAATGCTGATGCACTGAATGTACGTGTTTTAGGAACACATTTTAATGTTTCAAATTATCCTGAAGACGCTGTTACCGATGTAGTTTTGGTTGAAGGTTCTGTTGGAATGTATCGTTCAAATGAAGAATTTGATGCTTCTAAAAACACTATTTTAAAACCTGGCTATAAAGGAAGTTTCAATAAAGAAAATGCTTCGATTTTTACAAAACCGGTTCTTACTGAGATTTATACTTCTTGGATTGATGGCGGGCTGACTTTTAGAAACATGACTTTCAAAAATATTATTACCAAATTAGAAAGACGCTATAACGTAACGATCATTAATAAAAACGAAAAACTGGCTAACGAAAAGTTTAATGCCAGCTTTAAAGAAGAATCAATCGAGAATGTGATGAGCTATTTTAATGATGTTCATGGCATTAATTACACAATAAAAAACAATCAAATACTAATTAAATAACCACTAAAACCAATAAAAATATATGATGAGATAACATTACGGGAATAAAAAAATCGGAAAGAGCTGCGAACAATTTCCGATTAACTAAGTGATTGAATATAACGAATTAACTACAATCAATTAACAAAATTATGAAAAAAAAATCTAAGAATAATGGGTTTCTATACTCATTGTTCCAAAATGACCTAAAATTGAAATTAACTACACTGCTTATTTTGGTCGCCATGTTTAATATCAAAGCAAGTACTTATGCTCAAAAAACAAAAGTTACCCTTGAATTAAACAATTCAACAATCGAAAAGGTTATTGAGACCATTGAACAAAAAACAGATTTTAGATTTATTTACAAAATGAGTGATGTCGACTTAGATCGAACGGTTTCTATTTCTGTAAAAGAACAATCGATTTATACTGTTTTAGATAAAATTTTTAAAGGAACCCCAACCGAATTTAAAATTCGAGACACACAGATTATCCTTAAAAAGCCAGAATTTAAATCGCAAAATATTCAAGATGAAAAAGAAACTATTTCCGGAATTATTACTGACGAAAATGGTGCTCCGCTTCCTGGAGCTTCTATCATCGAAGAAGGCACAAAAAATAGTGTGGTAACCGATTTTGATGGTAAATTTAAATTTACTGTCGAAAGCAGTTCATCTATTATTGTAGTAAGTTTTGTAGGGTATAAAACTAAAAAAGTTCCTGTTGGAAATGGCATTTTAAATATTCAATTGGAACCTGATGCAACCAACTTACAAGAGGTTGTTTTGGTGGGTTATGGTTCTTTGTCTAAAAAAGATGTTACTGGAGCTGTATCTACAATTAATGCAAAAGACATGAATCAGGGAGCGCTAGTAAATCCGTTGCAATTGATTTCTGGAAAAGCGGCCGGTGTTAATATCAACCAGATCGGTAGCGAACCGGGCGGTGCTCCAAGTGTGCGTATTAGAGGTATTTCTTCTCTTATTGGCGGAAATGATCCTTTGGTTGTGGTAGATGGAATTCAGGGAAACTTAGATTTATTAAATCAGATTCCTCCAACAGAAATTGAAAATATTGACATCCTAAAAGATGCATCGGCTACAGCAATTTATGGTTCTCGTGGTGCGCCTGGAGTTATCATTGTTACTACAAAAAAGAATAAAGCAGGAAAAACTACAATTGAATATATTGGTTCGGCATCTGTAGATTTTATTCCAAAAAAACTAGATATGCTAAGTGCTGATGAATGGTGGGCAGCAGCTCAAAATGTTGGAGTTCCTGCATCTGCAAATCATGGTTCTGATACAGACTGGTACGGAATTTTAACTAAAACAGGAGTAACTCAAAACCATACTTTATCTTTTGGCGGAGGAGCAGATAAATTTAATTATAGAGCATCAATCAGTGCAATTTTACAGGATGGAGTGGTAATCAATTCCAATAATAAAAAATATATTGCTCGTGTTCAGGCATCGCAAACGGCATTGGATGGAAAATTAAAACTGACTTATAATTTAAATAACGGAACAGATTATACCACCTCAAGTATTCAATCTATTGGCCGTGTAAATTATGTTTCTAACTTAATTACCAATGCTTACTTAATGCGTCCGACTGATCCAGTTTTTAATACTGACGGAACGTATTTTACAGATCCAAATGTTTTTCAATATTTAAATCCTTACGCTGCACAGCAGGAAATTACAAACGAATCTCAAGCTGACAATTTATTCGGAAGCCTAAAAGCTGACTTGGATTTATTTGACGGATTAACAGCTAGCTGGTTTGGAAGCTGGAGAAAAACAAATAAAACGATAGGTTTTTATAATCCTGCAACATCTACAGATTCTCATGCCATTGATCAAAAAGGTTTTGCTAACATTAAAAATGACAGACAAAACGAAAGATTAATGGACATCAGCCTTAATTACAAAAAGACTTTTGGAGCGCACAGCATTAATGTCTTGGCATTGTATGAGTGGCAAAATCAATTGTATCAAGGAAATTATGCTCAAATAAGAGGTTTTGTTGATGATATGACCACGTACAATAATCTGGAATTAGGAGACATTTCGAAAGTTCTGCCTGGGGATATGAAATCATATAAAAATGACAGAACAGTTGTCTCTTTCTTAAATCGTATTAATTACTCTTACTTAGACCGTTATTTATTCACAGGAAGTATTAGAAAAGATGGTGCATCTGTATTTGGAGCTAACAATAAATGGGGATATTTCCCATCTGCATCTGTTGCGTGGAATATTTCAAAAGAAAATTTTATGTCTAAACAAACTTTATTTAATGACTTAAAATTAAGAATTGGTTATGGTGAAACAGGTAATCAGCAAGGTCTAGAGCCAAATAAAACACAGCTTTTAGTTGGAAGCGATGGAAGTACTTATTTTGGAGGTTCTCAGATTAATAAGTTCAACATTATTCAAAACGCAAATCCTGATTTAAAATGGGAAACTAAAAAACAAACCAATATCGGTCTTGATTTTGCTATGTTAGACAACAGATTAAGAGGAACAATTGATGTTTATACCTCAACAACAGATAACTTATTATTTGATTATACGGTACCTCAGCCTCCATATCCTTTCAATAAAATTAAGGCAAACGTAGGAAGTATCTCAAACAAAGGTCTTGAGGTTTCTCTTGGATATGACGTAATCAGAAACGAAAATACCACTCTTACACTTGCAGGAAACGTTTCGTTTATGGAAAACGAAGTACTTAACTTAAGTGGCAGTATTAATGGAGTTCCTTTAAATACAGATTATGTTGCTTGGGGAGGAGCAGGTTCAAGTTCTTATTTAATAAAAGGACAGCCTGTTGGAACTTACAATATTTTGCATCATACAGGTGTAGATGCTGCTGGAGTTGAAACAGTTGAAGATCGTGACGGAAATGGCACTATTGATCAAGGTGACAGAAGTGCAGACAGAGTAATCAGAGGATCTGCTTTACCAAAGTATACTTATGCTTTCAATCCAACCTTTACGCACAAAAACTTTGATGCTTCCATGTTATGGAGAGGCTCAGGCGGAAACAAAATCTACAATCAAGTACGTGCCAACATAAGCAAACTGGAAAATATTGGTAAATCTAACATTCTGGCAAGTGCTGTAGATGAAGGCATTTATACTTCTCCTTACGCATCTGATATGTACTTAGAAGATGGTTCATTTTTGCGTCTGGAAAATGTTACTGCTGGATATAATTTTCGTTTCACTGATGTTAAATACATCGAATCTGTTAGAATCTCACTTACAGGAAACAACCTTTTACTTATCACAAATTACTCTGGTATAGATCCAGAAGTAACTTTAAGCGGAAGTGGAAAACCTGAAGACAACTTTGGTTCAGATAGAGGAATTTATCCTCGTACCAGAAGTATCGCTATCGGTTTGAATGTAAAATTTAAATAGTAAAAGAAATGAAACTTAAAAATATATTAGTACTAGGAAGTGTATGTTTCCTATCTCTTGTTGGCTGTACCAATGTAGATGAAAATATTTATGATAAATATCCCGCTGAAGATTTTTATGGAACTCCTGCAGGTGCTGATGTTGCTCTTGCCAGTGTGTATGCTCAAGTAGGCGGAAACTGGGATGGTGTAGGATATGCTGGTGCAGATAATGGCTGGTACGATTTGAACAGTATGGCTGCAGACGAACAAGTAATTCCGCACAGAAATACAGGTGACTGGCAGCTAGACTTTGCTCGCGTTTATATGCATCAATGGCTTCCAACAGATTTGATGGTAAATAATACTTGGAACTGGCTTTATAAATCTATTTTCAATGCCAATTTAGCTGTTTCTCAATTGGAAACTGCTAATGCAGAAGCTTCTAAAATTGCAGAGGCCAAAGTATTACGTGCTTTTTTCTATTATTTATTAATGGATGATTATGGAAATATTCCTTTCTACACAGACAATAATATTACCGTTGATAAAATTCCGCAAGCAAGCCGTCAACAAGTTTATGATTTTGTTATAAAAGAATTGACTGAAAATGTGGAATTGCTTTCTGGAGAAAAAGGAGGAAATTATTATGGAAGATTCAATAAATGGGCTGGTTATACTTTATTAGCAAAAGTATATTTGAATGCAGAAGTGTATACAGGACAGGCAAAATGGGCAGAATGTCTTACTGCTTGCCAGAAAGTTTCCGAAGGAAATTTTAGTCTTCATCCTGCTTCAAATAATGCTGCAAGTCCGCTTGGAAATACCTATTATGAATTGTTCGGAGATGTACTTCCTGCTGATGAAACTATACTTTCTATCTATACTACTGTAGATGTTGTTTCTAGAAATATTCTTAGTGTAAGAAGTTTATACGGACCACATTGTCAGGCTCTTTTTGGGTACAGCGGATGGAACGGTACAATTGTTCCTAAAGATTTCTATCAAAAATATACTGATAGTGACATTCGTAAAAAACAGTTCTTAATTGGAGAACAGCCAGGTGGAACAAATTATACACTTGACATCAGTTCATTAGACAATCCCGGAGCTGGTGCACAAGAGGGGGTTCGTAACGTTAAATTCTATCCTGTAACTCCTAGAAATGGCGGTGGTGCATCAAACGACTTTCCTATTTACAGATATGCTGACGTTCTTTTAATGATGGCAGAATGTAACGTCCGTTTAAATAATCCTGCTGCTGCAAAACCATTTATTGACGCTGTGAGACAACGTGCAGGTTTAGGAGCTTTGGATAATGTACCAACTCTAACTGATATTTATAACGAAAGAGGTCTTGAATTAAACTGGGAAGGTCATAGAAGACAAGATATGATTCGTTTTGGCACTTTTTTATCTCCAAAACAATTTATGGATAGTTCAGAAGAATATAGAAAAATATATCCTATTCCAACTTCTGCCCTAAATGCAAATCCAAGTCTTAAACAAAATCCAGGTTACTAATTAAAAGTATCCTATATGAAATCGCCGTTCTTCAAAAACAAGTTTAACAAATGAAGTTCGGCAGTATCATGGTACTTTAAAACAAATAATAACTACATATGAAAAAATATATAAATAGATTATTTGCACTTACAGCCTTGCTTATTGTTGGAGCTGCTTGTGAAAATGATGCAGAGCTAACGTATCTGAAAGACGTTCAGTTTCCGTCAGAAATAAAAATTGCGCCAAGTACAACTTTTGTGCTTCTGGAAGACAATGCTGATGCAGATGCCATTACGATTTCTTGGGATAAAGTCACTTTTCATATTGAAGCACCTGTAACTTACGCTGTTCAATTTGATGTTCCTTCAGATGTTACAGGTTCAAATGCTTGGCTGCATGCTACGCGTATAGAAGTGGGGCAAGATGTTCTGACCAAAACTTTTTCTGTAAGAGATTTCAACAAAATAGCAACAGATTTAGGTTTACCAATAGACAAAGCAAGCAAACTTATTGTACGTGTTGAAGCTCAAATGGATAGAAAAGTATTTTCTAAAAACGTAGAATTGACCGTTACTCCTTATGAAAAAGCAGTTGTTTTTGGCGAAATTTATATGCCTGGTGATTATCAAGGTTGGGCGGTCGAAACTGCTGCAGCTTTAACAGCAATAGAAAAAGGAGTCTATCAAGGATACATGACTGCTGAAGGTACTGCATTAGCATTCAAATTAAATACAGCCAGAACTTGGGCTGAATTTTATGGTGCTGGTGCTACTAATGAAGATTTAGTTAGAATGGATGATGACAATTTATTTCTTCCAAGTGCAGGTTCGTACCAAATTAAAGTAAATTTGAACTCGTTAAAATGGTCTGCAACTGCTTATGCATGGGGAATTGTTGGAACTTCTCAAGCGGGAGGATGGGACAACAGCACACCAATGAGCTATGATCATCAAACTAAAACATGGAAAGTAACAGCAGACTTAGTTCCTGGAGCATTAAAATTCAGATTGAACAACAAATGGGATGTAAATTATGGCCCTGCTGATGAGTCTAAAAATGTTATTACTAAAGATAATGCAGGTGCTTACACCATTTCTGAGGCAGGTACCTATGAAGTTACCTTCACGATTGATGAAACCGATCCAAACACAAATGGCTATCCTGCAACAGCAACTTGCACTATAGTTAAAAAATAATCTAGCACATTCATACTGGTTAGATTAGTTTTGAGTGATACCTGCCTTTCTGAGCAAAAGGCAGGTTATCTAAAAAAACTGCTGCTCAAACCTATCCAATTTAATTTTAAAATTATGAAGTCTAACTCCAACATTTTTCTTGCTTTACTGCTTTCAATAGCTTTTGTGTCGTGCAGTTCTTCTGAAGAAAACCCAAATCCAGAGCCAAATCCAGGGACAGAAAATGAATATCAGCAGTATGGATCTCCATTTGATAAAGTGGCAGCCAACGAAGATGCCGTAATTTATCAGGTAAATGTGCGCTCTTTTAGTGCTGAAGGAAACTTAAAAGGTGTTCAGAAACGACTTGGAGATATTCAGAAACTAGGTGCCAATGTCATTTATCTGATGCCTATTTATCCTGTTGGAAAAATAAAAACAGCCGGAAAATTAGGCTCCCCTTATTCTATTAAGGACTACAAAGCTGTTAATTCTGATTACGGAACATTAGAAGATCTTCGCGCTTTAGTTACAGAAGCACACAGCAAAAATATGGCGGTGATTTTAGACTGGGTTGCCAATCATACTTCTTGGGACAATCAATGGATAACGGCTCATCCTGATTGGTATCAAAAAGATGCCAGTGGAAACATTACTATTCCGCCTGGCACAAACTGGCAAGATGTGGCGCAGTTAAATTACACCAATGCAGAAATGAAAAAGGCTATGATTGATGCCATGTCATATTGGGTTTACAATGCCAACATTGATGGCTTTAGATGTGATGCAGCCGATTTTGTTCCGATGAATTTCTGGTCAGAGGCGATTTCTAAAATCCGTAAAATCAAGAACCAAAGAATGATATTAATGGCAGAAGGTACTAGAGCCAATCATTTTGATGCAGGATTTGACTATACTTTTGGTTTTGCTTATTTCGGCGCTTTAGAAAAAGTGTTTTCAGAAGCTCAGCCTGCAAGTTATCTTCAAACTGAAAGCTCTAAAGAATATGGACAGCTGGACGCTTCAAGAAGAATTGTACGTTATACCACAAATCACGACGTGAATCTTTCTGACGGAACTCCACTTGAACTTTTTGGAGGAAAAAAAGGTTCTCTTACGGCTTTTGTAATTGCATCAAGCATGAAATCTGTTCCTATGATTTATAATGGTCAGGAAATTGGGTACAACAAACGCATCGATTATTTTGACAACGTTCCTATCGATTGGTCTACTGCAGATAATGACATGCTTTTGGAATATCAGAAAATAATTGCCTTTAGAAATTCAAGTGAAGCGCTTCGAAAAGGAAAACTGACGGGCTACAGCAGTAATGAGGCAAGCGTTTTTACAATGGAAACTACAAATGACAAAATCTTAATTGTAGCAAATATTAAAAATAAATCCATTAAATACACGGCTCCAATTGCTTTGACTAATACCAACTGGAAAGATGCATTAACTGGAAGTACAATTTCTATTGGTTCAGAAATTAATTTAGAAGCTTACCAATATTTAATACTTAAAAAAGAATAAAAGCTTTTAATAAAGTTAGATTTGCAAAAAACTAAATAAAATGAATTTTCAATCCCAAAAAACATTGCTTCAGATGCGTTTGAACAAAAAAGCAGCGCTTTTATTTTTTGTTATCCTAAGTGTATTTTCGCTTCAGGCACAAGAAATAACTTCGCCAGACAAAAATCTTTCTCTAAAATTTGAGTTAAAAGAAGGCGGCATTCCGTCTTACCAATTATCATACAAACAGAAACCAGTTATTAAACCGAGTTCTTTAGGTTTAGAACTTAAAAACAATGCTTCGTTTATGGATGGTTTTACCATTACAAATACAGCACAATCTTCTGTGGATGAAAATTGGAATCCAGTTTTAGGAGAAGAAAAAACAATTCGAAATCATTACAACGAATTGGTTGTCACTTTAGCGCAAGCGAAAAACAACAATAGATTTATCCGCATTCGTTTCCGTTTATTCAACGACGGATTGGGATTTAGATATGAATTTCCTAAACAAAATGACCTGAATTATTTTGTAATTAAAGAAGAGCGCACCGAATTTCAATTGGCTGGAAATCATAAAATTTTCTGGATTCCAGGAGATTATGACACCAACGAATATGCTTATACAACTTCGAAGATTTCAGAAATCCCTTCTTTGATGAAAAAAGCTACGATTGAAATTAATGCACAGCAGCCAATCAAAGAATTGTCCGTACAAACACCATCAATGATGAAGTCTGATGATGGTTTATATATCAACATTCACGAAGCAGGATTAATTAACTATCCCGCAATGTATCTTGAAGTTGATGCTAAAACCAACAAAATGACAAGTCATTTGGCACCTGATGCTGTTGGTGCAAAAGGCTACATGCAGACTGATGCTCAAACACCTTGGAGAACTATTGTGGTGAGTGATAAAGCAACTGATATTTTAGCTTCAAAATTAATTTTAAACCTTAACGAACCAACCAGTTATAAAGATGTTTCATGGATTAAACCAGTAAAATACATCGGAATTTGGTGGGAATATTTCGTTGCAGGAAGAAGTACGTGGGCTTTCGGGAAAGAAAACAACGTAAAAATGACAGATGATTTTACGAAACTTACTCCAAATGGAAAACACGGAGCTACAACAGAACGTGCAAAAGAATACATAGATTTTGCTTCTAAAAATGGTTTTGATGCGATCCTTATCGAAGGTTGGAACATTGGTTGGGAAGACTGGATTGGCAATTGGAAAGAAGATGTTTTTGATTTTGTAACTGCATATCCAGATTTTGATGTAAAAGCGGTTCATGCTTATGCAGCTTCAAAGGGTGTGAAAATTATCATGCATCATGAAACCTCTGGATCGGCTACAAATTATGAGCGCCGTCTAGATCGTGCTTTTCAATTTATGAATGATAACGGTTATGATGCTGTAAAAACAGGTTATGTAGGACAGATTATTCCGCGTGGCGAACATCATGACGGACAATGGATGGTAAATCATTACATCAACGTTGCGAAACGTGCTGCCGATTATAAAATTATGATTAACAGTCACGAAGCCGTTCGACCAACAGGATTAAACCGAACTTTTCCAAACTGGATTGCTCAGGAATCAGCGCGCGGTACTGAGTTCGAATCTATGGGAGGATTAGCTCCAGATCACACTACAATTCTGCCATTTACCCGCTTAATGGGAGGTCCAATGGATTATACACCAGGAATTTTCCAGACCGATCTTTCGTATTATGGAACAGGAAGTTCACAACGAGTGAATACCACTTTAGTAAAACAATTAGCTTACTATGTAACTATGTACAGTCCGCTGCAAATGGCTGCTGATATTCCGGGGAATTATGAGCGTTTTCCAGATGCATTTCAGTTCATTAAAGATGTGGCTGTAGATTGGGATAACAGTTATATTCTTGAAGCCGAACCTGGAGATTATATTACAATTGCCCGTAAAGCAAAAGGCAAAAATGAATGGTTTATTGGCGGTATTACAGATGAAAATGGAAGAACAGCAAACATCTCATTTGATTATTTACCCGCAGGAAAAAATTTCGTTGCCACCATTTATGCCGATGCTAAAGATGCTAATTGGAATCAGAATCCACAGAAATATACCGTTACTAAAGTTCTTGTAAACTCAAAAAGCAAATTGAAGCAGTATTTAGCTCCAGGCGGTGGTGTTGCTATCAGCATCAAAGAAGGAAATTCTGCAGAATTAAAGGGATTGAAAAAATTATAATTTAAGATACTCAGTATCTAAGTTTTTTTACCACGAATTTCAGAATTAAGATTTTCTAGATAAATCCTTAATTCGATAATTCGTGGCAGAAAAACCTATGCTCATTTTTGAGCAAAAAAAGCTTACTATTTTGAAACTATTAACCACAAAATGTTTGTCGAATTTAAAAACAATGCGAGTGAGAATGAATTTTAGTTAGAAATGCCGACAAGCATTCAAAAAACTATTATTATGAAAATCAAAATTACCACTAGATTATTTCATATTACCAAAGCATTAGTTTGCTTTCTACTATTATTTGCAAGTTCAGTTTATGCACAAGATCCTCCGCAGTATGGAACACCATTTGCTGGAGTGCCTGACACGAGAGATATCAATATGTATCAGGTCCATATACGTCCGTTTAGTGCCAACGGAGATTTAGCCGGAGTAACCGCCCGATTAGACAATATAAAGGCACTTGGCACCAATGTTATTTATTTAATGCCGATTTTTCCCCACGGTACCGATTCCCGAAGTTCACCTTCGCCCTATTGTATCAAAGATTTTAAAGCTGTTGGATCAGAATATGGTTCTTTGGCCGATCTAAGAACTTTAGTTGATGGTGCTCACAGCCGCGGAATGGCGGTAATTTTGGATATTGCCATCAACGGAACTTCTTGGGATAATGTCTGGATTGCTTCACATCCTGAATATTATAAACGAACTGGCACAACAATTCAGCAATTAGGAAACTTCTCCGATATTGCAGCGCTAGATCTTAACAGTTCGGCAACAAGAGCAGCGATCAAAGATGCCATGCGTTATTGGATTTTTGCCGCCAACATTGATGGTTACCGCTGTGACTATGCTAATAATCCTCCTTTAGATTTTTGGTCAGAAGTGAATTCAAATCTTCGAAGTATAACTTCTCATAACTTATTAATGTTAGCCGAAGGAGACAGACAAGAAAACTTTCAGGTTGGTTTCGACATGAATTATGGCGACAGATGGTTTCATAGCGGTTTATACGATATTGCGAATGGAGGGCCAGTTTCTCAAAGGCTTCAGGACCAAACTACTTATGAATATGCTAAAGCAACGGGTAATCAGCAAATCGTTAGATATACTGGTAACCATGATACTTACACCAATGATGATGGCGTAAGAAGACCATTCGTAGCATTTAAAAACCACAACGGAATCGTTGCCAACTTCTTAGTTTCAGCCTACATGAGAGGGGTTCCTTTTTTAATGAGCGGACAAGAAATCGACTACGAACCCAAAACTGACTGGCCGTGGCAGAACTTTAAATTTAACTGGTCTCAAAATCCAACAGCAGCCGCAGATTTTGCAAAAATCTTAAATTTCAGAACGACAAGTGCTGCAATTCGTCGTGGAGATTTAACCACCTATGCGAATGACGACATCAGTATTTTTACCAAAACATTGGGTACAGAAAAAGTTATTGTAATGTCGAATTTGAGAAATGCCTCAAAATCGTATGTAATTCCAGCAGCTTTGGCAGGGACTTATGTAAATCCGTATAATAACAATGCTTCGGTAACTTTAACAGCAGGTACAACACGCAATTTTGCCGCTTACGAATATTTAGTTTTAACGAATACCAATGCGCCTGTTGTAGCCGTAACTGGAGTTTCAGTTAATCCTACAACGGTAACTGTAGGTTTAGGAACAACACAGCAGTTAAATGCAACGATTGCTCCAGCAAATGCTACAAACCAAAATGTAACTTGGACATCGAGCAATACAGCTGTAGCAACTGTAAATGCTTCTGGATTGGTTATGGCAGTTTCAGCAGGAATAGCAACAATTACAGTTAAAACAGTTGACGGAAACAAAACGGCTACTTCTGCTATAACTGTTGCTGCGATTCCAGTTTCTTCTGTGGCAGTTTCCCCAACTTCTACAAGTCTGTATGCTGGAAATACACAACAGCTTTCGGCGACAATTTCTCCAGCAAATGCCACGAACAAAAATGTAACGTGGAGTTCAAGCAACAACGCAATTGCAACGGTAAACTCAATCGGACTTGTAACAGCAGTTGCTGCCGGAACAGCAACTATTACAGCAACGACACAAGACGGAAACAAAACGGCCTCAGCTACCATTACGGTTAATCCAAATACGAATTTTACCGTTTATTTCTATAAACCATCAAACTGGGGAACTGGAATTAAAATCTATTATTGGAGTGCTTTACCCACGGGAATTTTAGCAAATGCAACTTGGCCGGGCGTAAACATGACCGATGCTGGAAACGGGTGGTACAGCTATACTTTCACTAATGTAACTTCAACCAATTTAATTTTTAATGACGGAACCAATCAAACTGCAGATTTAAGCAGAGATAAAAACGGCTGGTACATGAACAGCACTTGGTACGATTCAAATCCTGGAACAGGTGTTGCAGTTACAAGCGTAAGTTTGAGTCCAACCACAGCATCATTAAATGTTGGCGGAACACAGCAATTGACTCCAACGGTTCTTCCTTCAAATGCAACGAATAAATCGGTTACATATAGTTCAAACAATATGGCTGTTGCAACTGTAAATGCTTCTGGTTTAATTACCGCTGTAGCGAATGGAACGGCGACAATTACCGTTGCAACTGTTGATGGAAACAAAACCAGCACATGTTTAGTGTCGGTTACGACAGCTCCTAGTGGAGGAAATTATTACACTATCAAAAACAGATGGACAGGTGCTTATTTATCTGATGCAGGAACAAATACAGGATACGGAGCAACCGTTTCTGGAAACAATTACAAATGGCAGAAAATTGCTATTGATGCCACTTATTTTGTCCTAAAAAATGTAGCAACTGGCGAATTGATGAATATCGAAGGGCAAACTGGAAATGTACAATGCAATATAACCGATACTACTTTCTGGAGTGCGCAATGGTCAAGCGATTACATTGACGGAACTTGGGTTCGTTTAAGAAACAGATGGCAGTCAGGAAATATTATTCATGTTGAAAACCAAACTGGCGCTGCGCAATACGGAAATTCGCAAGATGGATGGTATAGTGCACAATGGCAATTGGAAGCGACAACAGTTGGAACTTCAAAAATGGCTTTAAATGTGGAAGAAGTTTCTACAACTGAACCCGAGGTTAGCATTTATCCAAATCCTGCAATTAATAATAAGTTTAATATTGTAATGCCTGAATTAGCAAGTGGAGATTCTGCTCAAATTTTCGTTTCAGATTTAAACGGAAGAACTCTTTTGACAGAAAGACTTTCGGCTTCAGGACAAGTGAACCATCATTTATCTTCAGGAGTGTATGTTGTAAATGTTATTTCTAAAGATTTTAAAGCTACTAAAAAACTTATCGTTAAATAAATTCGATTTGGTTGAAATAGAAAAGCGCATGAAATTATCATGCGCTTTTTTTTATCTTTTAAAATGTATAATTCAGAGCAAGTCCGAAATTGTTCTCCGATGTGATTTCGTTTTTATTTAATGCGGGTTTAAAAGTTAAATTCTCATTTACATTAAACTGAGATAAAGCCGCATCAACGTTAGCATCTATAATGTTTAAGACATAAAAACCAACCATAAACAAAGCAGATAAATCTCTATTTCTTTGATAGCCTTTTTGAGCTGTAATCAACTGGCTTTCGCTTAATCTTGCTAAAAATTCAGAATCGCTTTTTTTACCTTCAAGCCTATTTTTGTATTCGTTTCTATAAAGATTGTAATTCTTCTGATTGTCGATGTAGAAATAGGCACTCGTACCAATAGCACCATATACCAACGGAAGTTTCCAATATTTTTTATTATAAATCTGTCCTAAACCAGGCAAGACTGCTGAATAAAAAGCTGCTTTTGCTGGACGAAGCGGATCGATTGTTTCTGATTTTAAGGAATCATTAGAAATAATTCTATCTTTTCCCTGAGCGAAAATTGAAGTAAATCCAAGAAGTAAAAAAAGAACAAGAAGTTGATTCTGCATATAAAGTGTCTTTGAAAATTTTGGTTCAAAGAAAACTTTTTAGTTCTAAGGTTTTTCTTAAATAAAAGATAAAGAAAACTTAATTTTTAAATCAAGTGATAATCAGAGACATATGTTTAAAAAGCAAAAATAATACTACAAATTTTGTAATATTCAACTTAAAACTGTTACTTTGCAACATGAAAACTACAACAGTAAATAAGGAAGCAATTAAACAAGCCATTATCAAGATGAGAGATGATAAGGTTGCCGTACGCTCTTTTTTACAAGGAAAAACTTCTGCAGAAACCTTAACTTCAAAAGGTATCAAACTTGTTAAAACAATATAATTATACTTTTAATTCTGATTCTGGTTATTATAGTTTCTTTACAAAAAGACAAATTGAATACAGAGTTGCTTTCTACGAAGATTTCACGTTAGCATCTTGCGTTGGGAACGATATAGAACTTGGAAATGTTTATCAAATTACTATAGACAAAATTAGCTCTAGGCCTGAACAATTTGATGTATTGATTTCAAAAACAATTAAAAACATTATTGCCACATTTTTTGAAAATATTCATGATGCATTAATTTATATTTGTGATGATAATGATAAAAAGGCATTTCAAAGATTTTCTGTTTTTGATAGATGGTACAAAAAAAGTTCCATGACCAATTATATCACAAAGATTGATAATATTATTGAATTTGATTCCGATACAGAAACTATTAAACTTTATACCTCTTTAATGTTTCATACAGAAAATACGAACTTTAAAACTATAACAGAAGCTTTTAATAATATCAGCAATGTTTTAAATGGAGCAAAACCATAGATAGTTCTGCAATAAAAAAACCGATATATTTCTATATCGGTTTTTTTATTTATTAATATCACTTTACTCCTCAAACAATTCCATCAATTCCAGCGCACGTTTTATCGACTTCACATTTTCAAAAGTCAATAACAAACGTAAGCCGTTTACGGTTTGTTTTTCTTTCATTTTGCAAAGATTACTATGCTTTTGAACAAAATTCAAGACATTTCTAAACTTCACAGATTGATAGTAATCTGATTGCTGATCGGATACAAAATAACCAATCATTTTGCCTTGTTTCAAGACTAATTTCTCGATTCCAACTTTTGTTGCGATCCATTTAATTCTGATGCTGTTTAATAAAGCAACTGCAGGTTTTGGCAATGGTCCGAAACGGTCAATAAGTTTTTTCTCAAATTCTTGTAATCCCGCTTCGTCTTTTATTGCTCCTAATTCGTTGTATAAAACCAAACGTTCCGAAACATTATTGATATATTCATCTGGGAATAAAAGCTCGAAATCGGCATCAATTTGAATGTCTTTTACATACTCTTTGGTATCAATATCATTTTCTTCAGGATACAAATCTTTGAATTCGTTTTCCTTCAATTCTTCAATCGCTTCATTCATGATTTTTTGGTACGTATCAAAACCAATTTCGTTGATGAAACCGCTTTGTTCTCCGCCCAATAAATCTCCAGCACCGCGAATCTCCAAATCTTTCATGGCAATGTTAAAACCACTTCCCAGTTCGCTGAATTGTTCCAACGCCTGGATACGTTTTCTTGCATCTTCGGTCATTGATGAATACGGCGGACAAATGAAATAACAGAATGCTTTTTTGTTACTTCGCCCTACTCGACCGCGCATTTGATGCAAATCTGACAACCCGAAATTATTCGCATTATTAATGAAAATTGTGTTCGCATTTGGAACGTCTAAACCGCTTTCGATAATGGTTGTTGCCACCAAAACGTCAAAATCTCCATTCATGAAACCTAACATCAGTTCTTCGAGTTTGGCGCCGTCCATTTGTCCGTGACCAATTCCGACTCTTGCATTTGGAACCAAACGCTGAATCATTCCGGCCACTTCCTTGATATTTTCAATTCTATTATTGATGAAGAAAACTTGTCCGTTTCTCTGAATTTCATACGAAATCGCATCACGAATAATTTCTTCATTAAAACCAACCACATTTGTTTCAATCGGATATCGATTTGGCGGAGGTGTTGTAATTACAGACAAATCTCTCGCCGCCATCAAAGAAAACTGAAGCGTTCTCGGAATTGGCGTTGCTGTTAATGTCAACGTATCAACATTTGCTGCAATAGTTTTCAGTTTATCTTTTACGTTTACACCAAACTTTTGCTCCTCATCGACAATCAATAAACCTAGGTCTTTAAAAACTACATTTTTGTTTACCAATTGATGTGTTCCGATTACGATATCTAGTTTTCCTTCGGCTAAATCTTTTAAAGTCTGTGTTTTTTGTTTTGCCGTTCTAAATCGGTTTAAATAACCAATTGTAACTGGCATATCTTTTAAACGCTCAGAAAAAGTTCGATAATGCTGATATGCCAAAATCGTAGTTGGCACTAAAACTGCCACTTGTTTACTATTGTCAACCGCTTTAAAAGCAGCACGAATTGCAACCTCTGTTTTTCCGAAACCAACGTCACCACAAACCAAACGATCCATTGGGCGATCGCTTTCCATATCGGCTTTTACTTCCGCCGTCGATTTCATTTGGTCTGGCGTATCTTCGTAAATAAACGAACTTTCCAATTCGTTTTGCAAATAACTGTCTGGCGCAAACTGAAACCCTTTTTCTAAACGGCGTTTTGCATACAGCTGGATCAAATTGAATGCAATATGTTTGACGCGCGCTTTGGTTTTTTGTTTTAAAACCTTCCAAGCGTTCGATCCAAGTTTATAGATTTTAGGCGGAGTTCCGTCTTTTCCGTTATATTTCGAAATTTTATGCAGCGAGTGAATGCTCACATACACAATATCATTATCGGCATAAACCAATTTTATGGCTTCCTGCGTTTTACCTTCAACCTGAATTTTTTGCAGTCCCCCGAACTTCCCGATTCCGTGATCGATATGTGTTACATAATCTCCAACCGAAAGTGCCGTTAATTCTTTAAGAGTAATATTCTGCTTTTTCGAATATCCATTTTTGATGTTGAATTTATGATAACGTTCAAAAATCTGATGATCGGTATAAGCCGTTATCTGATTTTCTTCATCAATAAACCCTTGATATAAAGGCAATACAATGGTATGATACTGCTTTCTGATATTTTCTGAATTGGCTTCATCTAAGCTTTCAAAAATATCGTGAAAACGTTTTGCTTGTGTTTCATTCGAACAGAACAAATAATTTACATATCCGTTAAAATGATTCTCGCTCAGATTATTCAACAACAAATCAAATTGTTTGTTGAAAGATGGCTGTGGCTGAATATGAAATTCGAATTTTTTAGTGGATTTAAAAATAGGTCTTGAGGCCAATTCTACCACCGAAAAATCCAAAGCACGTTTAATAAACGAAGCCTGATTTAAGAATAATTGTTCTGGAGTGGCGTGTTTTATTTCTTTCGAAAGTTTCTCAAAAGCTTCTTCTGCTCTTGCAAATTGTTTGTCTAATTGGCTAAAAAGTCCGTCAGTATTTTGAATGAAAAGAACTGTTTTTTCGGCAATATAATCTAAAAAACTTTCTCGATTTTCCTGAAAAAGTTTGTTCTCCACATTCGGGATAATCGTGATTTTTTTATGTGTTTCGACAGATAATTGCGTCTCCACATCAAAAGTTCTGATGCTGTCTACTTCGTTTCCAAAAAACTCAATTCGATACGGATGATCGTTGGAGAAAGAGAATACATCGACAATTCCTCCACGAACTGAAAATTCGCCTGGTTCTGTAATGAAATCTACTCTTTTGAATTCGTATTCAAATAAAACTTCGTTAATAAAATCAATCGAAATTTTATCATTTAAAGCCACTTTTAAAGTGTTTTTATCGAGTTCTCTTCTCGTAACAACTTTTTCAAAAAGCGCTTCAGGATACGTAACAATTATGGCAGGTTTTTTTCTTGAATTAATTCGATTTAAAACCTCAGCCCGAAGCAGAACATTGGCATTGTCGGTTTCATCAATCTGATAGGGACGGCGAAATGATGCTGGATAAAACAACACATCTTGTTCTCCAATCATCTGCTCCAAATCGTTTAGATAGTACGCCGCTTCTTCCTTGTTGTCTAAAACAATCAGAAAGGGCAGTTCAGTTTTCCTGAAAACAGAACGTATTATAAAAGAAACAGCAGATCCCAACAATCCGCTGATATTCATTTTTACCTGATTTCCTTCCAGTAAACTTTTAGCAATCTGCTCGGCTTTTGGCAGATTATCGTAGGTTGTATATAAGGCGTTTTTACTCAACTTTTGGTATATTTTTATCTAAAGGCGGTGCCGAACTCGGAATCGCGCGTGTTGTGTCTAACATTCTAAGGAAATCTTCTTCTCCTTGTTCTTTAGGTATTTTGGCTTTTTCGACAATTTTATCCATTTGTCTTTCTAAAGAAATCAGCTCTTTGTTGATTTCTTGTATCAAAAACACCACTTTATCATCTGGAATGGTACTCAAATGAATAAATAAATCCAACATTTTAATTTTAGTAATCAAAATAGAAATACGGCTTTTGATCTGTGGCTGATTAAATTGAGCCGGAATATTATTATTTAAAGCCATTGCTTTCTTAGAAATCGCTGCCGACTTTTTCTGAAAAGCCCCAATTGTCTTTCTAGGCTTCTCTCCAATTTCTTTATTAAATTCACGCCACTCTGTCCAGGAATTCAATTGTGATTCTGAAATCTCATTAATAGGTTCGTCTAGAAAAGTCCAACCTTTATTTATGTTGTTAAAAATAGCTTCTTTCTTTTTTGCTTCTTTTGCATTTTCTGC
>Ga0308157_10001679_pt1 | contig 42421 bp, 23 predicted proteins | sample PhyBR1_FD_201035 | JGI IMG/M metagenome (GOLD analysis project Ga0308157, IMG submission 201035) | Phyllosphere microbial communities from UC Gill Tract Community Farm, Albany, California, United States - DLSLB.R1 | ecosystem: Host-associated > Plants > Phyllosphere > Unclassified | place: USA... | reverse complement strand
AAAATAGCCGGTTTTAGCCTGCTAAATCATTTTTTCAAAAAAAATATCGTTGCTAACTAAATGATTAGCAGAACTTAAAAAATTAATAGCAATAATAAATTATAAAAGGTTTGCAGATTAGCTTCAATTTCCTACTTTTGCAGCGGAGAGCTGGCAGAGTGGTCGAATGCGGCAGTCTTGAAAACTGTTGACTGTAACAGGTCCGGGGGTTCGAATCCCTCGCTCTCCGCCAAAATGGTTTCAAAAACCAACAAAAGCCTGCAAATCGTATGATAGCAGGCTTTTTTCGTTTCCGGCACTACAGAAAACATGCATGAATTCGCATAGTTCTGGTGAGTGATTCGGTGAGTAAAACGAAAAATTGAAATGACTCACCGAATTCATTATAAAACACTGACCATCAATATGTTCATAAAATGAACATCTTGACTTTTGAATACTGCAAAGCTAAATTTGTTAACCATTAATGTAAGACATTATGAAAACCAATTTCAGCTTGCTCTTCTATTTGAAGAAGTCAAAAAATTATCAAAACGGCCCTGTAGCAATCTACATGAGGATTACTGTTGATGGTAAAAGATCCGAAATCACGACAGGAAGATCCTGTGAACCGGAGAAATGGATTGTTGCCACCGGTCGGATCAATGGGAAAAAGGAGGATGCAAGGTCCTTGAACGCCTACCTAACGGACCTACAGATGAAGGTCTATGAAGCGCACCGTCAGCTTACCCTAGGCGACAAACTGATTACTGCGGAAGCCATCCGCGACAGGTTCCAGGGAAAAGAAGAGAAACAGACTACATTGATCGGGGTCTTCACGGAGCATAACCGTAAGATGGAAGTTCTGGTAGGGACCGAGTATACCAAAGGCACAGCTCAAAGATACCGCACTTCCCTTAAACACACTGAGGATTTTTTGCAATGGAAATATTCTGTAAGTGATGTAGAGCTTAAAAAGGTGAACCATGAGTTTATTACCGAATATGATTTTTATTTGCGGTCGGTCAGGAAATGCAACAACAACTCCGCAGTAAAGTACATGAAGAATTTCGGTAAGATTATCAGAATATGCGTTTCCAACGAATGGATGTCCTTTAATCCATTTTTGAACTACAAAAACAAGGTTAAGCCAGTCGAGAGAGTATGTCTGAACGAAGAGGAAATTGAGAAGATTGCCCGTAAACCGATGGTAAGCGAGAGACTGGAACAGGTCAGGGACATATTTCTTTTCTGCTGTTTTACAGGACTTTCTTACATTGACGTAAAGCAATTACGGGAAACTGACATAGTACTGGGTATAGACGGTGAATATTGGTTTCGATCAAAAGACAGAAGACCAATGTTCCCTCCCGTATACCATTACTGCCAAGGGCGACCGCATTGATTGAGCGTTATAAAAACCATGCCGCCCGCCAGGTCACAGGGATGATATTTCCGGTCTGCAGCAACCAAAAAATAAACAGCTATCTCAAAGAGATCTCAGATGTTTGCGGTATCAGGAAACAGATCACCTTCCATATCGCCAGACATACTTTCGCAACAACCGTTACAATGTTAAAGGGAGTGCCCATAGAAAGCGTATCAAAGATGCTCGGCCATACCAATATCCGAACTACACAGCACTATGCCAAGATCCTCGACATCAAAGTGGGCGCAGATATGGCCAAATTGAAAGCAGAGACTAAATATGAGCCGATCAACTTCAACCAAAAGATTGTCCGGACCAAATTACATGACCATGAAAGACAGTTATAATATGATCAATATAGCTGATGAACTGATCATCAACCGGATCTATATCATCAGGGGTCAGAAGGTGATGCTGGATGAAGACCTCGCGGAGCTCTACATGGTAACGACAGGAAATTCAGGGGCAACATTGTTTTCCAGGGTATGTTTGAGGTGATGTGCATAATAGTCCGGATAATCTTCCGCGTCCAATTTATAGAGTTTTAACAGAAAGTGGCTATCGGCATTTTGTCTCCAAGGGCCGAAAAGATTGCCGATGTCGTAAGGATGAGGAAAAAAGTCAAAGCGTTTACGAGCTTTAAAAAAATCAGCTTTCATGGGCTATTATTGATAAAGTAAATTTCTAAGGAATTATATAAATTTAAATCAAAAAAATTACACATAGGAGTTTTTGCCAATCGATTGTGGTGACGCAGCAAAATACTTGATCATTTATTTAATCCATTTTATTTACACTTTTAGCTAAATGAAAAATGCGCAATAGTGATTTTTCGACATTAAAGCCGCCGGATAGTATCGAAAAAGCTAACTTCTAACAATTACATCTCTAGGTGATATCATTAAAAATGTTCTTTCTCACTCAGCGATAGATTTAAAAAGAGGCTAAGACAATCAAACAGTCATTTTGCCCGTAAGTAGGCGTAAGTTTGAAAATGGGAACTGTCTCAAAATAGAATCTTGAAAAACGCCAAACATACTGAGCGAATGATAAGAAAGTCCGAACGAACTAATCGCGAGGATTTTTTTTTTGACGAGAGGATTTCTCAACTATTTTAATAAAATATAAGTTCACAAAAAAATGCAAAAAGAACACAGTATTATTTAACTTAGTTCATTAATACTAAACAAAAATAAAGCAAATCTTCAATTCATTATTTTGATAAACTGACTACAAAAAAATATGCATGTTATAAATACTATTTATGAAATTAAGCACCTTAATAATTTTTGTGAGCATAAATAATATTAAATTAATAATAATTTACATCTGAAAAAACCCAAATTATTGGCAAACTATAAAAGTTATACTGACCAGGAGTTGCTTGCATTATTGAAAACTAAAGATGAGCTGGCCTATAAAGAAATCTACGAAAGATTTTGGTCTATACTTTACCGACATGCGAGAAGAATGCTTACTGATGAAGAAGAGGCGGAAGATGTTGTACAGGAAGTTTTTCTTACACTCTGGAACAAAGCCAACAACATTGAATTAAGAACATCTTTACCTAATTATCTTTACACTGTTGCACGAAATAAAATTTTCGACCATTTTGACCATACCAAAGTAAAGGCCAGGTACATGGCATCACTCGAAAAATTTATAGAGCAGGGTAATTATGAAACAGATTACCTCATCCGCGAAAAACAGCTCTTTTTATTGATACAACAGGAAATTGAATGCCTGCCAGAAAAAATGCGGGAAATTTTTAAGCTTAGCAGAAACTCAAATTTAAGTTATCAGGAAATTGCTGAACGTTTAAGTGTGACAGAAAACGTAGTTAGAAATCAAATTAGCAGAGCTTTAAAAATATTAAGAACTAAATTCGGTGTATTAGCTTTAATTTACCTATACATTAAATAACTGAAAACAAGCATCTTATTATTTTATTCGTATTTATTTGAATTTTAGTGAGAGTCACTAATACAGTTCCCCGTCTTTACTTATATCAATCTAAATGGTTAAGGGGAAATGAAAGGCAAAAAAGCAGCGTTATTATTTGATAAGTATCGAAATGGGAAAGCAAATCCTCATGAAAAAGCTATTGTTGAAAGTTGGTATTTAAACGAAATCCCTAGGTCTTCTTCGGTTAATGAGGATATAGACTATCTAATTACTCAAGATAAGATATGGAATAAAATTATAGCAAATCGGCCTTATCAAAAACAGATTACACCTAAATGGATGCCTATAGCAGCGGCAGTTTTGGTGGTGTTTTGTGTGGGCATGTTATATTATTTATTAAGCAAACCAAACGAGAAGGTTTATAATGCTAAAATTGTTCCAGGAAAAGTTGGTGCAACACTTACTTTGGCAAATGGGAAAAGCATTAAATTAACCGATGCTGCCCGGGGCCAGCTGGCAAATGAAGCTGGTATAAATATCGTTAAAACAGCAGATGGTGAAATTGTTTACCAGGTGACTGATGCTAAAAATGATGTAGATCATATCAATACCTTAACCACTTCCAAAGGCGAAACTTATCTGGTGGTACTTCATGATCAATCAAAAGTATGGATGAATGCTGCCTCAAGCCTTACTTACACCACTAATTTAGAGAAAGATGGTTTGCGTATGGTTAGCCTGAGTGGTGAAGCTTATTTCGAAATTACCAAAGATAAACGCCATCCATTTGTAGTCACAACCAAAGGTCAACAGGTAAAAGTCCTTGGCACTCATTTCAATATAAATGCTTACGATGATGAGCAGGCCATTAAAACGACTTTATTAGAAGGTTCGGTTGAAATAAACAACGACATTATCCTTAAGCCAAACCAGCAGGCGATATTAACTAATAAAAGGATAAAGGTTATTCCGGTAATAGCCGACTCTTTTATCGATTGGCAGCAAGGTGTATTTAATTTTGAAGATGAAAATCTATATGCCATCATGAGAAAAATTGCACGCTGGTATGATGTAGATGTTGTTTATTCAGGACCAGAAACTGATCCACAGACTTTTTCAGGGTTCATGGCAAGATCTGCCGATATCCAAAAGGTACTTCAGAATTTGGCTGAAATCAGCAATGTTAAATTCAAGGTAAAAAACAGAGTAATAACGGTCTCAAGATAACAAAAAACAGAAACACCAAATGAGCTTAACTGGCGCAAAATAATATAATAATCAATTAACCAATTCACTATGAAGAAAACAACAATCCGGACTAACTGCTGAAATTTAGGAGCCTGTAGCAAAATGCTATAAAAAAACCAGAAGTGCGGCAAACACCTCTGGCAAATGTTCAGGCAACCTGCGAACCAATTCTTGACAATTAATTACAATTAAACCCAAACTGAACAAATGTATGAAAATTTGTATGAACGCAACATGTGTGTATAGCTCGCGCATGAGGAAATTTCTATTTGCTATGAAAATCACCACGTTTTTAATGTTTATGATAATTATGCAGGTAAGCGCGAATAGCCTTGCCCAAAAAATTAATTTTTCTAAACAAAACGTCACCTTAAAAGAGTTTTTTTATGTGATTAAAAAACAAACAGGTTATAATATTTCTTATTCCAATCAGGCAATTAATGATGCGACAAAAATCGATGTAAATTTTAATGATGTACTGCTCGAAACTGTTTTAACGAAAGTTTTAGCTAACCTGAACGTTACCTTCAAAGTAAATGAGAACAACATTACCATAAAGCCATTATCGCAACATACTATTACAAACAATGCTCAACTTAAAGACGACCTTTTTTTGCTTAAAGGATATGTGTTTGATACCTCTGAGCCGCCCGTTCCACTCCAGTCTGTAACGGTAACCGTTAAAGGGACCGCACGTAAGACCGTAACAGAAGCTGATGGAAGCTTTCAGATTAACGTAGCGAAAAATGAGTTTTTGATTTTTTCGATAACCGGTTATACACCCCGAGAAATCCCTGTTCCATCGAACCGTACTTCGATTAATATTTCCTTGAGTGAGAATGTTAGTGCATTGGAACAGGTAGTGGTAACCGGTGTAGGTACACAGCAGGTTAAAAACATCGCCAGTTCAGTGTCTGTTGTAAATATGTCCAACCTTGAGAATAAGCCAATTACCCAATTATCTCAGGCTTTACAGGGCGGTGCAACTGGTATCAATGTAACGCAGTCATCGGGTTTGCCCGGAGGCGATGCGGCTGCAATAAAAATTAGGGGGATTGCCTCCAATCTTGGATCGGCCCCCTTGGTTTTGGTTGATGGTGTGCCTTATGGAATTGATAAACTAGATCCGAATACAATAGAAAGTGTGTCGATCTTAAAAGATGCTGCTGCTGCTGCAATTTATGGCGCAAGGGCAGGTAATGGTGTAATTGTAATTACCACTAAAAGAGGTAGACCGGATATTATTGAACTAGGTTACAATTCGTTTTTTGGTTACCAGCAGCCTACAGTTGGTCATCCTAGCTTTGTTGATGCGCCTACCTATATGGAGATGGTTAACGTTGCACAGGCAAATGTCGGCGCAACAGCTACCTATAAACAAGGGGCTATAGATTCTACACGATTGGGATTAAATCCGATACTATACCCGAATACAAACTGGTATAAAACAGTAGTAAAGGAATGGACACCAATGCAACAACATTCTTTAAATGTATCAGGAGGAAATAGTACTGCACGTTTTGCCATAACTGCAACTTATTTAGATCAGCCCAATATGCTATCAGTTGGTGGTTTTAACCGTGCTACCATAAGAGGTAACACCAGCGTAAACCTTTCTAAAAATGTGGTAACGTTTCTGGATTTTGTGGCATCTAGAGAAAACATTAAGGAAACTTATGTAAGTGGCTTTGGAATGGGTGCGATATTAACTTATATCTACAGTGTGCCACCAACTATTCTGCCTAAATATCCTAACAGAGACGATAGGCCAGATTATACCTATTATGGTGTTTTCGGCGAAAATTATAATGCTGTAGCGCAATTAGAAAGAGGTGGTAAAATCAGTACAATTAAGGATGATATTTTACTTAACCTGAGGCCCAAATGGACTATTTTACCGGGCCTTAACCTAAAAGGACAATTCAGCTATCGTATATTATCGGGTTCAGTTACGGCTGCAAGAGATCAATACCTTTTCTTTGATTATTTTAACAATTCTAAAGTAGGCCGCGATTTTGAAACGGTACGTTCAGCATCAACCTCTGAAAGGAAAAGCTACTATTATATTGGAGGTAATTTGGATTATAACAAAACCTTTGGAAAACATAATGTTAACGCCATTTTATTGTACTCACAAGAATATGATAATCCCAGCCTTTGGGATATAAAAACCTTAGTTTCTTATTTAGGTAAAGTGTATTATAGTTATGACAGCAAATATCTCCTAGAGCTTGGCTTACGTCGCGACGGCTCTTCATTATTTGCTCCAGGCAAACGTTGGGGTTACTTTCCCTCGGTTGCTGCCGGGTGGAATGTTAGCAATGAGGATTTCATGAAAAAATTAACCTTTCTAAGCTCGATGAAGTTGAGAGCTTCTTATGGGTCGTTAGGTAACAATAACATCAACCCTTATGCTTACCAAACAACTATCAATACTGGAGGTATTGAACAGGTATTTGGTAACCCGGATATTACTTGGGAAAAAATGAAAATTTTAAATGTGGGTAGTGATGTTAGTCTTTTTCATAATAAAATTGACTTTACTTTCGAATGGTACAGTAAAACAACAAAAGATCTGATATTGACTCCTTTACCTAGTTTAACATCAGGACGGGGAAGCACACCAACAAATATCGGCGAATTGAATAATAAAGGGATAGAGCTTAAAATTGGTTACAACACCATTCTCAATGATAACTTAAAATTTAATACCAGTGTAGGATATTCGTATAACAAAACTAAAATCATAAAATTAGCAACCGATCTTCCTATAATACAGGGTAATACTAGGAAAATTACGGGTGGGCCATTTACACAGTTTTGGGGTTATAAAACTGATGGTTTGTTAACTTCTCAAGATATTGCCAATAAAGCACCAATAATGAGCGGGCAACAAGAAGGCGATATTAAATATGTAGATATAAATGGCGATGGCCTAATCAATACAAACGATTGGACTAGCCTCGGAAACGGCGATCCATTAAGTACTTATTTTGCCAATGTTTCAGTTACGTATAAAAATTTTGATTTCGAGGTTCAGGTTAATGGGGTGGGCAAAAACATTAAATTTTACAGTGGCAGATATGCTTACCCGCTTGATATTGGAGGCGTTAGTGGTACGCCACTTGTTGAACAAACCGATTACTGGACGCCTACAAACCTTGATGCCAAATATCCAAGATTACGCCCAACTGCAGGTAATAATGGCCAATTTTCTGATTACTGGGCTTTAAATGCAGCTTTTACCAGAATAAGATACCTGCAATTGGGTTATACCTTTCCAAAGACCATGACAAAAAAATGGGCGAAAAATTTAAGAATTTATTTAAATGCGCAGAATCCATTTACATTTTCTGATATGAAACTGATCGACCCAGAAAGTGGAGGCAGTCAATCTACTTATTCAATTATGAAAGTATACACGGTTGGTGTTAACGTAAACTTATAAGTGAAACCATTAAAAAAGATTAACATGAAACATAAAATATATGTCGTTATAATAACCATATTTTGCTTAAGCAGCATAACGAGCTGTAAAAAATACCTGGAAAGGGATAGCCCTACCGCCACTACCGATGATAAATTTTGGAAATTGGAAAGTGACTTACGGGGAAATTTAGGAGATATTTATGGAGGCATGCCAGGAGGTATACTGAACTCTCCCTGGCCCGCCAATAGCTGGATGCATTTAGAAGGGCTTTCTGATAATTTAGTGTTTAAAGGAAATTATTTAGGTGAAATAACTGCTGCCCCTTTAGGTTTAACCACGAGTTCTACCGGTATTTACGACTCTTATTATAGAGTTTCCTATGCTTACATCAGAAAAGCGTCCAGATTTTTAGAACATTATAGTACTGCATATGTACAGGATCCGAAAATAAAGGAACGTTATGCAGCCGAGGCAAAATCGTTAAGGGCTTTTTATCATCTGTTTTTATGGCTTTATTACGGCCCTGTGCCGATTGTAAAAACTTCGCTTAGTGCAGAAGATGCAAATCCGCCAAGGGCTTCACAAGCAGAAATAATCAAGTTTATTGGCGACGAATTATTGGAAGCCATCCCTAATTTGGCAGATAGCTACAATGAAGATGACAATTTCAGGTTTAGCAGAGGTACCTGCTATTCCTTATTGTCTATTTTATACCTCAATGCCAAAGATTATGCAAAAGCCGCTCAGTATTCAAAAATGGTGATTGACAATAAAGCTATATATGGATATGATTTGCATACGGCTGCTAATGCTGGGGTAAATAGTTACTCAGACCTGTTTTCTTACAATGGGATAATATCCAAAGAGCGTATAATGTTCAAAAAGGGAGCAAATAGAGAGGCGTTTTTTAGACAAGCATCCAGAAGTTTAAGCGGACAGGCGGTATCATCGCCCACGGCATCATTTGTAAATACTTTTGAAACCAAACAGGGCAAAACCATACAAGAACTTGGGGCAGATAGTTTAGCCATTTATATGCAAACTCCTACTTATCATAACAACAGAGACCCCAGGCTTGGCATAAGTGTTTTAATGCCCAATGAGGTTTTTTTGGGCAAAACCTTTAATCCTTTTGATCCGGCAGGAAGCAATTCTGATCGGATAGGACAAACATTTGCTACTCAAACCGGGTACATGTCAAAAAAATATGTTGATCCAAGTGATATTAGTAAACCTTATAGTGGTACTTTAGGTTTCTTTATTATCAGGTATGCAGAAATCTTGTTAAACTATTCAGAAGCGCTGATAGAGAGCGGCGACTACCAAAACCCTGATGTATTAACCTACATCAACCAGGTTCGTACCAGGGCGGGAATGCCAATGGCTGCTGCAAGCCAATACAATACACAAGAAAAGCTCCGCGAATTACTGAGAAGAGAAAGACGGGTGGAATTTGGCTTAGAGGGTAAACGGATATTTGATATCCGTCGCTGGAAAATTGGTGAACAAGTATTAAATGGGCCTGTTTATGGTGCATACGATCCAAATATCAACAAACCGTATTTAACAGAAACCAGGGTATTTTCGGCTAATAAAGATTATGTGTGGCCTATACCCTTGGCAGAAATGAATGCTAACCCGAATATGGTACAAAATAACGGTTGGTAATTCTTTTATAGGACAAAAGCGCCATTGTAAGGATGGCGCTTTCTAAATAATCTCAATATACTCTCTGATCGGTCTGACGGAGTAGACCAACAATCTGAAAAATATTTATTAGTTAACTTTTCTGATATCGATTTCCCATTCTTCGGTTTTAAAGGCTACAAGCAAGCCCTCATTATCAAAAAAATGCCATCAATTACAGCACTTCTAAATTGATAGCGTACAGCGACCGTGGTCTTATTACCGCATTTGAAACGGTAATCTTATTTCTAAATATTTTAATCTTTGCAGGATAACCTCGGTAAAAATTCCCTTTGGCACATATTTCTGTATCTTTATTACATTATCGAACTCAATTACAGCTTTGCTAAAAATTCTTGATCTCTTGAGGTACTGTTTTTCTTAATCCGTAAAAATTAAAGAAAATCTATTTCTGCAATTGCTAATGAGTTCTTATTTCCTGCAATTGATGTAGCTTCGATCCTAATGTACCTTGCATCCACGGCCTGCTTAAAATCGTACCTCCTTGGCGTGGGATCATTAATCAAATTACCAAATTCGAAAGTATCTGCATCTTGCCAATTTTGCCCATCACTACTTGTCTGCAGCTTCCCTTTTTCCATCATTCCATCAGAAAACTGTGCCGGAGGAGTGTAAATAAAACCAGTTAGATGATGTGAACTGCCTAAATCTACCGTAATCTGGTGATTACCAGTAGTGGGTTCAGATAGCCAGTAAGTTTGTGGCTGCGCATCAAAAGCCAGAGCAGCTTTATGCCCTTTTACTTCGCTATCAGCATTAATTAATTTCCAATCTTTTTTTATTAAACCAAATCTTGCCGAAGCGAGTGCGCCTTTTTCCTTTTGAAGGACAGCAATCGCTTTTACCTCGGCCTCACCGACTATAAAGGGGGCTGTATATTTTGTACTGGTTAAACTGGGCTGAGTTCCATTTGTAGTGTAATAAATTTCGACACCTTTACTAAGATTTGCGGTTGCGCTTTCACCGTGTGGTTTCCATCCGAACACTTCAGCTTTGGGAGCTATTGTAAGCATGCCGTTCAGATCCCTGATCAACTGAAGTTGCGGTGGCCGACTTCGATAATAGTGCGCAGTAATTGTCGAAATTGCAGCTGATCCCCTGTCAGCCAACACCTTAAATCTAAATTTTGTGGCGGTAACCTCTGGAAACCGTAAAATCCGTTTATAACCAATATTAGTCGAAGTTACTATTAATTGCCAACGACCGTTAATCCATGCTTCAAGATTATGTGATTCAACAATTTCACTATGTGTGTCAATGGCCTCCTGTATCAACAACCGGTTAATGGTAACCGGCTTGGCTGTAGAAATATATATTGTTTTTAGTTTGCCTTTTAACAGAATAAAACTTTTAGCGTCGTTGTCTAATACCTGCTTTGGGCCAATTGCTCCCTTAAATAGATTTTCACCATAGGTTTCTTTTATTCTTCTCCCTACTTCATTTAAAACGTCTACATCTTCTTCAGAAAATTTACCTTCTCTATTCGGTGGGATATTTAACAGAAATGTGGAGTTACCTCCTACCGACCTTTCATATATATCGTAGACATCGTCCGCACTTCTCACTTTTTGTTTGTCATCATCCCGATAAAACCAGCCTTCGCGTATGGAAGTATTGGTTTCGGCCTGTTGGTAGTGCAAATATTTGGCACCGTATAGTTGAGGCCTTTCTCCCAGTGATTTTGAGGTAAGGTCTGGAAAGTATGCAGCGGTATCAGGATTATATTCATACGGCACCACATTCCATTCACTTGTTCTGGTAGCACCAGATTCATTTCCGCACCAACGTACATCTTCTTTGCCAAATATGACTGCCTTTGGTGCAAGTACATGAATCATCTCTTTCCAGGCCTGATAATTATATTTTTGTCCACCTTTTGATTTTGGGGTAGCGCCATCAAACCAAACTTCGTCGACAGGACCATATTCTGTTAAAACTTCAAATAACTGGTTAAGGAAATACTCATTATAATCATCAACTCTAAATTGGAACTTGGTTCGGTTGGCAAATGGGCGTCCCGCAATGTCACGGGGAATACTACGCATTGTCATTTTACTTAAATTCCCATACAACCCGGCCGGATCTTCAATCTGAAATAAATCTGCTGGCGATAGATAAATACCTAGTTTCAAGCCTGCTTTTTTACAAGACGACGAAAGTTCTTTTAAAATATCTCCCTTGCCATGCATAAAGTCGGTAGACATGATGCCATGCTTCGTGTACCTACTCTGCCAAAGTACAAACCCATCGTGGTGTTTTACAGTCAAAATTACCATTTTCATTCCCGCGGCTTTCAATGTTTGACACCATTGATCAGTGTGAAGAGTTTTGAGATCAAAAACTTTAGGATCTTCTTTGCCTGTACCCCACTCCCTACGAGTAAAAGTATTGGGACCAATATGGATAAAGGCGATAAATTCATTTTGCAGCGCTGTTAACTGATTGGTAGTAGGTACTACCTTCGCGGCTTTGGCCAATATTGTTGCTTTATTGTCTTTGTTTCCTATGGCAATTGTATTCTGTGCATAGCCACTAGAAGTATAAATACCAAGGGCAGCCATTAATGTTAATATTTTTTTCATTTTTATTTTTTAATTCTTTTTCTATAAATCATCACGCTTAACAGCATCCTTGTTACGTCCTTCAATTAAAAAGCATGATCATTTTTCAGCTAATAGATTCATTATTATCGGCTTTAAAGCGATAGCCCATGCCCTGTATCCATCTGGTTGTAAATGAATACCGTCCGATCCATATTTTAAAGTATCCAGATCGCCGTTGGGTAGCATAAATGGTGCAGCAATAGATTGGTATTTAAATTTGTTGTGCGGTTGTTTAGCCAGCAGGCGATGGACTTCTTCATACTTTTTCCTTCGCTCCTCATCCTTTTTTAAGCCGGTGGGTAAAGGTCCTAATAAAAGTACTTTTGTTGAAGGCATATTTTTCGTTGTCCAGTCGGTAATTTTTTTAATTCCTTCTACAATTTCCGGGGGGCTATCGCCGGCTGAGATATTGTTAACACCGATCATCACCACCATCACTTTTGGTTTGGCTTTTGCGTAATTGCCGTTTTGCAAACGCCAAAGTATATTTTGGCTTCTATCGCCAGAAATACCTGCGCTTTCCCATTTTAAGTTTACAAAAACACTATCGAAAGCTTTAAAGCCTGGTTTGTAGGTTACTGAAGTTCTATGTCCACCAGTACCCTGCGTAATGGAATTGCCCAAAAAGAGAATGTCTAAATCTTTTTCTACATTAAGTAAACTATCTATGTTTTCGAATTCTGCCCACCAATCTTTACCAGGAATCCAACCTGCGCCCGATCGGTATTCTGATCCAGGTGCAGCAATAGCTGCAAAATTTACTTTTTGACCAGTGGCCTTTAAAATAAAATCGGTAATGGGTGTCGGGTTCGGTAAACTGTGTGGATGGTGGTTAACATCTGGCTTATGGATGACCGTAATATCACCACCATTTTCGCGAATTATTTTTTCGAAAGGTATGGTGTTTTCGGCAATGGGCACTACATCATCCACATCGCCAACTACGTGCAGCATTGGGAAGCCAAGTTTTGCTATTTTTGCAGCATGGTCTAACGGACTGTTCTTAAAATTATTGGCCTGTTCTTCGGTAAGTTTATAATCCTTTTTAAAATCTTTCCAGGGCTCACGGCCGCCTGCAGCTCTTTTTTTTCCAGGCCAGCTTTTTAAATCAAGTACTGGGGCATCGGCATAAATACAGGCTACTTTTTCTGGATTGGCCAAAGCCCAATTATATACGTACACACCACCACGGCTCATTCCTTCTAAAGCTACTTTTTTGTTCAGGCCATTTTTTTGCATCAAAGCATAAAATTTATTCCACAAAGAGGTTGCTTCAGCATTACCAAAAAGTTCTGCCACATCGCAATAAACTACATGGAAACCGTGCTCAAGTAAAGATATATCGGTTTGTGGCTCATGCCCCAAAAACGTGCACGCCACACCCAAGGATGATCTTTTGCCGCTACTTTTGGTTTTACTACTTTACAATTCCGGCCATTTAATGTAAAATCGGCGCATTCATAACCATAAAAATTGCTCAATGTAATGGCTTCTTTAAATTTCGGAAAAATGTCGAATTTCTGATCAGTGCCTAACTTAATCGTTTCATATAGTTTTGTGTCCATAATTGTTGCACCCAGTGAAGACGGATGGATTTTATCAGGAAACAGCGCTGCTTTATCAAGAAACAGGCTATGCAGGTTAACTACTTCTAAGTGGGTTTCGTAAGCCACTTTTTCGATCATCGGGATAATCTTATTTTTTAATACCGGTTCGTAAATATAGTTGGTATCGGTTGAGAAACTTGGCAAGGGCAAGAGCAGAATAATACGCGGTTTGCTTGGTAACTGACTAAAACTATTGATCAGTTCTTTATAAGTACTTTCAAATTCGCTGTACCTGCCGCGGTTTGCAATCTTGCTATCATTGCTGCCAAGTTTAATGAATACCACATCGGGCTTGCTTGCTAAGGCATCGGTATAAGCTTTTGTCTTCCAGTAAGGGTTAATGGTGTTTTTTAACAGGGTTGCTCCACTGTGGCCAAAGTTCAATACTTCGTAAGTATTGCCCAGCATGTTTTGCAGCTGTGCGGGGTAACTGTTTTTTTCACGGTTGGCAATACCCATACCGTAAGTAATGCTGTTTCCTACACAGGCAATTCTAATTTTCTCCTGGGCGGCCAGGCTCAAGCTAATCGCAAATAATAGAACGGCGATTAAGATCTTTTTTTTCTTCATTTGATATTTATTTTATACTCTTAATTGGCTTTTGGCCAAGCTACAAGTTGATTATTAATTCTATTAACAGGCATTGGTGCCTTCCAGTGCTTTAATTGCGTGCCAAGGGCATTGGTTAGTTCTTTAACTTTTTGCAGATTTTCAGAAGCAAGGTCTTTGGTTTCTCCGATATCATCTTTTAAATTATAAAGTTCTCTCTTTCCGTTCCGCAGACTGTAAACCAGTTTCCAATCGCCTTTGCGGATAGCACTAAAATAATTCATGCCTATTTCTTCGATATTGCCCCATTTGTTGGGATAATGCCAGATTAGTATTCGGTCTGCGTTAATAAGGCCAGGATTTTTAAGAATGGGCACAAAGCTTTTGCCATCTACCTGCTGTACAGTTTTATAATTTTTAACACCGGCAAATGTTAATATAGTTGGGAAAAAATCCTCGATGATAACATATTGGCTAGTCACCGTTGCAGGTTTAATCATGGCTGGATATTTCACGATCATGGGTTCTCTTATTCCCCCTTCATAAACAGAGCCTCTGCCTGCTTTTAAAGGTAAATTCTGGATGTTAGTTTGATGACCGCCTCTTTCTCCAGGCTTTTTAAGCTTAATCCTCCGTTATCGCTCATGAAAATAATAACTGTATTTTTTTCTACTCCCTTTTTCTTCAGGAAATCCATAATATCGCCCAAACTTTTGTCCATCCCTTCAACCAAACTTGCATATTTAGCTTCCACACTATCGGTGCCTTTATCTAATATTTTTGTAAAAATCTTTTATCGCCCTGAATTGGCACATGTACAGCATAATGCGCCATATTTAAGAAAAAAGGCTGTTTATTATTAATGGGTGCCTCGAGTGTTTTTAATGCTTCTAATGTTAAGGCCTCAGTTAAAAAAGTTTCGCTGCCAAAATATTCTTCCATATCGGGTACGGCCCTTGGTGTAGCTTTGCCCATAATGTTGCCATAATTTTCTTTCGGTAAATAGCTTTGCGGGTTGCCTGCCGCATGGCCGGCAATGTTTACTATAAAGCCCATGCTATAGGGGCTTGCCCCCGGAGTACCTGCCGCAGCCCAATGTGCTTTACCTACATGGATGGTAAAGTATCCGGCATCTTTTAACAATTGCGGAAAAGGCGTAGCATGCAGGGTATTGGCCGTACCTGCCACAGGACTTAGTCCGTTAAAATTCCATTTTGCGGGTAGAAACTGGTCGTCGGCAGCATCGGTATTTTTGTCCTTTTCGGTATTGGTCCAGTTGGTAATGCCAGCATGTGCCGGATTTACCCCCGTGAGCATTGCTACTCTGCTTGGTGTACAAACAGGCGCGGCATAAGCATTGGTAAATTTCATTCCCTCCTTAGCTAAACGTTCCATATTTGGGGTATGATAAAGTTTATTTAGCGGTGTTGCTTTATCCCAAAATGGCAGTGATGAATCTTGCCAACCCATATCATCAACCAAAAACACAATAATGTTGGGCCGCTGGATCTGTGCATCGGCGCTTGCAATATTTATTAGTATAGAAAATAACAAGGTTAATATCGGTTTCATTTTATCGTAATTATGGATGGCATTTTCTGATTGAATATGATTTGTTTTAAGAAATCGATTATTGGCTCATCAATAGATTGCTCAACTTCCATACGTAGTTGTTAATTAAGTAAGATTGATTTTCATTGCGGTGTAAGCTTGTTTGATTTGTGCGTGCGTATATTTATTATTAAAGACGGTTACCAGAAGTGAAGTACTTAATTAAAATTGATTTGTTACACAAACTTTAGAAGCTGTTTAAAGAAGAGTTAATATTTACAGGTGCATATTGTATTGGTAAAATATAAGGGACAATAATTGTTCAGTGTTTTCTAAAAATCGGTTTTTCAAAATGGAAATCAGTCAAAACGGATTTTAGCGGTCAAGTAGGTATTTAAACATAATCTCTTTAGTGGAATTTGGCCTGCAGCCCGAACCTTAAGGTATTGGCTAATGGGTTTCTACTCTGGTTACCAACCAGGTACCCGAAATCGAGCGAGAGCGAACTGAATTTTATACCAGTACCCAAAGTAAAATAAGAACTATTGCCTTTATCATGGTTTTGATAATTGTACCCGGCCCTGAAAGCAATCTTTTCTTTAAAAGAGAACTCAAGACCTGTTGAAATACCAATTTCTTTCAACTCTTCGCTAAAACCTCCCGGGGCATCGCTAAACGAGCCAAAAATGCCCGAAGGAACAGACCGATCGGGATCCCGGCCGTCAATAAGCTGACCATCAGCCCCGTATATCGGTTGAGTAGGCACCAAAAGTTTATAGGTATCAAAAGCGAAAGTTAGCCTGTTATCCCTTTCTCCTATGCTCAGGGCTGTACCGATTTTTAGGTTGGCCGGCAAGAAATAGGGCTTGCCATCGCTACTGTAAGAAATTTTTGTCCCGATATTGGTAAAAGCCGCAGCCACCGACCAGGCTGCTGGCTTTGCGAACAGGTAAATGTTTTTACGGTAAAGCCCTGATACATCAACAGCAACCGCTTTCCCAGCTTCAACCTGCCCAACGGAGCTGCCCTGCCCTCCAAAAAGGTTACTATTAATAAACCGGATATTCCCGCCAAGCGAAAACTCAGGGCCAAAACTCCGGGCATAACCAATATCAAACGCAAACTCGTTAGGATTGTAAACCCCAAGATCCTGCATATTGTTATCTTTGAACTGTACCTGCCCGATCGAAAAATACCTTAGGGATGCAGATAACGTATTACGTTCATTGATCCGATAATAACCGCTGAGATAGGATAAGGCAATGCCCGAAGCAATGCTTTTTAGCCACGGACTGTAAGAAAGCGCAACGCCAAGCTCCCCTTCGGGCAGAAATGCCATAGCCGCGGTATTAATGGATGGCGAATTCGCATCACCATCCAAGGCTATTCCTGCATTCCCCATGGCTCCGGTCCTGGTTTGGGGCGTTATCAAAAGAAAGGGCACCGCGGTAGTTACATTGTTCTGCCGGCTCCCGTCTGGCTGGATGCCATTGATCGATTGTGCATTTAAACTGCTCTTGAAACTGATGAACAACAAGAGCATTATTAAAAATTTCAGATCATTTTTTGCAATTGAAAAAAAATTATAGAAACATTTACTAATTTTCGTTTTCATATCTTAATGATTTAACCATAAGAAATCTTTAGATTTATAAGTATTGTGTTAAAACCAGTTGTTTTTCAACCGCTCCCTACCTCTTATTTAAAGTTTAAAGCAATAAATACCACCATCAAAAGAGGCAACATAACATTTGTTATTCGTTATAGATACTTCTGCGTAAATCGGAGCACCAAGGTTAATTTTTGATATTATTTTCCCGCTAGTCTTATCAACTTCATAGAAATATCCATCAGATGCGCCAAACAACAACTTGTTACCATTTTCAATAACGGAAGGTTCAACGGTGAGAACGGGCATTAACCTATCGGGCCCCGAATAAGGTGACGAATAAATCAATGCTTCCCCTACAGTGGTGTTCCAGAGCTGCTTTAAGTTTACTTTATTAAAGGCTACAATTCCGTTTGCTGTTGTAGTAACAATAATTTCTTTGTCGGTTATTAATGGCGCCGACATTACGGTATATCCAAACCTGGTTACGGATTTATTTACAGTTTGTCCTGTTTTGAGATCAAGTACAAATAGTGTGTTTAAACCGGTAATATAGATCATGCCGTTCTTTACGGTGGGCTGGCCGCTCCTATACCTCAAACCTTCGTCGTCCCGTTTCCATAATAATTTGCCTGTTTTAAGATCATGTGCAAACAGGGCATTCCAATTACTACCCACAAGCAGTATATTGTCGGTAACCGTCATCTGTGCAGGGCTTCCCATTCCACCAGACCAAGCCATATTGGTCCATATGGTTTCTCCATCCTTAATCCTAATTGCCTTAAGGTATTTCCCAAACCCGGTATAATATATCCCCTCTTTTGCAACACTCCCTGTTAAATTAGCTGGTAGATAATCCATGCCCAAACTTTTTTCCCACAAAAGCTTACCCGTACCTGCGTTTAAGGCATAAATATTTCCTTCCACATCGGTGGCCAACAGCTTACCATCGTCATAACAGATTGTATGTTTTACAGAATTTCGGGTTTTAAATTCCCATATCAGGGTGCCCGTTAAGGCATTAAGCGCTGTAACACCACATTGATGGTTTCCGGCATCATCTAGGGTGGCTACAAATAGCCTGTCTTTTACAATCAACGGTGCAGCATTCCATACATTTCCGGGCAAATGAGCATTCCACTGAAGTACCAGATGTCGATTTTTATCCTTGTCAACATTAAAGTCCTGATATTGGATTCTCGATTTACCACTGGCAAATTTAACCTCGACAGCTATCTTAAAAGCCATCCCCTTCCAATGATCGGCCCCAGCCATTTCGCTGCCCCAATTCCAATCATTAGTTGGTGCAAGTTTCTGGCTGGCAATTTTATTTCCTTTTTGATCGAATATTGTAGCTGCTACAGATTTTACAGCCAATTCGGTATCGTAACTATTTACACTAATGGTTAACCTACCGTTCTTTAAAATATTCATATTACCTGCAGCAGGTTGTATAATCGTTACATTTTCTTTAAAATAAGCATAGTGAGGTTCAATTTTTTTTACGCCTTGCGTATCAATATCAATGGTAAGAAACTGGCCCACAGAATTGTCAATACCACCTTTGTTCAATGCGCTTGTACAAATGGTATAAATACCGGTAGTTTCGTCTTTACTCACAAAATTACTGTGCCAATGTCCATATACCCAAGCTTTAAGCCCGTTTTTGGCCAGATCGATACTATCAGTTGCTCCTTTGAGTACAAAATTCCGCTTGGTGAAGGGTAGATTATGGTTAAAAATAAAGACAGGCTTATTTTTATCGGTAAACTTAAGGTCGTTCCTAATCCAAGCAATTAATTGATCTGTGGTGTAATCGGGTTTAAAATCACCAGATGCCATTGGAGTAATGATAAAATGGCCCGGCCCTGCATCAAAAGAATAAAAAGGTGGACCAAACAACGATTCGAACAAAGCTTCACCATAGGGACCTTTAACTAAATCGTGATTTCCCATTGCATAATGGATCGGCTTTTTTACCCGGCTCTCATTTACCTGCATAGCATGAAAATTTAAGCCTTTTTCATAGCATATATCTCCTGTATGTACAATAAATGCAGCTTTTTTATCCTTAACAAAATTGCGGATATTGTTAATCCAATCACCGTAAACATAAGTTTCAGTATCAGAAATGTGCATCATTCGGATTTCGCTACCTGCCAGACTGGAATCGGCTACAAGGCCGAAATTGTAAACACTATCCATTCCTTTTACAGGTAGATAGTGGTTTTTACTTGGCTTGTAACCTTCTGGTGCAGTAATAAATATAAATCTCGTTTTTGCATATCCGGCCAAGCTAAAGCGTCCATCATTATCAGTGGCTGTAACATTGAGTCCGTCAGAAACCCTGATCTTAGAAATCGGTTTTTCCCCAGGATCCATTAAGCCATTTTGATTGGAGTCTATAAACACTTTGCCATTGTATTGCGCAAAAACGTTGACGGAGAAGGATAACAGGATAAAAAGGAAGAGTTTACTCATGTTTAATAGGGATCATATTATTTGCTTGTATTAATCAGGCGGCAACAGTGATATACTGTTGCCGCTTTTATGGATTTATTTTTTAATTACCTTAAACTGTTTTTCGCCCTGTGCGTCTTTTACCCGAAGAACATACAAACCCGGTGTCTGGTTGGTAAAATCGATCTGAAACTGATTTGCACCTTTAGACAACTGTTTCTTTGCCTGAAAAACAACCTGTCCCATCGTGTTAAATACATTGATGGTAGTTTGGCTATCATCATTTTTATATAGCTCTACATTCAATACACCCTGCACAGGATTCGGGTACACAGACGACTGTTTATCGGTTGGTTCGGTTTCGAAATTAACCTGAAGTTTGTTAAGGGTATTGGCACTCATCAGCCCTTCGGCACAACCACTACTGCCACTAGCTTGGCCTGGGCTTAAGTAGGTTCCATTGGTAATGTTTCCTGTATAGGTAGTAGATAAGCCAGGTACTGCAACCGCAGGGTTTGAACTATCATTAAACTGCCAATATAGCTGCAAATTGGCCGAATTTGGATGACAGCTGCCCAGGGCTTTATCTTTCCAGGCCAATAGTGTAGCAGCAGAGAGATTGTTATTCCATATCCTTACTTCATCAATATTACCAACCAATTCGTTATATCCGCCAAAAAGTAAACCGTTGGTATTGGTAGCAGTTGTTGCGGGTATTGTACCGGTGTAAGTGAGCGTTATTGGATTACCATTTATGTAAAACTTTAATCTGGCTGTATTGGTACTTTGGGTGCCATCATAAACCATTGCAAAATGATACCACTGATTAGCCGCTATAGAGTTTATGGGCGTACGGCCATAGGCGTTGGAACCGTTGGCAACTACCACATACAATGAATTATCAGTTTCGGTCTGTAATACAATGCGGTTATTTGTGTTATTCAACTTACTCATTACCGTGCGAGATAGACCAACATTATCAAATTTCACCCAACTTTCTATAGTAAACTTATTGGTACTATTTAACGAGGTAACGTTTCCTCCATTAACCGAACCACCCGAAAAGTGAAGCGAGTTCTGTCCAATGGAGCAGGCACTTGAAGCACTTGCCCAACCTCCAGAAACATAGCTTCCGGTTGTTATTGTTCCGGTATTGCTTGTTGTTAAACCAGGCGTAGCTACCGCTGGGTTTGAACTATTATTCAACGGCCAGTACACCTGTAAATTGGCAATATTGGTATGGCACGATCCAAGTGTTTTATTCTTCCAGTTATTGATATCAGTTGAAGACAGCGCTGTATTCCAAATCCTGATTTCGTCTACCGTCCCATCAAATAGATTGGTGCCGCCAGCACTAGAAGCACCCACTGTTAGTGGTGATGTTGTTGTACCCGTAGTTGCTGGTACGGCTCCGCCAACTCCACCACCAAAGGTAAGCGTTTGAAGCAGGCCATTAACATAAAGTTTCAGCTTGCCAGCATCATTGGCCTGTGTGCCATCGTATACCATCGCTAAATGATACCATTGCCCCGCAGCAACAATATTATCAGCACTATTGGCAAAATTGGTAGATCCATTGGTAACCACTACATGCAGACCATTTACATTATTGGAAGATAATACAATGCGGTTTGTCCCGCTTGCATATCGGTAAAAAATAGTGCTCCAGGCCGATAGTGTATTAAATTTCACCCAACCTTCTATTGTAAACTTCGAAGCCCCGCTTAATGTACTTACATCACCGGCAGATATAGTACCATTGTTAAGCCTCAACGCTGTTCCGTTAGCTGGGCCTGTACTAGGCTTACCAGCATTTTTCCAATAGAACAGATCGGCCATTCCACCATCTAATGTATCTACAAGTGCGTACTGTGTACCGCTTACCATAGTTAGGTTCATTTGTTCCACCACTCCTGTGCTTCGGTTTACACGGTATAATGTATCAATTGATCCAGTACCAAAATCAATTGAAAGCGCTATTTTTTGCTTGCATAGTGCTGCTTTTCCAACTATTGTATCCTGAACAGGATTACCAGTATCGGTATTTGATTTTACCAGCCCATTCATCAGCATGAAATATTTGGCATCTTTATGTTCAATAGGTGTCATAGCAATGCCTGCGGTATTATCTATGCCCACAACTGGCGTAAAATAGCCAACGGCCACATCGCCTCTCAGTCCGTTGTTGGTTGTAAGTACTAAATTGGTTGCGGTAATGCTTTTGATATAAGGATCTGCATCGGCCGCCCATGCAGAAATACCGCTTGGCATAGCATTAGTAGCTACAGTTCCGGAGACTTGATTTTGGCCAGGTATAAATCGGATATCCTTACTCTGTAAACGCGACAAATGCGGAGAAAGGTTTTTCACCTCTTTGCCTATACGCGAATAGGTGTAATAAGTTGGCAACCAGCCGCCTGCATCATCTTGCCAGGCATAAGGGCCATAACCTTTGCCCAATAAACGCCAAACACTAAGCCATTTAGCGCCCATTAACATGAAAGAATAAGCACCTATATTATACTCAGATTCTGAAGGAACATAGGTATAGGTCATTCCTCCAGGATTTGTGGTATTGTTTCTTTTGTATCCGAAACCATTATAGGCTTGCAGATAACCACCATAAATAATGGGTTGGGTACCTGTGCCATCATATCCTTCTAAGGCCACTCTTCTGTACATCATCATATCCCTAAGCATATTTCCATACGAAGTACCAGCTGTAGGCGAAACATGGGAATAAAAATAATACCAGTCGTAAGTAAGCAGATCGGGTTTGGCTGCTCGCGTGTAAGTTCTTAAGGTGCTTTCGTTCCATTGCCCGAAATATTGGTTATTGTGAACCAGCACATTGGGATACAGTGCCTTTGAAGCTGCGTACCATTGCGTTAAATCAGCTTGGAGCGTTGTAGAGTATACTTTTTCATCTCCAAAACAGACAGTAGTTAGTTTACTGAGATTGGTTTTTTGCAATGAATTTAAAAAATCTGTAGTTTTTTCAAAAGTGGATGGTGTTCTAACAGGTTCCACCGCAGTAAACAAAGCGAGCCCCCATTGAAGATCGGGATGTTGCTGGGCAACATTATAATTATACCTTGGGTTTTCATAATAAACCGGGGACATATTGCTGTTGGTCAGATCGGCACCTATGGGATAGTAGTCGACACCTATATCGCCAACAAACCTGGTCACTCCGGCCTGTGCCAAGGTGCTATTTAAAGTGTTGCCACCATAGGCATTATCGGAAACAAAAAGATAATATCCCTTTAACCTTTCTCCACAACAATCGGTACGGTTCCATAATCTAATAGAATCAATAGTAACCACACTGCCTAGATCTACCTGCCACCAAGGTTCAATCTGTGAGCGGTCGGCAATGGTATGGGTAACGGAGCCACTGCTATATACTCCATTAGTATTTCCATCAACAGCCAGATTACTTATGGCAGTACCATTAGTAGAAGATTGGATAGTAGTTTTGCCGAGCGCAACATTAACACCACCGCTAAACACCTGCACCTCAGCCAGGCTTAAAACATCAGTAGTACCCAATTGCACACGAATAAAACGGCCGGTACGACCAACGGTGGATTTGGAAGGATTTGGTGGAACAGGTGGATATTCTTCCGGATGATCTACACGTATCCAACTTTGATATTGGATGCCTTTTTCGATAATGAGTTTGTTCTGCCTCGACATGGTCTGGGCATAGGTATTACTGAAAAATAGTATTAAAAGCAGGATACATCCCAGCATTTTACCGGCGAATTTACCTAAACTGTAGTTTTGTTTCATTGTTTAAAGATTTGAAAAGCAACTTAATAGCTTTCAATCTCACATCATCTCCATTAAAAAGCTAAGCTATTGCTGATGATTGTTCAACATAAGATTTTGGATTAGTCATTTAGAACTTGGGGCAATAGTCCGCTCCTAACATCTAGGAGCGGATATCGATGAGCGTCCGAAAATTATCACCGACAATTAGTTAGGGGTTCCACCAAAGTCTGGTACTTACTTTATCTGGCCCACCGAGGTTAGCTATGCCAGAGGCAAGTCCTTTCGGATTGGTGCTGGTTTCTATACCCGGGTAGGGTGTTCTTCTTACACTTGCCGGATCGTTCGCAGGTGCATCAGCATTATCGGAATTAACACGTGGATAAAGCTTAGGAAAGCCTGTCCTTCTGAATTCTGACCACGCCTCAGGGCTGTATGGATAGAGACCCAGCCATTTTTGTGTGCCAATTTGCTCACGTTGTACCGCTTCGCTTGCACCAAAAACTACAGGAATATTACTCATTGCCGGTGTGTTAAACATGTCGCCAAGTGGTGCTGGGGTAGATGTTCCTACTTTATAGTTAGCTATTGCATTAGCATCGGTTACTCCCCATCTTTCCATTGAAGCGCTAATTCCGTTTTCATAATATTCTTTTGCAGTTCCAGCACCGGTATTCCAGCCGTTCAATTTGGCTTCGGCCATTAAAAACCAAGTTTCGGCAGCATTAAATAATGGAAAAGGTGCAATAAATTTATTGGCAACGCCAAAAGAAGAATTAATGTTTGAATTGTTCGCAGCACTATTAACTGGTAATGTAATCTGATCAGCACTTAACCCGTTTCTAACACCTTTATAGGTTGTTGTGGTACCTACAGGATCAAAGAATTTTTGCAAGCGCGGGTCGTTATAACCTTTCAATACACTTTCCATAGCCGCACTCATTCTAAATTCACCAAAACTTGAGATGTGAGATAGTGGATTAAGCGTAACAGTTGTCACTTTCATAAAAGCGTTATCTGCGGCAAGGGTTAATAAACCACCTGGTGCCGCAATGGCTGCTTCTGCTTCCGTTTTAGCCAAATTAGGATCAACTTTAGAGATTCGCATCGCTACACGCAAGTGTAGGGAATTACAAAACTTAGCCCATTTTTTTACATCTCCCCCATAAATTAAATCACCTTTCTCAAAAAACTTACCTGTTCCGTTGTAAGTGCCTAAAACAGCACTTGCTTCATTTAACAGTTTTAAAAAATCTTTATAAATAAATTCTTGCTTATCGTATAAAATTACGTTTTTACCACTTCCCGCATCAGTATAAGGTACAGCACCCCAATAATCGGTTACTGGCATAAACATAAAAACTTTCCAAACCTTAGCCATAGCATTCTTTATCGGGTCTGCCAGTTCGCCTTCTTTAGTTAATTTCAATACTTCATCCATTTGAGGATAGGCATTTCCATAAAAGTAGGTCCAACTCGGACCAAGCCAATTGTCTTGCATTACATTTCTATCGGATGGGAAACTTGTTTTTGTAGTGGCAAAATATTGGGCTTGCAAGTCGGAAAACAGCGCTTCAAATAATTGAAAAGTTCCTTGAGCATTATTTCCAGAAAAAATACCACGGTTTTGAGCTGTTGAAAACAAAAAATCAAGCGAAACATTATTCATTTTCGCTAATTTAGAATTGTCAGTATTTAAATCGTCGAAATTTTTAGTACAACCACCTAATAGTGCCAAGGTAGCGGCTAATCCAATCACCGATGTTTTTATAAACTTTTTCATAATCAAATATTATAAATGTTATTAATCAATTTTTTTGGCAATGAACTTAAAACGTTAGATTCAAATTGATACCAAAAGTACGTGTAGTGGGTGGTGAGAATGAGGCTATACCTACTGAATTATCAGAACTACCTGTTGTCAGTTCAGGGTCGAAATCTCCTGCACGGTTTACGAAGAAAAATAAATTACGACCTGTTAATGAAATGTTAGCAGATTGGAAAGGTAAGTTTTTGAACATCGTTTTTGGAATTTGATAGCCCAGTACTACCTCACGCATACGGATATTTGTAGCACTGTAGGTAAATACTTCTCCAGCTGGTGCTCCCCTACCGCCCACTTTAGTCCAATATTGTTCTGCTGTTATTGTTTTTGTATTTGGTGTACCATCTGCAAATACACCATCAAATACAAATCCGTCGCGGCCTGCTAAAGTAGCATCACTAACGCCAACACCATAAGTTATTGCGTTGGTTAAAGAAGAAACTACACCACCTATACGGCCACTAATCACAAAGCTTGCATAAAAGTTATTATAAGAAAACTTATTGATGACACTTCCTGTCCAATTAGCTCTTGTATTGCCCACATAAACATTCTGTGCAGCAGAAACAGTTGGCAAGCCATTGGCATCTACCACAACTTTACCATTTGCATCACGCACATATCCCCTGCTATAAAGTTCGCCAAAAGGTCTACCTACACTTAATTTAACTACATTCATGTAACCGTCTGTGCCTGTAATTAATTCTGGTAAGTCTGGCGCTATTTCAAGCACTTCATTATTATTTTTAGCATAGTTTACGGCTAGGTCCCATTTAAAATTATTGCTTTTAATAGGTGTTCCGTTTAAAGTAACCTCAATCCCAGTATTTTTAACTTTACCTGCATTTACAAATTGTCTAGTCCATCCGGATGCAGCAGGTAAAGTACGTTGTATCAATTGATTTTTAGAGATACTACGATATATGGCGATATCTCCACCTATTTTACCTCCGAAAAGGCGAAATTCTAAACCAGCTTCTTGTGCGGTTGTGATCTCAGGTTTTAAATTATCTATCGGCTTTAAATCATCGCGAAAAACCATTGCGCCATTTCCTCCGGGCTGCAATGAATAAGTTTGCCCACCGATATAAGGTGGTGCATCATTACCAGTTTGTGCAATAGAACCACGTAATTTGGCGAAATTTACAAAAGAAGGCATTTTAAACAGATCAGACACAATCAATGAAAGCCCTGCTGCACCATATTGATAAGATCTATTTTCCTTCGGTAAGGTCGATGACCAGTCATTTCTTCCCGTTAATGTTAAAGTTAGGTAATCTTTAAAACCAATATCTGTGGTAGCATACAAAGATTGCTTTTCACGTTCTGAAACACCTCTAGTAGATGACAAACTACTGGCATTCCCTAAGTAAAATAGATTTTCGACAAGTAAGGGGCCAGTAAACGAACTATTCGTTACCAGTTTGTTTTTTTGGATGTTACCACCAAAATTTGCATTAATAGAGAAATCACTACTCAATTTTTTATCCAGGCTGAACAAAAAGTCGTTATTGGTTTCTAAAACCGTTCTTCCATCAACCTGATAGCCTCCCTGCGGTAAACGAATATAGGTATCTACATACCATTTTTGCTCTACATCGTCAACATAACGATCTAAACCAGAACGCATCATAAATTTAAAACCACTTAATATTTCGTAAGTTAATGAAGCGAAACCAGTTACCCTATTACGTTCATCTGTAGCTAGGTTACGGTTCATTACCCAATATGGGTTAGCAGATGTATTTCCAGTTGGAAGCCAATAATTCTGCCTTGCAAAGCCACTAGAAGTAAAATATTCATAATCTTCCAGATCGGCAGTCCTGATATTTCTCGGTACGCGATAAATATGGCTATTTGGATTATCTAAGGTTTCACCTGTTTTTAAACGATTATCAATTACCTCGTTTAAGTAAGTAATCTTGGCATCTAAAGTAAGTTTCTTTCCAAATTGGCTACCCAAGCGAAAATTCACGTTATGGCGGTTCAGCTTGTTATTTTCTACAATACCACTGGCATGGGTATTGGTATAAGAAAAGTAGGCTTGTGTTTTACCTGTTCCTCCATTGAGCGCTATACCATTTACTAAATTACCTCCAGTGGTATAGAAATCTTTGAAATTATCTGGCTGTGCTTCATAAGCATATGTCTTTCCAGCATCGTAAGGTTGTTTACTCCATGTAGCTACCTGGCTACCATCGAAACGCGGTCCCCAGCTTGTTTCTGATGAGGCGCTATAAATTCCTTTTGATCCTTGCCCATACTCATTTTGAAATTTGTATAAGTACATAGGCGTTTCCATTTGATAGCTCGCCGTATAACTAACCCCTAAGCCCTTACCTTCAGTACCTTTTTTTGTGGTGATCAAAATCGCCCCATTGGCTGCCCTGCTACCATATAAGGCCGTTGCAGTGGCGCCTTTTAGTACATTTAACGATTCTATATCATCGGGATTGATGCTAGAGATACCATCACCTGCATCTCTGCCCCCCGAAGCCATGGCTCCGCTTCCAGCACCATTGTCTATCGGAATACCATCAACAACAATCAGCGCCTGGTTATTGCCCGCTATGGACCGATCGCCACGCAAATTTATCCGAGTAGACCCGCCAAGGCCTGATGAAGAACGCACAATATCCAAACCTGCAACCTTACCTGATAAAGAGTTAGCTACGTTTAACTCCCTTGCTTTCGAGAATTCGTCAACACTTACCGATTGTGTGGCATAACTGAGGTTCTTTTTGCTTTTCACAATTCCCAGGGCCGTAACTACAACCTCGTTTAAATTTTGTGAAGAGGTGGTTAAACTTACATCCACCACTTTTCCGTTAACCGTTTTTTCTGCTGTATTAAATCCCAAAATGCTAAATACCAAGACATCTCCATCTTTGGCATTAATGGTATACCTGCCCTGTCCATCGGTTTGAGTAGCAATTTTAGTTCCCTTTACGGTAACCGTTGCCCCAGGTATCGGTCTATTTGTACTGTCTGTAACTATCCCTGTAACCGGGGCAAAAACAGCCTGATTTTCGGTTGTTACCGAAATTAAATTACCTGATATCGTTTTGTAGATAAAACCAGTACCTTCCAATAATTGGTTCATCACGTCTTCTAAAGTAGCCTCTTTTGCTTTTATAGATACTTTAAGACTATTCTCCACTATAGATTGATTGTATACAAATCTATAAGCAGATTTAGCTTCAATCGCCTTAAAAGCTTTGGCAATGGAAACGTTGTTAATATCAAGATTAAGTTTGTCCTGCGAATAGGTTTTTGTGGCTAACGCCTGAAGGGACAAACCGAGAATTAAAAAGACCAAAAGCTTCATCGCTATCAGATACTTTATGAGCGCACTTTTAGGCAAAGGCCTAGCCATGCTATGAATTTTTTTCATACCTTTACATGAGTTTAAAATGTTGATTTTTTGCTTCTGCTTTAAGAAGCAACTGATTGACTGAAATTACATAGCGGTAAATGTTAGCGCATTTGCCGCTTTTTTTGGTTCTTGTAGTTATGTTTTCATATCCCGTTTGTTAAGTTTATACTTGGTTTATTGCTCTTATTTCATCGGTATTTTTTTCATTGGGTTATCTTATTAACTCATAACCGGTATTTACCTCTAGTTATTAAATGTCTACCTAAATATCGTCACCTGGTTTCCGTCTTTAATTTTGTACTTAAAGCCACAGGCAAACTGGATCGCATCCAGTACATCGGTAATGCTTCGGTTTTCGAATGTGCCACTGATTTTTTTATCGCTCTGCGAAATTTTCAGTTCAATTTTTACATTGTACCAGCGTTCCAGTACCGGCACTATATCGATGAGCCGTTCCTGATCGAAAGTAAGTTTATTGGCAACCCATTGTGTTTCGTTTGTTAGGGTATCGGCAATTGTTTTTTTAATATTTAATAAAACCATTTGAGCCTGATGGTTTATACTATTATCAGAAAACTTATTGCTAATAATTAGTTTTTGGTTCGGTATTAATGCAATACGCTTTGGATCTTTTCCTTTAACAGTAAGTTCAACCGCCCCTCTAAGCAAAGTAGTTTCTGTAGTAGGCTCACTGGCATAAGCTTTCACGTTAAATGCGGTTCCCAATACCCGTACATCTGCATGGGTGGTGTGTACGATAAAAGGCTTGGTTTTATCTTTCACCACATCGAAATAAGCCTCTCCAATTAACGTTACTTCCCTTGTTTTTCGATCGGAAAAATTCGCATATAAAAGCTTTGAATCGTTATTGATCCAAACTTTCGATCCATCGGGAAGGATCACAAAAGATTTCGATCCTTTCTTGGTAACGACTACGTTGCTTTGCTCTACTTCATTTTTTGATTTTTCAAAGTATAAAAAAGCTATCCCCAGTATAAAAACCAGGCTTGCAGCTATTGCAGTAATTTTTAACCAATGGTATTTCTTGGGCCTGATTTCTACAATATCTGTATAGTTTATTTTTTGTTGAACACGTTTCCATAATTTATCAGGATCTATTTTTTTCTCCGGATTTACTTTATAGGGCAAGGGCTGTTCCCAAAAATCTTCCAAAGTTTGTGCAATATTTTCCTCGCCCCCATTTCCGGCAAGTAGCTTGGTTAACTCCGAATGTTCTTTCAGGGAAAGGCCATCGAGTTTCTTTTTAATAAGTAAGTCTATAATTCTATTGTCCACTAACTATAAGACAACAAAAAAACAGCAACTACCTAAGCCGCATAAAAAAATTATGAATTTGATAATCGTTAGATTGATTTTTTCAGATAATTACTGGCAAGCTCTGGCAAAGCAGCCTTTAAGCCCTCTGTTAGTTTAGCAATGGCGATGGTCATTTGGGCATTCACCGTCCTAATGGAAATATCCAACAGCCTTGCAACTTCTGCATAAGTCATTTCGTCATCTTTAATAAATTTAAAGATCAACTGACATTTTGGGGGCAGTGAACTGATCAGGGAAAGAATTACATCAACATTCTCCTGATGTACCAATTGAGATTCGGCGTTAGGATCAGAGAAATAACTTACTTCGTCGAGCTCAACAAATACCCTGTTTTTTTTACTCTTTAAAAAATTAAGGCAGGCATGTTTGGTTGCTACGTATAGATAACTGGAAAGGTTATTGATGGTAGGCATCATCTGCCGGTTTTCCCATAATTTTACAAATACATCTTCTACAATCTCCTCTACCGCCTCAAAATTATTAATAAATGAGTTACCAAAAGAAATCAAACCATTTACATAACGTTTGAATAAAATTTCAAATGCTTCTTGATCATCGTTTTGACTAATCCGAATAACTAATCCTTTAATCTGGTCAGGCGACATGTTTAGTATGAGTAAAAAATGTTTAGTACAAGTTACATTTTTATATGATATAAACTAAAAATATTTTATAATTTAAAATGGTGTTAACGTATTGATAACATGAATCAGAATTTCCACTAAAAACAGCTACTTACAAAGACAAAAGGCGATTATTGCTGTGCATAGTCTCTCATTCGTTTTCTTTTTTATTATCGGGGTCATTACATTGTTATTCGTAAATGGCCAACCAATAAATGAACATAACTCCCCACTAAGAAAATTTACCTTTAATTTTCTGGTACCTCAACAAAGCTTCTAAAAAATAATAGTCGGCGTAAATTAATCCGGCATCTAATTCCGATTTCCGTAGAAAGTTACCCGTGGCATGTTTTAACAAAAAGACACCTTGTTTGCTAGTGTTCAAATATGTTGGAGAAGCTAAACTTTCTAATATCTTTTCTCCAGCCTCGAAATATTTTTCACCATTTTCAGGAGAACGTGCAGCCAATTCCATTAACCCTGATGCCAGCAAGGCTGCCGCAGAAGCATCTCTCATGGTCGGGAATTTTGGTGCATTATAATCCCAATATGGAACCATATCCGATGGCATATTCTGGTTGTTTAAAATATAATCTGCAATGTGTTCTGCTTGCTGTAAATATTCTTTTTTCCTTGTGTACTTGTACATCGTGGCAAAACCATATAACCCCCAGCTTTGGCCACGGCTCCAGGCAGCGGTAACTGGATTATCATTGCCGTTGTTCCAATCGCGTTTACGCATTTTACCTGTTACCGGATCATAATCTACCACATGCGAACAACTAAAATCGGTACGGTATTGATTTTTCATGGTGGTATTGGCATGGTTAATGGCAACCTTGTAAAAAGTGCTATCACCAGAAAATCTGGTACCATTAATAAATAGCTCTAGGTTCATCATATTATCAATAATTACCGGAAATTTCCAATCGCGTTTAGCATCGGGATTCCATGACATAATGGATTTAACATTTGGGTTGTATCGGGTAACTCCTGTTTTTGATGCCTGGATAATCACTCCCTTGTATTTGGGATTTTTAGTTAAGCGGTAACCATTGCCATAACTACATTGGATCATGAAACCAATGTCGTGATCTTTAACAAAAAACTTATTATTTTCTACTAAGGCGGTAGCATACTCAGCTTTTTTTAGCATGTCGCGATTTTTGGTCGCTTCGTAAACCATCCACAAACAGCCAGGATAAAAACCACTGGTCCAGTCTGCTATTTCACAAAAACCTTTTTCGTTAGAGCGCGGCAACCTACCTGTTGCTTTTACGATTTCGAAAGCATTATTGGCATATATTTTTTCCAGTTCAAAAATTGAGGCAATTTTTTTGTCTGTAAGTTCAGTAGAAGATGTTTTGGTACAGGCCATACCAAAACCTATGGCAAAGGCTATACAGGTACTTATTATAGTTTTGTAGAAAACTGTTTCATTCATTATAAAATCAGCTGATTTTTATTAATTATTGGATAACTAACATGATTTATTTCTTTGGAATCTTGATATTGATCGGTGCTGCATTGTATAGTTCAGCCTGATAGTTATAAAAAGCTTCATCACGTTTATCAGACAGTTCAGCAACAATTTTCGCTCCCTTGCCCTCAGCAGTTACCGTTACATATTCGCCAGCCCTTGGGTAAACACCTCCGTAGGTAAATTTGTATTGTCCCGGTTTTAAACTTTCAGAAGTATGTAATACCAATTGCTGTTGATTAATATTAGGCGCAGGGTTACTTACCGTTAACTTCCAGCTGTTACCTGCATCTTTCAGAATCAACAATGCAGGACTTTCGGCCGAAAATGTGGTATTACCCAGGCTGAGGCTAGATGCCTTGAAGAAAGCAGCTTCCCACGTTTTTTCGCTTTGTATGTAAACGCCATGAGCTTCAGCATCTTTTTTGTAAATAATGTCCTTCGCATATTTTTCTACTACAGCAGCCATTTCATCTGCCGAAACATTGGGCACTAAGCAATAGAAATAACCTTTGGTAGGTTCTGGATTTACACCATGGTTAACCGAAATGATAAAGTTCGGCACTTTGCTGGCCATTGCGGGATCGGTAGTGTTAACCTCTTTACCCGTTTTAACCAATAACTGTTCTTTTCCCTCGGGAAAAATGATATAACCTTTATCGCCAGTATGCAGCCATAATGGGCCATTGATGTCGTATTTCAGATTCACCACATCACCTGGCTGCATGACTTCTTTTATGCCATCATGAAAAATAGTAAGGGGCTGTAAAAATGCAGATTGATCTAAAGTGGTTACAATATCTTTTTGTTGACCTGCTCTTATCCGTTTAATATTGCTACCTATTGCAATAATTTTATCGCCTATAAAATAGTAGCTTTTATAAGCTGATGCTGTGCTATAGGTTTCGCTTGGCAAATGATGATAAATGGCTACTCCATTTTCACCATCAGCAGTTACGCCAGCTACCTCATTTGCACCTGGTAAGGATGCCTGTGCACCACCTTCAGTTGGCATGGCGTCTGTACGCCACTCTTCGGTAAGTCCTGGCAAGGCATGAAAATCCATGTTTTTTAATACTTTATCAGAATATTCGTCACCGTTTATTTTTAAAGGCATAATACCATAACCCGCATACCATGATTTACGCACTTTGTCAAAATCTTCTGCACCAACCGTACGCTTCGATTTTAATTTTACCGATACATAAAAAGGTTTTTCATTTTCACCCCGGCGATGTGCTAAAAACTCATTTACCCAATATGCATCAGTGCCGGAATATTCGTATGTATTGTTTTTAATTTTGTTATAAACCTGATCCAAACTGGTTTGATTAGTCAACTGGATATTTTCGCTTTTCGATTCTTTTAATTCAGCAATAGCTGGCAAATAAGTGTTGGTAACGAAGCCTTTCAAATCGCTCATGAATGATCGTCCGGTAATTAAAAAATCAAAACGTCCTTTATAAATCAGTTTAGGATACACGCTTTCCAACCGATCGGCTGGAAACTGGTAAGCAGAATTACCCAATTTAAAATCGGTATTTTTTAATTGATTAAAACCAATCAATCCATCAGTAAGCCATTCGAAACCGTAAGCCACCATTACCGCGTCTGTAGCATGTTCTACATGGTGCGACACCGTTCCGTCAGGTTGGAAACCAGATTGTGCATACACATGGGCAGGTACATTATATTTAGTTAACCACCTGGCCACATCTGCAACTACTCCACTTGGGCTCCAACCATACGAATAGCTAAATTTTTTAAATGGCTTGTTTTTATAATAATCGCTATACCAATATTGCACATAAGTTAATGGCCGGTTATAATCGGCCCAAACAATAGGCATTGCCAGCATCCAACGCGATCTGTGCCCCAGATTGGCATCGGCCCAGGCACCAGATGAACGTAAAGTATCTGTTAAATTGCCCCAGCGGTTATCGGGATCGTTAATGGCTCTTCGACTTTCAATTTCGGCCATTTGCGTCTGAAAGAATCTAACCAGATCGTAGTAAACTTTTTCGGCCTGTTTATCTCCTTTTTTAATATCTGGTATCATATCGGGCATTAAATGTACGGCCGGGGCAATCAATCCATCAGAAATAATCCATTGGTGGGTGGCTACCTCGTTTTCTATAATTTTGTACTTAACCAGATTTGAAAATCCATCACCGGTTTTGTTGCCAATCGGTTTTCCTTCTACTGTTACATCTGCCCCTTCAACAGGCACGGCTTCGGTATAAGCAATTAGTGCCTTATATATGGCTCTTTTTAACTGTTCCCTTGCTTGTGGTTCGCCGTTCGGCCCATATTTTTTAGATTTGGCATATGCATAACCCAAACCGCCAATTTTATTGGCTACCTCTTCCCAATCATATTCTATTTTTTTGCCTTTTGGTTTATAAAGCATCGGGTTTACCCCATAAAAACCAAATGTTGCAAACCTGCCATCATTGGCTTCAAGCTCAGTTATCATTTCTGCAACTTTATCGTCCTTGAAATTTTTCCGGCCATACATCCGTTGCCCTTCTTTTGATACCGTATAATCTTTATACCGATCGTTAAGCGTTTTCAACAATGTTTCTTTAACTACTTTTATGGTAATGGAAAAAGTATTGAGCGTTCTTGTACCATCTTTTAATACAACAGTTAACTGATGCTTGCCCAAACTTTTATCATCCAGTTTTGTGTTTGCTAACAAAACCCCCATCAATCTACCTTGTGGATCAAAACGGGTTTCAAGTCTGAATAAATTGTTATTCTGCATTGTTATTGAAAAGCTATAGGTTTTTGGGATGGGGTTGGTTAATACATCCTTATTACGTTCTAAATGGATGCGACCAATAACTTCAGCATTTTTTTGGCTGTTTACCTGAATGTCGAAATAGTTGGCAAATATTTTTTCTTGGGCTGAGGCAGTATTAATCTGAAATAATACTAATGCTATTAAAAGGAGAATGATTGTTTTTTTCATTTGTTATTTATTCTTTTTTGCCTGACGCATATGAGTTTACCATAAAGCTATGTAACAACAGGTTAAATCCGGACCTTCATTAGGCCTCTAACTCCGCTGTATTAATATGTCTGGCTGTTTATAGTTGATTCTCCCTGGTTAATATTTTAATTCAGTATATATAACCTGTAATTTTAATCTAATGCTTCAGACTTCATCTTCTTACCCGGGCTGAAATTTTTCCTTACTAAAATCGCATCAAGTGTTACTGCAATTACGCTCGCAGACTTATCTGGCGCAATAGTTGGCAGGCCGCTTATAAGCAGTGAACCATGTTTATCCTGTTTGATTTCCAATTTATCTTTTTCACCCATTAATGTTGCACTAACTGCCCGAGCCGATAGCCCATCAAGTTTCAGTTTACCATTAGTTGGCCAGTTAAAAACGGATAAATAAAGTATAGTGGTTTTAGTATCTTTTGCAGTAATTCTACCCCAATTTACACCGTTTACCGGATTGGCATGGGAACCATATATTGATGCACCGTATTTTTTCATCCATTCGCCGATATCGCCTAGTCGCTCTATACTCTCCTTTGGAAAAGTGCCATCTGCTTTCGGTCCCACATTAAGTAAATAATTCCCTCCTTTTGAGGCAATATCAATCAGATTCTGCAACAGTTCGGTAGAAGATTTCCAACTCTTATCTGTATTTCGATAGCCCCATGAATTATTCATTGTCATGCAGTTTTCCCAGTCTTTACCATCCAGCTCAGCAAGGTCTGGAATCTTTTGCTCAGGTGTTTTATAATCTCCGGCAAATTGTGGTTTCTTGCTAAGCCTGTTGTTTGTAATCACATTAGGATAGGGTGCCAACGCTTTTTGCAGCTTTTCTGCCTGCTCATCTGTAATGTACGCGGGGGTATCCCACCAGAGTACTGCTACTTCTCCATAATTTTCCATGAGTTCTTTTACCTGTGGAACAGCTACCGAAGTGATGTACTCATCAAATGTTTTGGTATCCTGAACAGGATCCCAATGGCCTTTATGTGCCAAGGTGTAGGCATCGATCCGAGCGCTATCGGGATTATCCCAACCCTGCTTTACAGGCCGCCTGTGTACTGCGCCTCCCGGATTGCCCCAATCCTGCTCCTGTGAATAATAAAATCCCAGTTTCATTCCCTGTTTTCTGCAGGCCTCAGCTAAGGGTTTCAATAAATCTTTACCGTATTTAGTGGCATCTACAATGTCCCAATCCGTTGCTTTACTATCAAACAGGGCAAAACCATCATGGTGTTTAGCAGTTATCACAATATATTTCATCCCTGCATTTTTTGCCATCCTAACCCACTCATCTGCATTGTATTTTAAGGGGTTAAAGTTTCTTGCCGTGTCCTTATACACCTGCACAGGAACTTTCATCCGGTTTAAAAGCCATGCGCCGTCAGCTACCTTTTGCTCAATACCGTTATACCTGCCCGCAAACTGTGCATACACGCCGAAATGGATAAACATTCCGAAACGGGCGTTTCGCCACCATTCCATTTTGATATCCTGAGCCGTCGGCCTGGTAACCATCTGAGCGGAAATGGTATGGTTAATTGTAAAAAAGAGCAAAAAGATAAGGATGATTTTTCTCATATTTGTTGATTATTCAGCCAAAACAGCTTTCTTCTTTTGACTGGTTTTTTTTATTTGGTTTGCTTTAATAACCCAATTGCTATTTCAAACCTAAGCACTATTAAATGTATGGCATATCAGTTTTGACCAAAACTCTTTTAAAATTGGCTAAACAGTTGCTTCTACTTATCCAATACCTCTCTTTTTTTTATTTTTACATTGCTTTCGCCAAAAAACGATAACATCCTTATCCTAAAGTCTGTTCGAATATTCTGACGAAATGTGTATCAAAAACCAATTGGTATTTTATACAAAAGTCAAGTTGCCTGTGATATAAATATTGTTCGAATGAGGTAAGAAATCGCTTGGAAACGAATTGCTAAATGCTATTTCGAAACTGTTTATTGTATTCAATGCATTTATTCATTTCTAAAGGGATGAACGTTCGAAAGGACGAAATAATTACCCAACGCGAATTGATTATTCTTTTTTTGATTTCAATGTGAAATCCTTATCTTTATATTATAGCATTTGCATTAAAAAAGTTAAGGTGAGTGATTCGGTGAGTCAATTACCAGAAGTGTCTTTTAAACCATATAGAGTGAGATTTACAGGTCGGGTTCAGTTCCCTCGCTTTCCGCATGAAGGGATTGCTTCTTTCTTTGCCTATCAACACCTTATGACCATACTCAACACTGATTGAAGGTGTTCTAAAAATACCCTATTTAAACGTGAGTTCTTGTTTGAGCACTTGGTAAAAAATGGCGTGTTTTTACCCTTAAGTTGAGTCCTGAAAAATCTTTGGCCTATTCATCAAATAAGGCAGGAGATGCAGTTCGTTATGTAAATCATCTTCAAGTCGAAGTGAAAAATCATATACCTCTCTAAGTTTTGCTTTCTCCCCTCATACTTAATCATTCAGCACTCAAAAGTGCGCTCAATAATAGTCCTCTAGAAGAGTTTAGTCTCTAGTGTGGGCATTTCAGCGAATGTTTCGGTTCATTCCGCATTTAAACCGACTGGCTATTCTGCTGCTACGTATTCCTGAAGAAGAAATAGCAAACCAATCATTAACAATATGTAACCATCGCATTTACCGTGTAGTCTAAATAATTTTAATACATTCAAAAAAGATATTAAATTTCTTGTCAAGTCGATAAATCTGCATAAACTCACGTACTTTAATGCCAATTACGTGATTAAAATCACATAATACATACTTAAGTCGTGAATCATGCAAATTGAAAGAACTGTACAGAAAAAGTTATCAATTCTTATTATTCAGACAAAATACGATAAAGCTCTAAATTCAGGTAATACGCATTACCTGAAATCATTCTTTTCTCTAGTATTCCCATGGCTGTAAGCTTTTCAAGATATTTTCTTGCAGTATTCTCCGAATAATATTTAAGATCAGTAAGATGTTTTACTTTAGTGAATGGCTGAGTAAATAAGGCATTAATTAATAGTTCAGGACGATGGATCTCATTGTACTCTTCCATCGCCTGCATAATAGCATCTTTAGTGCTAATAATATCATTAATTTTATTGTAAGTAAGGTTTGAAGTCGATTCCACTGCCTTAAGCATATACAGAATAAAATTTCTCCAACTTCCTCTTTGTGTGATTCCAGATAGCCCAGCATAATAATCATCCTTATGCTCCATAATATACCGACTCATAAATAATATGGGATAATCCAAAAGCCCTTTCTTGGTTAAATAATGAATATTAAATATCCTTCCTGTACGCCCATTCCCATCCCTAAACGGGTGAATAGCTTCAAATTGAAAATGGCCAATAGCCATTTTTAGTAAAGGATCTATTGAAAACTGCTCATCATCATTCAAGAAGTCCACAAGATTCTGCATTTTTGCTTCTACAACACCTAATCCACGCGGAGGAGTGTAAAATGCTTTACCTGCATTAGGTCCTGTCCCACCCTCTTTAATGTAAATCTGTGCAACTGGCGGACGAATACCATCATTGAATTGACTAACTGTACGATAAATTTTCACAAAATAATCTGTATCGAAAATACGGTCTTGTTGTAAGTAATCATGTCCTTGCCATAAAGCTTCTCTATAGTTTAAGATTTCCTTAGTTGGCCCCTCAAGGAAATTTTGCTGTTGTTCACTATAAGCTTTATATAGCTCATCATCAGTAGTAAAAATATTTTCAATTGCACTTGAAGCTTTCGCTTCTTGTAGACTAATCGAGTTAACTAACATTCCTTGGTTTGGTATAGCAACACTCCTACCTTGTAGACGACCTAATGCAGCTTTAGCATTTCCAAGCTGTTCATATATTTCTATGGATTGGTAATATTCCGCTTCTATGGGCAGTTGAGGAAGCCCATTCCAAGGTTTAGTTCTATCAGGATTAATCGTGTACGCCATAGTCAAAGGTAATCATTAACTCACAACTAACCTTAAAAACCATATTATTTTAAGGCCAGCTCAATCATTTACCTTAAACCGAGGATGAAAAAAGAAGCTAACATCAAAAAACATCAATTTTTAAGGCCAGCAGCAAGAGTGACCTTAAATTAAAGGCAAGTTGAACTTTCGCATGCACTTTTCAGTGTTCTAACTCTCTCAGCCCATGCTTCCAACTGTGCTGATTGACTTTTCACAAGTTCTACTTTAATTTTAATTAGATAATACCCCAAGCCATAATAAGAATCACTTATACTGATATATTTAAGACAATGTGCATTAAAATGAGGGCTCAGCTTATTTCGAATTTTATTTGAAACCGATGAAATTAAAGATATCTTTTGACATAAAAATACTTTTTTTTATGATACTTCTTTTCAAAGCAATTGGTTCACCTCTTAACTAACCTCAAATCAGTAAATACACTCCGCTCCCATCCCCAAACTTTGCTTTAAGCCCGAGGCAATTGCTTTAGGTGCCGGCACATCACCAGGTTTATAATAATTGCTTATTGTAACCGGGAAATCGCCTGCTTTGTTCATTTCGTCCTGCCGGGCCATAAACACCGGTACGTTGCCCCTCTTGTTTTGAGGATAGGTCATAGATGAGCTGTGGTTATAGCCCAAAACATGCCCCATTTCGTGGAAAGGAGTAGTGTAGCTATTGGTCATAAAATTTAAAGTAACCCAATCCGGAATACCGAAAGTGCTGCCACCGCCCAGGCCCGAAACTTTGCGGGTATCTGTTAACCCGCAATTAATTTTGGCACGGGTTTGGGCTTTTATCCAATCGGCCTCTTTTTCGGCGGTAGTAAGCGCAGTTACACCATCGTTTCCAATCACCAGTTCATTAACGATACGGCTTCGCATGGTGGCATCGGTGTACATGTAAGCAAAATTGATGATAAAACCTGTAAACATCCTGAATTGCTTTTCAGTAGGTTCGTCTAGCCAGTTATTATCTAAATTCTCCGGATCAAAATCGTGCATTTTGGGCTGCCACTTAATGATGCTCAACTTTTTAAGTTTGGTAATTAACGGTGTTGTACCCGTAAATTCAAAACTGATATCAGTTGGATTAATGCCAGCCGTTTTATAGGCCGATAGGTTTACGATTTTATTGTTAACATCAAGATATTCGGCCTGCCCGCTAATAAACGGATAAGGAATCTGCTTAACCCGATGCCCTTTAATGGTTCCGATATGTAATAATTTAATTTTCTCGGTTTGGCCTGCAATGGATACCACAATGGTGGCATCAGTAATATCAACCGGTGCAAAATTAGCAACTTCTAAAGTTGTATTATTTACAGCCCTTACCCGCAAAACATTACTGATATCAAATCTCCTGTCTTCACTGGTCATTACCGACATCGCTTCGCCATCTTCAAACATCAGCTCATCAGGCGATGTGCCCGAGAAAGAATAAGTTGGGGTGGTTGGCAAGGTTACTTCAGGCTCAGTTTCCTTTTTAGCACAGCCAACAAATAGTAGTGCCAAACTTAACACAAGCAGGCCTTTGGGTTTAATTTTTGTTTTCATTCAGGTAAATTATAGGTAAATGATGGTGTAGACTGCTTTTTTAAGGGTTAATCAACTTCCTTAAACCGAATAAATTCAGATGTATTTGATGCAATTTAAGCTCAGTTAATGGTTGTGGATTATTGAATTTTGCTGGTATTTATTTCCCAGGAATCTGTTCGGAAAGGAGCTACAGGCAGGCCGGTTTTACTAAAAAGATTGCCTATACCCGCATTGCTAAACTGATAACGAACAGCCACCGGATTTTTAACGGCCTTGTTTGAAACAAAAATTTTATGCCCGGCTATTTTAACCTGTGCCGGATAAAACTGCTGATCGGTGCCAGCTATAAAAATCGCTATTGGCGTATCTCCTTTTATCATCAGCCCGCTTTCGGCATAATCGAACTCAATTACTGCCTGGCCTTTATCAACGCTAAAAGATTTAAAAAGCGGACTTTTATAACCTGCTTTTTTTACGCTGTAGGTTTCTGCCAAAGCCAGATTGCCTAATCTAAACCCTACACCTTCTTTATTGGTAGGGTGAATATTTAAGGTATCGCTAACCAGATCGGAAACAACCACCATGCCCGTTTTTGGGGTAGAAAGGTTTTTAGTCTGTGCTTCTCTCACTAATGCACCTACGTTGTACTTATCGTATTTAAAGGGAGCAATTTGAACATAATAAAATGGAAAATCCTTGTTCCAGGCTTTGCGCCATGCACCCAGCATGGTATTAATTAATTCGGTGTAGCTTGCCGGTGTTTCTCTGTTACTCTCGCCCTGATACCAGATAACGCCGGCAATACTGTAATTAACCAAAGGCGCAATCATAGCGTTATAGGTGTAACCAGGCGCTACCGACCACCATGGCGTGGGTGCATTTTTTTCGGCGGCTTTTTTAAGCAAGGCATTCTCCGTTACCAAATTTTCGGGCGTCCATGTTTCTGCAGGTGTGCCACCCCAGTTGCTGTTTATCAAACCAATAGGCACATTCAGGTCGCGATTAAGGCTTTTACCAAAATAATAGCCTACTGCGCTAAATTTTTTAATGGTATTGCTATCGCAAACCGTCCAGGCGCCTTCGCAATTATCCTGTGGGCTACGGGCAGTGGTTTTAGGAATGTTAAATAACTTAATATTCAGTTTACTCAACTGTTCAAACTCATCTTTGATGCTTTTAATGCCGGTGTTATAATTCCATTCCATATTCGATTGGCCGCTACATACCCACACCTCGCCTATCCACACGTTTTCGAGTACAATTTTATTTTCGCCCTGAAACGTAAGCGTATAGGGCCCGCCGGCCGGTGGCGTTTTTACTACAGTTTGCCAACGGGCATTGCCATCGGTGGTAACCTCGATGGTTTGACTATCCCATGAAGTAGTAATTTTTATT
>Ga0308157_10001678_pt1 | contig 42469 bp, 35 predicted proteins | sample PhyBR1_FD_201035 | JGI IMG/M metagenome (GOLD analysis project Ga0308157, IMG submission 201035) | Phyllosphere microbial communities from UC Gill Tract Community Farm, Albany, California, United States - DLSLB.R1 | ecosystem: Host-associated > Plants > Phyllosphere > Unclassified | place: USA... | reverse complement strand
ACTACCAATAAAGGCGTCTTTCATAAAAAAATGATAAAAAGGTAAGATCTGCCTTTTTTAAACTATAAATACTAAGCTTAAAACCTTACTTTTGTCTGCTAAAAAGCAGAAAATTATAAAATGGATATATTAATTAAATTATCTCAATTTCTACTGAGTTTATCTTTGTTGATCGTTTTACACGAATTAGGGCACTTTATTCCTGCCAAATTATTTAAAACCCGTGTCGAAAAATTCTATTTGTTTTTTGATGTAAAATTTTCCCTTTTCAAAAAGAAAATCGGAGATACCGTATATGGAATCGGATGGCTTCCTTTGGGCGGTTATGTGAAAATTGCCGGAATGATCGATGAAAGCATGGATACCGAGCAGATGAAACAGGAACCACAGCCGTGGGAGTTTCGTTCCAAACCGGCATGGCAGCGTCTTATCATTATGCTGGGCGGCGTAACGGTCAATTTTATTCTGGCGTTTGTGATCTATATCGGTATGGCGTTTTATTACGGAGATTCCTATATTGCCAATGACAGTCTTACATCAGGAGTTTGGGTGCAGTCACAGGTGCTTAAAGATGCCGGTATGCAAAACGGTGATAAGATTGTAAGCATTGACGGCGAACCGCTGAACCGACTGAATGAGGCCTTTTCTAAAATGATTACTGCCAAAAAGGTAGAAGTATTGCGCAACAATGAAACCATTACACTGGATCTGCCTGTGAATTTTGTAGATCAGTTGTTAAAGGAAAAAAACAAAAGTCCTTTTATTCCGCGTGTTCCTGCTATAGTAACGGCTGTTTCAGATGATTCTCCTAATAAAGAGGTTTTAAAAACCAAAGATTTTATTACCGGAATCAATGATCAGAAAGTGGAGTTTGTCGATCAGCTGCCGGGTGTACTTGAAAACTATAAAGGTCAGAAAGTAATGGCAACGATTGTAAGAGACAACCAGCCGCAGACCGTACAATTAACAGTAACCGACAGTGCTTCTGTAGGGATTGCGTATGCACCGGTTTTAAAAAATGAAGATGCAGAGAAACTCGGTATTTATAAAATAAGCCACCAGAAATACGGATTTATGGAGTCGATTCCGGTGGGTATCCAAAAAGGAAAAGACCAGTTGGGCGGTTACTGGAAACAGTTAAAAATGATTGCCAATCCCGAAACCGGAGCGTATAAGGGAGTAGGTGGTTTTAAGGCGATTTACGATATTTTTCCACAGACCTGGAGCTGGGAAGTGTTCTGGAGCATTACAGCTTTGCTGTCTATTATGCTTGGAGTAATGAATTTATTACCGATTCCGGCACTGGACGGTGGGCATGTGATGTTTTTATTGTATGAAATGATTTCGGGTAAAAAACCGAGTGATAAGTTTATGGAATATGCGCAAACAATTGGTTTTGTATTACTTATCGCACTGCTGCTTTTTGCCAATGGAAACGATATTTTGAAAGCCATTACCTCACGGTAAAAAAAATGTTAGTTTTTTTTAAAACGAATTTGTAGAGTTAAAAAATCGTTCTATATTTGCATCGCAATAAAGGTAACACCTTCCTCCTTAGCTCAGTTGGTTAGAGCATCTGACTGTTAATCAGAGGGTCCTTGGTTCGAGCCCAAGAGGGGGAGCAAATTGCAAAAAAAAACGTTCTAATATTTATTTTTTAGAAACTAAAATATAAGTTTCCTCCTTAGCTCAGTTGGTTAGAGCATCTGACTGTTAATCAGAGGGTCCTTGGTTCGAGCCCAAGAGGGGGAGCAATGCGTAAGCAGTTCTATATCTTTGTTTTAGAAACTAAAAAAATAAGTTTCCTCCTTAGCTCAGTTGGTTAGAGCATCTGACTGTTAATCAGAGGGTCCTTGGTTCGAGCCCAAGAGGGGGAGCAACAATAAAGCCTTGCAGTACTGCAGGGCTTTTTTTGTGGTCTTTTTTTGTGGTCTTTTTTTGAATTTTAGATAATTACTTCGTTATTCATTTTGCTTTGTAATCTGTACTATTTGTCGCTATTTAGCTATATTCGCTATATGATTTATCGAACTATGGAACAAGTTGTCTGATGACGCTTTTGTAGGGTTGTTTCGTAAAAAATAATGTTATCAATAATTTTTCAGAAAATTTTGTAAAAAATGGATTGCAAGGAATACAATCCATTTTCTTACTAAAATTAAACTTCTTTTGTGGTTACAATCATCATATGAGGGCTAAAAGGCAATAAGAATTCTTCATTCTCTGTTGTTGACAAAAGCTCTTTCAGCACTTTCTTTCTTCGTTTATCCAATATATTGGCAAAGAAATTACTGTCAAGCCAAATCATTCCTTCAACAGCATATATCTTCTCAATCTTTAAATTACATTTTAAAAATTCATTTTTAAATTCTGAGGGTTTATGATAAAATGCTTCTGCCAACAACCAGGGAAAATCATCCGGAGGATTATGGATTCCGGTCAATAATTCACTTTTACACATTTCAAGAAAAGAGGGTTTGTAAATCAGTCCGTTTAATAAACCTGCTAAAGTAGAAGCTGTGGAATTAATCCCGAAACCCAATATAATTCCTCCCTTTTTTACAACTCTTTTTGCTTCGTTTATCGCAAGAAGCCGATCCTCTTCCTTTTGTAGATGATACAGAGGTCCATGCAAAATAACCACATCTGCAAAATTATTCGGAAATTCCAGTTTACGGGCTTCGCCTTTGATAACCTCAAACTTATTCTTTAGTTTGCTGGATCTGTCTTTTGCAATATGAAGATGCTTGTCAAGAGGTTCTATCAAATAAACCTGATGTTGTAATTTTGATAACCATTCGGAATATTTTCCTGTACCTCCACCAATATCAAGAATGATGGATTGAGGTTTTAAATGTGGTTTAATGAGGGATTTAATCCTCTCAAATTCGAAGATGCCCATTCCTTTAGAAAGTCTGTCTTCTTCGGATGCTTTATTATAAAAACGTTCAATAGATGAACTGATTAAATTAGTTTTTCTCATACTAAGTTTTGCGTAGAAAACGCCCAATTAAAAATAAAATGATATAAATGGAAAATCGCAACTGTATATAACAGTTGTAAAGAACCTTTAGAACAAAGGTTTGATGATATGTCTACTTAGTATAGAATGTGGTAAAGATAGTAATTTAAAACAGAAAGACTACAGCTAATATCGTATTGGCGAAATATGTGTGTAGCCTTCATTTAATCTGTCTTAAAACAGGGCAGTTTACAAAAAAAGTAGAAGGTTACACATTAACTATATATAAATTATCAGATTAATAAAGATTTATATTACAGTTATTTGATAACTATTGAAATCGTTATAAATTCAATGATTATAAAATTTAAAAATAAAGGGCTTAAGTTAGAGTATAATAGATATCAACTTCAGCTAACATAATCTTATTCAAATGGAAGAAAACTTAGATATATTTAATTCTGTAAAATCTAAAGCTCTAAACGATTTAGCGCCTGAAATTTTAGAAATAAGTTTAGATGCTGTTTTAAATAATGAAACACTAAAGAGTATACCAATTGTAGGACTTGCATTTAAAGGTTTTAGTTTATATCAGAATATCTCAGAAGCTTTTTTTATAAAAAAGCTTTTGACATTTCTTTTCAAGTTAAATGAGATTCCATATAAAACACGGATTGAATTTGTTAATAAATTAGAATCTGAAAGCGAAACAAAAAAAGCAGGAGAAAAACTTCTTATGACACTTAACAGATTAGATGACATCGACAAATCCGCCATGATTGGAAATCTTTTCAGGCATACACTTTCAGGCTCGATTTCATATGAAGATTTTGGTCAACTTTCCCATATGATAGACAATAGTTATGTAAATGATTTAAGGAAATTGAAAGTGGATGTGAGATATACTCGATTGGATGATTCAACATTATCAAGATTATTTAAAAACGGTTTTTTTGATCAAAAAATTTCTGATGTGAAGAAGCAATTGGAATTACAACGGAAAATCCAGTTTGACCAAAATATAATGGAATTATTCAGCCGAAATTCATATATATGTCAAATCGATTTGCTGAAATATTTGCAAAATATGCGTTTGATTCAGTGAATCAAATAAAATAGCAACTAACACTATAATTAGTTTGAAGCAAAACTGAAATGATTTGTAGCTATAAAACTTTATGAAAAATATTTATCTTTAACAGAAAAATAATCAGTTCCGAAGTTCGTAACCTCGCCAAGTTGTAATCCTTTAGATACAAGGCAAAAAGAAATCTGTGCTATGAAATTAATATTTTCTATTTTAAGTTTTTTTATATACTTAAATTTATATTCTCAAAATGGTTTAGATGATGGAGATTTGTTCATTCTTCAAACTGGAATAAACAAAATATCTGTAAATAAATTCGAAAACGAAATTATAAAAGAAATAAAAACAATTTCTATAAACAAAAATTCAATATTCTCAACAGACCAAAAAAATATAGTTGTTATTCTAAATCCTTCCAAAAAGAGCATTTTATTGTATAATATTGAAACTTCAAAAAAGAATAGAATATCAATTCCTTACGATATAAAGCCGAAGTCATTACTTATTGATGATGATAATATTTTTATTGGGGGTGAGATGGAAAATGAAATGCTCGTTCAGTATAATTTAAAAACACAAAAATGGTTTAGTTTAGAGATACCGGATGAAATTAAATTCCGAGGTAAATCTATAGATGATATTGTTATAAACGAGAATTATTTAATTGCAATTGACAATATTGTTGTACCGAAATATATTCTATACTATCAATTGAAATGTGAAGGTAAACTTGTATTTTCTCACCAAAAGGAGTTGAAATTTAATAGTAGTTATGAAAGTACGCATCTGGCTCGTATATGGAATAATTATTTAGGTTTATATTCAACAACTTTAAATTGGGGAAACTATAGTGAACATATTACTATTTACAAAGGCTTGGATTTAAAAGAGAGCTTTGCAATTTCATCGGATTATAATGTTAAAGGTAATATTAAAGATATTCTTCTGATAAATAATAAACTATATGTTGCAAATAAAAATAAAGGTCTTGGCGTTTTAGTTATTCAAGATTCCTTATTTAATATTAAAGATAACTACGAATGGGATGAATCTAATCCTCAAATCGATGAAAGTTTAATTATATATGAACCATACCCTAATGAAGAAATAATTAAATTGACAAAAATTCCAAAGCAAGATAAATTTGTAATTACTCTTAAAGATAAAAAAGGTACTTTTCGAAGTAAAATAAAATGATAATTAACCAACGGGTACATCTGATTGGCGAAATGGCGGGTTAAGGCTAAAATTGAAGTTTCGGCTTTCTATTCCGTAAAAGCCAATTATATTGACTTTTTTCTTAAATTTATTCAATTAATTGGTGTTTGCTAACTGTGTCACTAAATTGAAACTTTTCGCTTCAATTTTACTACGTCAGTTCATTACGCTCATGTCCGTCACTATCCCAAAGTCGCGGATCGTTGTAAGCAATTTTTGAAAAAAATGGAATTAAAAAATAATAATTTATTTATAAAACAAAACCTTCAACTGAAAGTTTCGAGCTTAAAAATTGTAAGGAATTCTATCTTTGACTCCTCAGAATTTGAGGTTTCATATGAGAACATATCAAATAAGATTAAAACAGAAACTACAATAAATAACAATTTACTTTTTTTGTCTGTGTTTTCTTTAATAATAGGTTTAGGTTTAATTTTTTTAGAATGGGATTATAGTACTTTTATAAAGCCTATAATTATATCTATAATATTTTTTTTTATTGCTTTAAAATCTAAAAAACGTATAATAACAATTCAAACATTTGAAGAAAATAATATTGAATTATATTTTACAAATAACAATAAAAATGAAGTAAAAGAATTTGCAAATAACATCATTGAGTCTTCAAATAAATTTTTGTTAGAAAAGTATGGTAAAATTGACAAAAACTTACCAAAAGAACCGCAGTTAGATAATTTATATTTTTTAAGAAATAGAGAAGTAATTTCAAATATAGAATTTGAAGAATTAAAAAATCAACTATATGGTGTTCGTACAGTAGGTTTTAATTAAAACTGCTTATAACATCGTATTTGTTTTAAGGCTAGTAAAGGTTTCTCTCAATGTTTGTTTCCTTTTTTTCGTTCTCGCAATTTTCATTTTTTATTAATAAATTTAAAAAATAAAAATGTGTTGCTCAGTTTTGGTGAATATTTGAAGTTTAAATTGTCTTATTTCTCTACTTCGCTAAGCTGCGGTACGTTATCTTTCATGCCATAAATTATGACCCATAAAAAAGGATTGTTTTCCATTTTCATACTCCTAATATTTTTTACCAATCTTGTCTCTGCGCAGACCAATCTTGCCAATAAAATTGATTCCTTGATGAGAGAGTCAAATGAAAATGGAATGTATAATGGAAATGTCCTTGTCTCAAAAAATAATGCAATAATTTATAATGCCTCTTTTGGGTATACAGACGCAAGTAAGACAACCAACCTGACAAATGATTTCAAATTCAATATCGGATCTATTGCAAAGGAATTCAGTGCTATTGCTTTGTTGCAATTACAAGAAAAAGGAAAGCTTAAACTGAACGACAACATTTCCAAATTTTTTCCTGAATTACCAAAATGGGCAAATGATGTAACTGTAAAAGATTTGCTGCAATATACAAGTGGAATTCCTGATATCAATTGGAAAAAAATTAAAAGCAATAAGGATATTTTTGAAGATTTAAAATTAATAGATAGCCTTGATTTTAAACCCGGAACACAATATGATTACAATAACAACAATTTTTTCTTAAGGCTCTCTATTATAGAAAAAATTACCGGTGAGAATTACAAAGACTATGTAGATAAATACCTTTTTGAGCCTTACAAAATTAGTTCAGCTGAAATTACTCCGATTGAAAAGGATAAAAACATTACAAAAGGATTTAATAATAAATTAGTGGATGACAAACCCGACTTTTTGGTTGGTGGAGTTGTTATTACGACAACTGATTTGCTCAAATTTTTGAATCAACTTCATTCCTATACAATAATAAGCCAAAAATCATATACGAGTTAAGTCAACATTTTCAGGAAGATTCGCAATCTGCTTTGGGTGAAACGAGATGGACAAACAAACAATTAATGGAACACAGGCACGATGGGAGAGGAGGAAATTATGAGGCCATTATCATTTCAGACCTGGAGAATAATTTTGACATCATACTTTTAGGCAATAATTATCAAGGCAGGATTTTTGAAATTTCTGATGCTATTATAGCAATATTGAAAAATCAGACCGATACTTTGCCACAACAATAAAGCGATTGCAACTAAAGTTGAGCATCTGATTCGCGCCCAAAGAGAGGAGCAACAATAAAAAGTAGAGTAATGCAGGTTTTTTTAGTATGGAATCTTGCTAAGTTGGCTGGTTTTTGAGTTTTGGTTTTTATTGGTATTTGCTACTTATCAATCTATCGGTTTGAATCGGTAGGGTTATCGTAAGTTATAGTTCGTTAGATGTAATTTGTTTTTCTTTATACTTTGTTGTATAGAAGAAAAACAAATATCAGATTATCTATTTACTTATCAATAAAAGCTCGTTCTAGGGGCTCTTGTAATTTATAAATGGATTCACGGTTAGTTTCGCTATCCAAAACGATAACATTTTGGTTTATTACTAATTATTTATCTGTTTGCAAAAATAATTTTATGGTGTCTGATTTAGTTTGTTAAAAAAGTATATATTTGTAGTTAAAATTATGAAATACGCCTATAGATGTGGTTTTGCGAAACATTTAGTGTTTTGTTTCGTAAAAAATAATGTTATAGGCAATTGTAAAAAAACTTCACCAAATCAATTATGGAATCTAAACAAAACAAAGAAGATAAAAATACCATGAGTTCCCAAAATAAAGAACTTGTAACTAAACTTTGGATAATATTTAAATTTATTTGTGGTTGTTTTATTTTGGTTTTACTTTCATATAAGATTTTCACAAATGATATTTCGATTGCAATTGGCAATATTGATTATACAATACTATTATCTTTTTTGTTAGCTTTTTTTTCAATAGTGTTATCTATGATGTTCTATTTTAAATCAAATGATAGTAGTAACCAATTCTATGATAACACTTATAAATTTACAAAAGATATTTCAACAATACTTGGCCGAATAGAAGCTGGATTTGGAGAAAAACTTCAAAATTTAGATAAAGGATATGAAGGACTACTTAATAAGATAGATAAATCACCAACTGTAGCAAAAGACATTGAAGAAACCAAAACTGATAAAAAAGAAGTTGAACAAACCTTGCATTCAGAAATAAAGGAACGTAATAAAATTATACAGGATTTACTTGAAAAATCTCAACTGGAAAATCAAGAAAAAGAAGATATTAAGAAATCTCTTTTCATGAAAGAAAGTACAATTTTAAAACTAGAGAGAGAATTAAGAATACTTCAATCAAAACTAGAAAGACAGAAGAATGATGTGTTGTCTGAAAGTATTCCAGATAGATTGACAAGTTTTCTGAAGAGATATATAATGCGATTAGCTATTGACTTAGAACAATTTAATAGAGAGCAAGCTCAAGAAATAATAGACAGTTTTTTACCTACTAATGAGAAGGATAAGATTGGTACACCCTTATACCAAGACTTACTAGAATATACTTTAATACGAGAAAATGGTAAATTAACTAATAAAGGATATTCTATTATTAGAAATTTAGTTCGAGAAAATAAATAAAAATAACAACAGCCTATAACATGTGTTTTGCAAAATTGCGGGTTTGAGGCGGAACTAAAGTTTTAGGATAAATTCCGCAAAAGGCAATTAATTGAATATTTTGTTTAAATTTATCCAATTAGTTGCCTTTTGCTTAAGTTGGTTTTTAATTTAAAGTTTTGTCTTTGAATTCTGCAACTTGCGCAAATTACAGGCACGTTAGCAGAAATTTTGTAAAACTCTCGTAAATAAATGAAATTGGAATATTTTTATAAATACTATACTATAAATCAAAACCTATTTAGTTCATTAATTAATAACGAATTATATTTTACAAACCCAAGAAATTTTAATGATCCTTTTGACAGTTATCCAAGATTTAATTTATCATCAGATGTTTCAAAAGTTATAGAATTCTATAATTATCTAAAAATAAAAGTTCAAGAATTTTCTTCTTTAATAAATTTAAATAATGAAAATAAAGAGAAACTTGAAGAATTTAAAAATGTACTAAAAACACTCAGTGAGTTAAATTTATTTTCTGAAGATTTGTATTCAAATGAAATTGAAAACTTTAATGATAAAATAATTGAATTATATGCATTCTATTCAGATGATAAAATATTACAGAAATTATTAAATGCTAACATTGAATTTCTACAAGTTAAAATGTATTATGATTACATTTTTCTTTTAATAGATTATCAAAAAACTGGAATATCTTGTGGTTCATTAACTCCAAGTTGTCCACTAATGTGGGGGCATTATGCAAATAATCATAAAGGAATGTGTATAAAATACGAATTCGAAAATCTTAGTTTTGATAACAGCTTTATACCTGAAATTTTAAATGTCAATTATTCAGATAAACCTATTGAAATTTTTAATTATTCACATACAGAACTTGATGAATTAAGATTTACAATTTTATCAAATAAGTATTCTAAATGGAAGTATGAAAATGAAATTCGATTAATTAAAAAAGGACAAGGTTTAGTTAAAATAAATCGAAAATCGATAAAAGAAGTGATTTTTGGATGTAAATCTACTCCCAAAGACAGATATACAATCCTTAAATTATTCGCATCACTAGGGTATAAAATTGAAAGTCTTAAAATTGCTAAAGTACGACCAGATAAATATGAATTATCAATTCAAGAAATGAAAATGAATGATATTGCTAACAGTGGTGTACATCTTGAAGAACTAAACATTAACAAAAACTTCCGCTAACATCAGTTTGGCAAAATAGCGAGTTAAGGCAAGCTATAAACTTTGTTTCTTTTTTTGTCGCAGCGGTCTTTTATATTTCCTTTTTTCATAAATTTAGAAAATAATAAAAGGCTGTTGCCTATCTTAGTGCAAGATTGAAAGTTTAGATTTTCTATTCCGTCACTATGAGACCTGTTACCAGAAATACTATCAAAAACAGATCAAATATGGAATTCAAAAAAAAATGGGTTATAGTTTTATTGTTGATTATTGGTTTTATTTTTGGATTTTATTTTAAAAGTCTAATAATCGATAGGAGTAAAAACAACCCGATTTCTAAATCAAAATCAAACACTAAAGAAAATAGAATTTTTGATCAGAATATTAATGAAATTGATTTTTCAGAAAAACTACATGGGAAATTCATTCTAGAAGGAGCTGATTATGCAGGATTTGAATTTATTGATTCTAAAACAATTTCATGGACAAATGAAATGTTTCCAATGGATCCAGATACAATGAGATTGAAATGGATTGATAAAAATACTTTTGTTGCAACGTTGACAAAAAATATTGATAAAAAGTGTCCACCTCGAGATTGGATTAGAAAAGTCGTATCTTATGATGGAAGCAAACTTGTTCTAAAAAATATTTGGACAGGTTGGGAAGATTCAGCAGATGATGATGAAATATTTGACAAAGAATAATTACTTCTGCTAACATCGGTAACTGTTGCGCAACTCTAAGTTTGATATTAAAACATAGAAACTATTATATTATTCTTATCGGTAGAGCGATGCTATAAATCTTGCAAAATAAGTTGACAACGTAACCCTATTGGTTACTATTATATATAAAAAAGGCGTACTATTCGGTCGCTAACGAATATCTGATACATTGAACCCTTGTAAACAAAGAGGTTACAGTCCTTGGTTCGAGCCCAAGAGGGAAAGCAACAATAAAGCCCTGCAATACTGCAGGGCTTTTATATGCAATTGAATTTTGGTTTTATTTAAGTATTAAAATATATCTATTTTTTGTTATAAGTATCGTTTTAACAATTTTTTGTGTACATAATACTAATAAATGAAAACTTTGAAGCGATTTTGTCTCTTCCGTGTGTTTTTTTTACTATCTTTACTGAAAATAGATTGATAAAAATAGTAGTTTACTATAACTTCATACATCTGTCTGTTTAATCTACCAAATAATTCATCAACTCAATTACAGAACTTTTGTAAAATAATAAAACCGATTACAGCGGTATACCTGTATTTTTTAAATTATTAATTGCAACTATTAAAATTGTAAAAAACACTTTAACATGGGAAAAATTAAAAACTCAAAAAGCTTAAATGTGAGAATTCTATTATTAACATTTCTATCTATGGTATTACAAGGCTGTAGTATGACTGATAATATGTCTGAATCATCTGATGAAAAATTTAATACTTCAAAGTCAACTTTCTCTGAAAATGATAAAGATAGTTTTCAGATATTCTATGGTGACACCGTTTACACATATAGTGACGGTTTCTATAGAAAGGAAATAGATAGTAAATTTATATATGAATTTAAATTTTCGAATTTTGAATTTGATATGGTAGAAGAAAAAAAAGGAAATTACTTAATAATAAATAAACTTAATCCTACGGAAAGATTTAGGGTATTAGATCTTATTGATCATAAAAATGGGTACATAACCTTCAATATAGAAACTAAGGACAATTATTATAGAAATTTTGTTTATAAAAATGTAGCTGATAAAGAAATCAATTCAAATTTGGGAGATAAAGTGATAAAATGGGAATTGCCTACGATGTTCATTCTTGCTAAAACCATTGAAGTTGTGTCAGAAATTGTATTAAATGATAAACCTTCTAGGTTAAGTGATTCAGCTTTAAAAGCATGTCAAGCTGCAATGAAATCATTACGATGTCCACGTGGAAAAACTCCATATATGGAATATCGCGGAGGAAGCTGGTTTAATAGCGAGGACTGTAATGTTGGATGTAGATAGTAATATTTAACTGTAATATTTAAAAAATATTACAGTTAATACTTTAATCAGAAGCTAATATTTACTATCTTTTTTTTTCTAATTTCAAGATATGCAATCAAAAATTCTATTATTATTGCTGTTAGTGCTTCCGATGTGGTCTTTTGCACAATCACAATATAAAAAGGTATATGCCTATGATGTCTATCAAAAAGACTGGGCTATGGTTAAAAACGGAAGTGGCGGCTATGGCTTTATCGATCGCAGCGGCAAAGAAGTAGTACCTTCTGTGTACCGTAAGATTGAGAAATTCGGCGTTTATCACAAAGATCAGGCACTCGTAAGAAATATAAGCGGCGGCTATGGCTTTATTGACCGAAGCGGAAAAGAAGTGGTTCCGGCGATTTATGAGCTCAAAGAAATTAAAGCCCGGTTTAAAAAATTGGAGGAATAAATGAGTTGTTACACATACATTCCTTTTGTTGCTAAGGCGTATTTGGTTATCTTTATAATACTGTTTTGATAGAAACAGTAAACCATAAAAACAAAAGACCATGGAAAAAATGTACGCAAAACTTTTAGGAGGGGCACTCTCTCTGTTTTTTATTTTTGGCAGCACCAAAGCAGATGCCTGCACACGGGTTGTTTATAAAGGCCCTCAAAATACCGTAGTTACTGCGCGTTCAATGGATTGGAAAGATGAAATCGCTGCCAATCTATGGGTATTTCCGAGAGGAATGCAACGCGAGGGTAATGTAGGTCCTAATTCTGTAAAGTGGACTTCTCTTTATGGCAGTGTTATTGCCAGTGCATGGGACATCGCCACCGCTGATGGAATGAATGAAAAAGGGTTAGTAGCCAATGTGTTGTGGCTCGTAGAGAGTCAATATCCTTCTTACAATCCGAAAGGAACTGAAAAAGGACTGGCGATTTCTGCCTGGGCTCAATATGTACTCGATAATTTTGCCACCGTAAAAGAAGCAGTAGAAGTATTGAGAAAAGAAGAATTTGTTGTGGTTTCTGATTATATACCAGGAACTACAAAATTTACAACCTTACACTTATCCCTTTCCGATGCTTCAGGTGACAATGCCATTTTTGAATACATCAACGGTAAATTAGTCATTCATCATGATCCGTCGTATACCGTAATGACCAATTCCCCAATTTTTGAAGATCAGCTTGCCATAAATAAATACTGGCAGGGTATTCCGGGTACTATCATGTTGCCGGGTACCAACAGAGCAGCTGACCGGTTTGTGAGAGCGTCTTATTATATCAATGCCATTCCGCAGACGGCTGATACACGAGCTGTGATTGCAAGTGTTTTTAGCGTGATCCGTAACTGTTCCGTACCGTTCGGAATTTCGTCTCATGAAGAGCCGAATATCTCTTCTACGCGATGGAGATCAGTTTCAGATCATAAAAATCTGGTATATTATTTTGAAACGGTACAAACGCCAAATGTTTTTTGGGTAGATCTTAAAAAAATAGATTTTAGTAAAAAAGGAATGGTAAAGAAATTGAACCTGAGTAAAAATGAAACGTATGCAGGGGAAACATCAAAAGCTTTTGTAAAAGCAGCTCCGTTTGCTTTTATGGGGATTTAATAAAGAACAGATATAATGATTTACGGCTGTAAATCAATTCTATAAGGGCTGAAGATTTTTATTTTCAGCCCTTTTTTATATATTTATACAGCAACAGAGGATTATTAAGTGTTTACGAAAAAAGTCTTTTGCGATAACAAAATCAGAAAAATTATGAAGCAACAGCAACTCATTGAACAATTTTATGCCACACACCGGCTTTTTTTAGAGTATGTAAACTCACTTTCTCCGGAGGCTTTTATGCATACAAAATCAGGTAAATGGAATGCAGGTCAGCAGCTCAGCCATATATATCTGTGTCTGCAACCCATCGCAAAAGCACTGGTTTCTAAAGATTTTCTCAGAGAAAAATTCGGTACGCTCAACCGTCCTTTGATGGATGAAGCTCATGTGATCACCAGGTATAAAGAAGCTCTTGCAAACGGAGGCAAAGCCCCGGAACGTTTTGTACCCGGAGCGTTTAATAGCGAGGAACGCGACAAAGCGACTGCCGAAACGGAACAGTTGCTCACCGGGATTGGTCAATTGTTACAGGATTATACAGAAGAAGAACTGGATACGTTGGTAATGCCGCATCCTTTGCTGGGACCTCTGAGCATTCGCGAAATGATGTATCTCATGACCTATCACGCTACCCATCATCAGTTACAGACAGAAGCTAATCTTAAGAGTTAGTCTGGTGGGGTAAAGGTTGTATAAAGAATTATTTTTTGAAAAAATATTGGGAAACAGTTGACATACTGCTGTCATCTGCGACAGATAATTTTGCGGTATTATTAATTAAACAGATAAAGAATGCTGCGTAAATCACATGATTCAACTTATGGAATGGAAATGATCCATTTCAGAAAAAAAGAAACCGTAACCCATGATGAACTGCTGAAAGGTGTTTTGAAACTGGAAACAGAACTGGAAAAATTGGAAGGAGTGGTTTTTCACTGTCTTGTCCGGAATTATTCAGGAGTATATGCCCATTTATTGTTTGTGCGGGAAGAAAAAGATCTTGAAGCGGTACATCAACTTTTAAACAAATCAGAGGAAGAATCTTCTTTATTCCATTTGACTGACGAGCTGAGTGTGCAAAGACAATTCCATAAGATCCATAAAACAGATTTTAAAGTTCCGGATTTTTTCTCTTGTATAGAATGCGGTACTTTTTCCTTAAAGCCACGTAAAGAATGGAGCCAGTTAGTAGAGATTTCTGACCATCTGGAAAAGGAATACCTCTGTCGTTTTGAGAATACACAGGCTCATTTTTTAGGAACTCTTGCTGAAGGACGCGGTTCAGAAATTACTTTTGGAACTACATTGGGGCAGACAAAAAATATTTGCATGGGATATTTTGATACGTATTGGGGAAGAGAATTGTTGGGAATGATGGATGAAAAAGACCTGCAACTGGATTTTTGGTATCTCATCGCTTAACAACTAATACAAATGCATCAGAAACCACTAATTAATAAACAGTACGTACTTGAGAAATTTGCCGGTAAAGGCGGGTGGACATTTGTGCGGATTCCCGAAATTGCTCCGGATCGGAACCGTGCTTTCGGATGGGTGAGAGTCAGCGGCCATATTGATGATTTTGAAATCAGCGGTTATCATTTACAGCCTATGGGCAATGGAAGTCTGTTTTTGCCCGTTAAGGCGGAAATCCGAAAAAAAATTCGAAAGACAGCGGGTGATTCGGTTCATGTTATTTTATATGCTGATGTACTGCCGGATCAGATAACAGAGGAACTGCAATTATGTTTTAAAGAAGAGCCCGGAGTTTATGAAGCTTTTATGCGCTGTACATCTGAAAAACAACAGCGTATCATCCGATGGATTTATTCGGCTCATGAAGATGGTGAAAAAGCGGAAAGAATCGTCAAAAGTATGAACGATCTGCTGTATCAAAAACGTTGATCTTTCTTTAGGGTTCAGTAGAGAGAATGATAAAAACAAACAGCGGTATCTGTAAAAAGATACCGCTGTCTTTAATCCCTTTTTATTGCAGGAGCCAATGGATCACATTTACTATAAATTTACTTCTGCAATTATTTTAATCAAGAAAGGAATCCCGTCTCAAAGAGATTCTTTTTTTTTATTTTTTTTTGACTGTACACTAATGTATACTCGACGGGTTTACTTTGGTTTTTCCCTGTTTGATCATTAATACAAAGGGTACACAGAGTAAAAACATAACACCGAGGTATAAGAATACATCCATATAGGAAAGTACGGTTGCCTGTTTGGTTACTGAAAAGTCAAGTAACTGGTAGGCTTTTGCCAATGCTTCATTAGGACTGAATCCTTTTCCGATAAAGTTTGCCTGTAACTGAGTGATGCGCTGCTGTACTTCAAAGCTCGTGTCGTTGAGGTGTGAAACCAAATCTACGCGATGGTGTTGCGAATCTCTTGCTATGAAGGTAGTAATGAGCGCAATACCAAATGAACCTCCAAGTTGGCGCATCATCCCTGTAAATGATGCTCCTTCACCAATGGCTTTCCCTTTGAGGGTAGAAAGCGATAAGGTCATGACAGGAACAAACAGTAATCCGAGACCTACACCCCGCAATATCAAAGGCCAGAACATATGTTCGGAACCTGTGTCATTGGTCAGTTGCCCATACATGATGAAACAGAAGCCAAAGAAAATGGACAAGCCCAGAGCGACCATATATTTCTGTGGTACGCCGGATTGAATCATTTTACCGATAAACGGCATCATCAGTCCTGTCATTATGGAACTCGGAATGAGCAACATTCCCGCATCGGTAGCAGGCCATCCCAAGATGGATTGTGTATACAGCGGTATGATGAATGTGGAACCGAAAAGGCCAAATCCCAGAATAAAACTCATAATGGTTCCGATCTGCAGATTTTTATCTTTGAGCACGCGTAAATTGACTATGGGATTGTCACAGACAAGTTCTCTCCATATAAAGAGGAAAAAGCCGAAAAAAGAAACAATAGAAAGTGTTACAATGGTAGAATTGGCAAACCAGTCATCCTGCTGTCCGTGTTCGAGTACATATTGTAAAGAACCAATAAACATGATTAGAAAGAGCATGCCCCACCAATCGACTTCTTTTGCTGACTTTTTACCTCCGCCGTCATATTTAGGGCTGCGTACAAAGGATAGGGTAAGCAAGGTAGCAATAACACCTAAAGGTACGTTGATATAAAATATATAAGGCCATGAAAAATGGTCAATAATATACCCTCCTAAAGGCGGTCCGAGTGTCGGTCCTACAATTACCCCCATTCCGTAAATCGCCTGAGCCATACTTCGCTTGGCAGGCGGGTAACTTTCTGTAATGATAGTCTGAGCTGTTACCAGCAATGCTCCGCCACCCATACCCTGAATGAAACGGAAAAAAACAAGTTCCCAGATATTGGTAGCATTCCCACACAAAAATGAGGCAACGGTAAAGATGATAATCGATGCCGCAAAATAATTTCTGCGGCCAAATTGCTGTGAAAGCCAACTGGTCATCGGAATAACAATCACATTGGCAATGGCGTAGGCTGTAATAACCCATGCCACATCCGTCAGGGTAGCACCCAACGATCCTTTCATATCGTTGAGGGCTACGTTTACTATAGTGGTATCGACAATTTCCAGTAGAGCACAGAGAACGGCTGTAATGGTGATCACTACCCGCCGGAAGCCGTACTCTACCAGACTGTCTGGTTGATGTATCGCAGCTTCCATATTTATTTAACAGCTACATCTACATCAGCATTCATTCCTGCACGCAGTAAAGCAATGGCTTCAGCCGGATTGTTTTCTGTCAGTTTGATTTTGACCGGTACACGCTGTACTGTTTTTACAAAGTTACCCGTAGCATTATCAGGTGGTAATAAAGAAAATCGCGAACCTGTTGCTGGTGAAAAGGAGGTGATTTCGCCTTCAAATGATGTGTCAGGGTATGCATCTACTACAATATGTACTTTTTGTCCCGGACGCATTTTGTTTAACTGCGTTTCTTTGAAATTGGCTACTACCCAGGTTTCACTGTTGTCAATGATGTAAAAAAGGGCTGCTCCGGGATTGATTACCTGACCAGGTTGTATTTTTACACTGGAGATCTGTCCGTCTGCAGAGGCTCTAACAACGGTATACGACAAATTGAGTTTGGCTGCTTCGAGAATGGCTTTGGCTCTTTCAATATTCGCCTGAGCAACGCTTGTTTGCTTTGAAGCAACGGTTGTTTTGCTGACTACTGCCTGACGTTGTGAAGAACTTGCATTTCTTTGCTGTTTAAGAACTTCTACCTGCTTATCCGCTTCGAGTTTTGCCGTCATTGCCTGCTCATACTGCTGTTTGGTGATGGAGTGGTTGTTGTATAAATTGGTATAGCGCTGAAAATCATTATTTGCCTGATTGGCTCTGATTTGTGCCGCTTCTATGCTGCCGGAATTGGATTGTACAGTAGCATCTGATATGGCCAGGTTGGCCGATGTGGCAGCAACATCTGCTTTGGATACTTCAAAAGAACTCTCAGCAGCTGTTAAAGCAGCCTGTGCTTCCTGTACTTTTACAAGATAATCCAGATTATCAATCGTGAAAAGAGTATCTCCTTTTTTTACGATGTCGTTATCTTTTACATATACTTTTGTAATGTAGCCTCCAACACGTGGAATGATTGGGCTCATGTTTTTGTCGATCTGTGCATCATCAGTGGTTTCATGTGCCTGACTGTGAATGTATTTATAAGTACCATAACTGCCTCCGATAAGCACCAGAGCAATAAGGGCAGCGATGAATTTTTTGTTAGAAGGTTTTTTTACTTCTGACGGATTGTTATTGATATCTTCCATTTTTGTTTAAGACTATTTAGTAATTAATTGACCGTTTGCTAATAATACATCATACTGTTTTTCGATGATATTGGCTTTTGAGATTGCCTGATTGATTTTGCTTTGCAGCTGCTGTACATCTGCTTCCAGTAAATCATCTGTATCAGCTACTCCGTTGTCGTATTTGTCTTTGACAATGCGGTAGTTTTCTGTTGCCTGAATTACAGCCTGCTCATATACTTTTTGTTGTTCCTGAGCCAGAATATAATTTTCGTTGGCTTGCTGTACCTGTATTTTTACTCGATCGTTCATGATAGCCTGTTGTTCTTCTATTTCAACGACACGGTTTTTGGCAATGTTTACATTGCGTTTGTTTTTGTATAATGAGCCTAAATCATAAGACAGACCAACTCCAATATTCATGGCGTTTTTTACTGTTATGACATCCTGTAGTCCAAAAGCGGTATAGCCTCCGGATAAAGCAATGCTGGGAAGATATGAGGCTTTGGATATGTTTACCTGATCAATTGCCATCTGATGCTGGCTTTCCAGTGCTTTTAAATCGTTGCGGTTTTCTATAGCTACCTCATAATCTGATGTTTGCTTTATACTGCTGTCAGCGCCAAAGGTGATGGATCCTATTTTGGTATCTTCCGGCAACTGGAGTAAATTGACGAGTTGGTAGTTGACTACATTCACGTTTTTATTTGCTTCCTGCAGGGCTACTTTGTAATTGGAGAGTTGCAGTTCTCCTTTCAATAAGTCATTTCGTGCCAGTAATCCATTTGCTTCCATAGCTTTGAAATCCTCTACCTGACGTGTGGCACGTCTGATGTTTTCTTCCATCAGCACTACGGTTTGCTGTGCTTTGTATAATGTTACATAGAGCTTTATCGCCTGTGCTGCCAATTGATCTTTGGTGTTCAGAGCATTAAATTCTTCTGCCTGTACGGCATTTTCAGCCAGGTGAATACCATTTCTGATTTTTCCGCCGGCATAGAGTGGCATGGTCACACTTGCCTGACCCAACATGAGCTGATGCGTACTGATGTCTGGCGCTCCGCCTTCTCTGTTGATCGGAATTTTGATGTTGACATCCGGAGTTGACATCATCAGATATTGTCCGCTAATTTTGGCATCCGGCAATACATTACTTTTCGCTGCATCGCGTTCCAGTTTCCGACTCATGATTTTGGTGTCGGTTGCTTTGGCTTCTTTACTTTGCGTAGTTGCCAGTTCTATGACTTGGTTAATGTTCAGATTTACTTTTTCCTGAGCAAACAGAGAAAAAGTTCCGAATACGAGCCATGTACCCAGCCACGCTGCTTTATTCTTCATAGGTTAAAAGCGCTTTTATTGTTTTGTGAATATGATCTGTTAGTTCGTTTTCGATATAGCTGAGGTATTCCTCTTCTGTGTGAAATTCCAATACATGCTGTAAAAAAGACCGGTTCATCTGAAAGTTCATAAATGTACCCATCATGGTAGCATGAATCAGAATAGGGTTGCTGTTTTTGTTAAAAACACCTTCTTCTATTCCTTTGTTTATGACATTTCCAATGACTTCAAGATTGAATTTTTTGAGATCGGTAAATGCAGGAGATATTAATAATCGCTTTTTAATAGTACCTTCTACTGCAAGGATCTGATACAGTCCGGCATTGGTATTCATTGCTTTTATATATGTATCAATAAGTATTTCTAAGCGCTCGAAAGAGGAAATGTTTTCATTGTATATGGCATCGGTTTTCATTTTAAAGCCTGAAATACGATCTTCAAACAGGGTTTCAAGCAGCTTATCTTTGGATCCGAAGTAGTAGGAAATCATGGCTACATTTACGTTGGCCGCTTTTGCAATGTCGCGAACTGATGTGCCATCAAAGCCTTTCGTGGAGAATAGTGCTTCTGCTGCTTCTAATATTTCTATTTGCTTTTCGTTCATGCTCAGTTGAATAATAATTTTATAGTACAAAATTAAACAAACGTTTAATTTAAACAATTGTTTAATTTTGTTTTTTTTTAATTTTTTTATTCTTATAGGCCAAGCGTGTTTGTAGAGGGTTGTTTCCGCAAAATGTAATGCGTTATTTTGTTTTTTTATTGTTTGAATTTCAGTTGTTTAGGTGTTTTTTATGTGAAAGTGTATGTTTTTTTTCTTTTTTGATGCAAGATTTTGAAAAAACCGGATTTATATAAGTGAGTACTCAAAGAAAATCTAAGTAAAAATCAATTTAAAAATGAAAAATAAGATGAAAACAAATGTAGGATACAAAAGTTTGTTAATAATGTTTGCTCTTTTAGGGCTTTCACTCACTTCTTGTGATAACAAAGATGATGGAACACCTGTTCCTGTTAAAACAGATGATGTAAATGGTATTTACAGCGGTAAAGTTACAACAACTCAGGGTACTGCAAAAAATGAAGCGACTATTTCCTTTACAGCTAATAAAAATGTTATTACATTTGATGAACTTCCTGTAAAAGAGATTGTAAGGTCTGTGGTAAAGGATGCTGCAAAAGCAGAAGCTGCTTTAAAAACGATTGGAAAGGTGAAGTATGAACTTAATTATACGCCTGCTTTGAATAAAGCTAAAACAGCAATTGAATTAACATTTGCGCCTAAAACACTTGAAATTAAGGTTCCAGTTGATGGGGCTACTAAAAATGTAGTGGTTACTTTTTCGAGCCCGCAAAAAGGTGTTTATAAAAGTAAAACCCTTAAGTTTGATTTAACTGCAGATAAAATAACTTCTGATGGCGCGGCAGTAACTCCATATACTGCTGTAAAATACAGTTTTCCAAACTTTTTGAAAAAATAGTAAACAAATCAGTAAACAAACAGGTTGTATCACAAAAGTACAGCCTGTTTTTAGCTAAATTATTATTCTAATGTAATACCAGTTAAGATCTTCAATACCTAAATGATCTCTGAAAATATAACCGAACAACAACTGGTGCAACGCCTGTTTTCGAAAGACCGAGCAGCATGGAAGGAATTTTATGATTCCTACTCCGCAGGTCTTACTTATGTTTGTATGCGTTATATCAAAGAACCTGAAGATGTTAGAGATGTGTTGCAGAATAGTTTTGTAAAGATGTTTCATGCGATAGATACTTTTCAATATAAAGGGAAAGGCGCATTGAAAGCGTGGAGTACACGCATAGTAATCAATGAGTCGCTCCAACAGCTCAAAAGTATTTCAAAATTTGAAAAAGTAAACACTCCTGAAAATCTGCCCAATGAGGAAGAAGAAGAAAATCCGGATTTGATGGATATCCCCGAATCTGATATCCTTGAGATGATACGCTCTCTCCCGGATGGATACAGAACGGTTTTTAATCTGTATGTATTTGAACAAAAAAGTCATAAAGAAATAGCAAAACTGCTTGCCATTGCAGAAAATTCTTCTGCTTCTCAATTTCACAGAGCTAAAAAGATACTGATGCAAAAAATTAATTCTTACAGACAGTTAAAAAAAGATATTTTATGAAAGAGAGATGGTTAGATGATTTGAAGAAGAAGATGGAAGGGCATAAAGAGACCTCTCCTGAACATTTATGGAATGCTATTGATCAGGAACTTTTTTCTAAAAAAGAAGCAAAAATAATTCCATTACTTTCTGAACTCAACGGTAAAAGTAAAGAGGAGAAGCGTTTTCAAAAGCGCCAAAAAAGAAAACAGATCATCCGTGTTGCAGCGTCAGTAGTTGTTTTGATTACTGCCGGTTTTACATTTTATACCAACAACAAACAAATAACAGTCATACATTCAACTATTACAGATTCTCAGGTACAGCCTGAAAAAAAATTGCCTGAGACAGGTGAATATGAGCTCATCAATCCTACATCGGAATCTGCTCTTACGAAAACAATACCGGAAAAAAAGAATGTCATTATAAACAAATCAAAGATCGGATCAACACATTATTCTCAATATCCAGATGAACATCCAACGTTTGATTATGTGTATGGGAAGAGAGAAGTAATAGAACCACTACCTGATGAAAAATCAGATAACCCGTCGCAGGACACGTCAGATCAGCAGATCGCAGGTCATGAGACGATGATGATACAAAATGGAAACAATGGGACAGAAGATTTGGTTATCACTACTTTTTCTGATGAAAAACAATCACTGATGACGGAAGATTCAGTTTTACGTACTCCGCAAAAAAAATGGAGTTTAGGGCTTTTGTCCGGACAATTTTCGTCTAATTCTACTCAGCAAGTCAGCGGATATGCTATGATGAACGGAGATCCTATGGATGCAACTGTTGATTCAGAGGGTAATTATACAGAAGATCCGCTAAACAATATCATTGTAGGTAATCAGGAAAAACAGGTAGAGACGAAAATTCGTCATAAAACACCTGTACGCATGGGTGTTTCCCTATATTATCCTTTAGGAAATAGATGGGCGGTTAATACGGGTATTACTTATACCAAACTTTCATCTGAACTTGTATCAGGAAGTGCTGCTTACAGGTATAACAGCCGACAGCAGCTTCACTATATAGGTGTTCCGCTTCAGCTGAATTATACTATATGGAGTGCGGGACGTTTGACAACCTATGCCAATATGGGTGTTCATGTTGAAAAAGTGGTTTACGGTACTCTGAAAACAGATTATATTGTGGATAGTGTTTTACAGGAAAGTACTCTTGAGAAGATCAGATCAAAAACGATACAAACTTCTCTTAATGCAGGATTAGGGGTGAACTATAGTATTACCGATCATGTAGGAATCTATTTTGAGCCCGGTATCCGTTATCATTTTGATGATAAAAGTACTGTTTATACGATTTATAAGGACAAGCCTCTGAATTTTAATGTTCAGTTTGGATTGCGTTTGAATATTCGCAAATAACGGTATCTATTAGTATTTATAGTTTTTTATTTCTAAATAGAACGTTTTTGAATCTGAAATATGATTGTGTAAAAAGACCTGCTTCAAATGACTGAAGCAGGTCTCTTTTTGATTAGTATATCAGCAATAGTAGTTTTTCAGAGTAGGTAGGAGTAGTTCTTTGATATGATTTTTGAGATTATTCTAATAGAAGTTTAAGCTGTTGAGGATTATGAAATGACTTTCTGACAAAAAATCTTTTTAACTCCGCTTAACATTGTGGTGTAAATTGAACGACTTACCGATACAAAATTGCTCCGAAATTCCACTTGAAGTGACGATTTGGATTTACAAAAAAAGACCTGTCGGATTCGACAGGTCTTAGATAATGAAAAATTTAAGAATTATTTTTTAACTACTTTGACAAACTTCACTTGTTTTCCGGATCGAATTTCCAGCATATAGTTTCCGTTAGCCAGTGCGCTCATGTTTAACTGCACTTCTTTACTGTTGGCTTCGTGAGTCATTACTCTCTGACCTATCAGGTTGTAAACCGTCACCCGATCAATACTGTTTTTGTAGGTAACCGTAAGTATATCACTGGTTGGATTAGGGTAATATTTTAAACCTGATGTATCAAATTCGTCTGTCGATAATGTGATGTCTACAGTTACAGCTGTCGGTACACTCGAACATCCGTTTGTATTCATTAAAACAGCGTAGTAGGTTTGTCCGTTTTCTAAAGGCATTTCTGCTGCTAACGGATCATTTCCGCTCATTGCATCTTCAAGGCTTATGTACCAGATGATATTTTCCTGATCCATTACCAAATCTGCAATTGTTGCTTCTCCGATGTTATTTACCGTAAAACTTTGATTTGCTGCTCCTGTCGGAGATTCCGGTATTTCTAAAATAGTCACTTGTACGGCTGTTCTTTGTGATACACAGTCTCCTTCTGTTTTTTCTACGTAATAAGTTTGTGTTACGAGTACTGTATCTTCACTAAGTTCAGTACCTCCTGTTTCTGTAGTATACCATTTGTAAGATACCCCTGTAGGAGTTACGATTTCTAAATCAGCTACTGTAGCAGATTGACATAAGGAATATGGTTCTACTACCGGCGCATCGATGGTGTTTAATGTTACGGTTACTGCTGTTCTTCCTACACTTTCACATCCATTGATAGTTTGAGAAGCATAATAGGTTGTACCGTTTACTAAAGCAGTCGTTTCCGGAAGTTCATTAGTGTCCTGAGCTGTAGCATACCATTTGATTTGTGTCCCCTGAATCTGGATGTCGTTTAAGGTAAGATCTGCTGAAGCACATATTGTCTGAAGAGTTTGTGCTGTAGGCGGTACAACCACTGGAGGCTCAGTTATGATGAACTCCTGAGTGATTGTCAGACCATTGCTATCAGTGATGGTTACAGTATAGGTACCTGCTGTCAAACCGTTAGCGGTTGCCTGATTTCCTCCATAAGGAGCCCAAGAGTAAGTGTATTGAGGTATTCCACCATTTACTTCTACAGTTGCAGAACCATCTGCCCCTCCGTTACAGGTCACATTGGTTTGATCCGTAACAATTATGGTAAATGTTTTAAATATGATAAAATCAGCACCTGTATACACAATGTTGTAATTATTACTTGTAGTTAAAGTACCTTGTTGAATTTCATAAGTTCCTATGTTTTCACCTGCTGTTCTGGACAATGCTCCAGTGATGATGCTTTGATCATCATTGTTGGCTAAACCGGTTACGGTATAAGTAAGTGCAGGATCAGTAGTACCATATACTTTAGCTTTTGCCTCAGCAACAATGTTTAGTGTTGCTTTAGTAATGTCGAAATCTGCACTTATGTAAGCAATGTCATAGTTATTACCTGCCAGCAGTGTTCCCTGTTCAATCAGATGCGTTCCGGCATTCTCACCGATTGTTCTGGTTAAAGATCCTGATAGTACTCCATCAGTATCTGCATTTACAAAACCACTTGCTTGATAGGTGAGTGGAGGATCAGTTGTACCATATATTTTCGATTTTGCTTCAGCAACGATGTTTAAGGTTGCCTTTTTTACAGTAAGCTTAAAAATAGCATCCGCTGCTTTGTTATATATTTCGTTTCCTGCTTGTTTTGCTATGATATTGACTTCTCCTGCTTTGTTGATTTTGACTTTCCATGTATTGCTGTTTATACTGTCTTGAAAGACTTCAGCGGTACTACTATCTGTCGATATATAATCGATTATCAGTCCGGAGTTTGTCGTCGCATTTAATACAAAAGGGTCATCGCCATAGGTTTTAGTGATGTCAGCTGCAGTAATAGTTTGTGGAAGCCCGCAGTTTGTATCATTTAACATATCATCTAATATAGTCCAACCTTTTGTGAGAGTAAGATAGTTTCTGGCAGTTTTAGCATTAGTTCCATATAGAATATTTACAGAGTCTAAGTTTCTTCCATAAGGAGTGTCTGGATTGGCTGCCCAGCCTATCAGACTCAGTGAATAATTAATACAGTTTATACCACTAAGCAGAAGCATATTGTTCATGTCTACAATAGGAGATAATTTCCAACTACTGATATTTTGATTAAAGGAGATAGCGGCATAAAACATCGAACTCATGTCTGTTACATTTTCTGTATTCCAATTGGTAAGATTTTGATTAAAAGATTGAGCATAACAAAACATAAAACCCATATTGGTTACTGAAGTAGTATTCCAATTGCTTAAATTTTGGTTAAACGAAAGAGTACCATAAAACATATAACTCATATTGGTTACATTTGATGTGTTCCAGTTTTCAATATTTTGATTAAAAAGGAAGCAATCGCTAAAGAGATTGCCCATGTTTGTAATGTTGGATGTGTCCCAGTTTCCTACATTCTGATTGAAAATTCTTGCGCTTTGGAACATATTGCTTATGTCTTTAACAGAGGAGATTTCCCAGGTACCAATATTGGCAGGTCCGTTTAGATTCGTACACTCTCTGAACATTCCTGACATATTGGTTACATTGCTGAGATCCGGTATGTCGGTGGCGGAAATGTTTAGGTTGCGGGCTCCGTTAAAAGCATCTTTCATAGAGAGCCATGAAACACTTCCCCATTGTAGAATATCAGTCAGACGCATACGGTCAGGGATATTATTTATTGTAAAGGTTTTGAGATGTTCGGGTTCTATACTTAAGGTGATAATCTGTCCCTGAGGTAAACCCGAAATCGTAGCAATGGTACTGTCTTCAGGTATTATTCCATTTCCGGTACTTCCATCACTGCAACTCCAGCTGTAGCCTACAGAAAGACCGGGTGCAGTGGTTATATTAAAAGATATTTCATTATCAGCAGTTCCGGAATTATTCATATTCCACACTGTAATGAAGTTTTCCTGAGCTGTACTTAAAAAATAACAGAAAAAGGAAAAAAACAAGGGTATTAATCTTTTCATAATAGTTAAAAATTAATGGTTTTACATCAGTTGTATGTTACATAAAGATGTTTTTAAAGGGATAACTTTTAACGGAAAGAAAACCAGCTGTTTAATACCAAACATTATTAATTTTGGCTGGCCGTTATTTTTTGTGGTAGATTGGTATTTTATGTATTTACTAATTTATGTTAAAAAAACTGATATGCAATAATTTTTTATGTTTTTTATTTGTTTAATGCTTTTTGTAAAAAATAATTTTTTATTTTTTCGATAGCTATAAATAACATTCCTGTAAATACATATTTTAAAAACGATACCTTTGAACTAATCTGTTAGAGGGTAAAAAATGGAAAAATTATATTATCGCAATGCACAGTTAGAAGATTTGGAGCAAATAGTAGCTATCTATAATACTACTATTGCTTCAAGAATGGTTACCGCAGATACGGAACCAGTAAAAAAAGCAGATAGAATGCAATGGTTTGAACAACATACACACGGAATAAGACCGCTTATTGTAGTGGAGAATACTGAAAATGTTATGGTAGGATGGATAAGTTTTCAATCCTTCTATGGTCGGCCGGCGTATAATCATACCGCAGAAATAAGTATTTATCTCGATGAAACACAACGCGGAAAAGGTTTGGGAAAAAGAGTACTGCAATATGCCATTGACCATGCCACAAAGTATGAAATTACTACGCTTCTCGGATTTATTTTTTCACATAATCTACCAAGCTTGAGGTTATTCTATTCGTTAGGATTCGAAGATTGGGGGCTGTTGCCTAATGTTGCGGTTTTGGATGGAATAGAAAGGAGCCTAACCATTGTTGGTAGAAAGATTGTCTAATGATAAAAATATTATTTGACGGATTTCCTCAAAAAAACATATCTAAAAAAACAGAACTTTGTATTGTATATTGAAAGGTGTGCTTTCCGTAGTTATTCAAATTGCTTTCAAATTTCAAAGCAGACTATTCGAAAAAAGCATTTCTCTATATGAGTTTAAAAAACATTATTAGCAGATGGATATAATATCATTAATAATAGGATTGGCAGTAGGCTTTGTACTGACTTATATTGTTTTTCGTGCCACACACAGCAAATCTGAGGTTTCAAAAACAGAATATGAAGGATTGCGTATTCGGTTTGAAGAAACCCATACCCAAAGTAAAATTCTGGAAAGTCAACTCTTTTTTCAAAAAGAATCCACAGCAGAAATGACAAGATTGTCTGCCGGAAAGGATATGGAGTTGCTTAAAATGCAGGGACATATTTCTTCTCTGGAAACAAATGTTGCAAACAGAGAACAAAAGATCGAAGAACTTACTTCATCACTATTGGAATATCGTCAACAAAATGTTGATTTTCAGAAAGACAACAGTTTGCTGGCAGCGCAAAAGGAAACGTTGACTGATAAATACACCAGCCTCAAAGAACAATACAGCCGATTGACTGAACAGTGTACAGACCTTTCCGCACAGTTACAGGAACTGCACAAAGAAAACAGTACACTATCTGCCAATAATGCTGCCTTGAAAGAAAAACTAAGTCTTCACAAAGAGGAGATGATTGAAATACAGAAAACAGCGCATTTACAGTTTGAAAAAATAGCCCATCAGATTCTGGAAGATAAAGCTGGAAAATTTACCGAATCCAATAAACAGAATATAGAGGCACTGCTCAAACCACTGGGAGAAAATATTGATACATTTAAAAAGAAAGTAGAAGAAACGTATGACAAAGAATCAAAACAGCGTTTTTCACTGGAAGAAAAAGTGAAGGAATTGGTAGAACAAACCAATAAAGTAAGCCATGAAGCTAACAATCTTGCCTCAGCATTAAAAGGACAGGCAAAAAAACAAGGGAACTGGGGAGAAATGATTCTGGAGAGTATTTTACAGCAATCAGGACTGGTAAAAAACAGAGAGTATTTTTTACAGTCAACCGTAAAAAATGAAGAAGGAAAAAGTCTGAGACCGGATGTGCTTATTCGCCTGCCTGATCAGCGTATCATCATCATAGATTCAAAAGTTTCTTTGGTAGCATATGACCGTTATTGTTCTGCTGACGATAAAGAAACGCAGGATCTCCATTTAGGGGCTCATTTAAAATCACTATATGCACATATCGATAATCTGCAGGGAAAGGCATACGATCATATCGAAGAGTCACTCGACTTTACCATGATGTTTGTGCCAATTGAACCCGCATATCTCATTGCGATACAGCATGATCCGGAGTTATGGTCATATGCGTATTCAAAAAGGATATTGCTGATCAGTCCTACCAATCTGATCGCCTGTCTTAAATTAATGACTGATTTATGGAAAAGGGAACTGCAAAGTAAAAATGCAATGGAGATTGTAAAAAGAGGGGAGTTGCTGTATGAAAAGTTTGTCAGTTTTGCAACTACTATAGAAGACCTTGGCAGACATATCAATAAAACCGAGCAAGCTTATAAAACAGCAGTTGGACAGCTTAATACCGGCAATGGGCATTTGATCGGTCAGGCACTAAAACTCAAAAATCTGGGATTGAAATCAAGTAAGGAAATACCTTCGGCACTATTGCCCGATGATTTTGATACCGCTACATTAGAGCAGCCGGAAGTTTTTTCTGAAGAGAGTAAGAAATAAGTCTACTTTGTTGCTTTAATTGACTGTTTATTTGAAAAATAAAAAATATAATTACAGAAATTGAGATGTTTTTTTAAAATGAAAAAGGGACATGATTTAATTTTTTGAAAATTAGGAAAATATTGAGAACTATATAGTTCTCAATATCCTGTTTGCTCTATCTTAAAATGTATTTTTATTTTACCATTTTCAACTCGAAATAGATGTCCTGATTTAAGTGAGCTGTTTTCTGTGTTTTAGAAAGATAATTATTTGTAACTGTTTTACTTTCTTTTAGAAGATGTTTTGTTGTAAGTACACCTATTACATTTTTCATATTGGGGTTTTCTGAATTTTCTGGTATAAGTTCTATGCCTATAGTTAAAGTATCATCAGGTATCAAGGTTACCGTATTTTTAAATTCAATATCGAGTTTGGTATATAACTGAGCATCTTTTTCAAAATAAATAATTTTATTGGGCAGCATATTATCACTTAGATTTTCAGAGTTAATGATTAATATAGGCCTTACCTTTTTATTAAATAAGAAATCTTTACCCACTTCATTAGTGATAACAAAAAATCGAATCCCATTAAATTTTGTTACTGTTTCGATTTTATAGGAGGAAATGATATGGGAACCTTCAAAAATTCCAAAATATTCTGTCTCAAATGTCTTTTTTGTTTTTTTGTTGATTTTTTGCCACTTACTTTTTTCATTATTGTGGACTGAAATGATAATTTCTTCTAAAATTTCAGTACTGGGTTCTAATATAATGGACAAATTTTCTGATTGATTCTGTAGCGGAATTTTTTTTGGAAGGTAACCATTACATTCAATTCTTAAGGTATCACTTTCAGAATTTGAGTTGATGGTTAATTTTCCTTCTTTATTGCCATATTTAATGATATTACTGTTTTTGATATAGGTATATGGAAATGCTACCGGATTTGCTTCGGAAGTGATACTGATATCATATTTTTTTTGAGAATACGATACAGAATTAAAAATAAAGGAAAAAATAAGGAGCAATTTCAGGTTTTTAAAATTCATAGTTTTAATACGGTTTAATAAGAGAGATAGATGTTTTTTTATTGAGTTATAAAAGTTTTTAGCATTGTAGTTGTGTTTAATAAAAAGCAACATAAGACTTTTTTTAATCTTCGAGGATTTTTAACTCAAAATATAAATCTTTTGAATTTATGGTTCTATTAAAATCATTGTTGTGATATGCCTCATTGAAGAAATTAAAATATATAGCTGTTTCTAAATCGGTAGACGAAATTTCTTTGATACAGGCCACCATAATATTATTATTGTTATTAAGATCTCTGTCATGTTTTTTTATATCATTTCGAATCAATTCCATACCGACATAAAATTCTTCTCCTTTTTTTATTTTGATAAGATGGTCAAATTCAAATTCTGTTCTGTAATCAATTTTACTTAAAGAGGTTTCAACATTTACCGGGATTCGAAATGTTTTTATTTCATTATCAATAAGAGAATTTGAATTGTTTATTGAATTTTTGAAAATCAATGGGCGTATTTTTTTTGTTTTATGGCTCGCATTAGCGTTTTTTAAAATAAAGGCAATGCCATTAAAGGTAAGATCTTTTGGTGCTTTATACTTTGTTAGTATTACATTTCCTTCAAATAGGTTAAAGTTATCTTTCCAAAGGTGAGGTTTAGGTTTTTTGAAAAAACTTTTCCAACGTGAATTGATTTTATAAATGACCATTTCATCAAGCAACGTACTGTTTTTTTTCAATTCAATAATAAGAGGATGGTTTAGATTTTTTACGAGTACCGTTTTTTCTTCATAACCTATACAATTGATGGTTAGCCTTTCTACTGCGGTCAGATTTGTGATCTCAAAATTGCCTAAAGAATCCGTATAGACGGGTTGCTTCATCTTCGTATGTAGTACCAGCGCATAAGCTACTGCTTCTCCTTCAGACTGTACGTTTCCTTTTAGGGTAGTTTGTGTGTAACTGTTTATTTGAAAAATAAAAAATATAATTACAGGAACTGAGATATTTTTTTGAAATGTAAAAGAAGGCATGATTTATATTTTTTGAAAATTAGAAAAATATTGAGAGTTATATAACTCTCAATATCATGTTTACTCAATGTTAAAAAGGTATTTTCCTTTATCATTTACAAGGATAAACGCCATCTGGAGCCCATCCCGTTGAATGGATCACTGAGCCTAAAAAGTACGTGTTTCTTATTGAGTAATCTGCACAGTAACCAGGGCTTCCTTCAACAGGAACACCAATTCTATGAAAAGTACACGAACCCCATACCTTTTTCCAAAAACCACAGCCTTTGGCAGCAGTAACTTTTTGGGGGGTAAACTTAATAAAATCGAACTTTTGGGTGGTTTTATAGTCTTCATTTTTTGTAAGGTTGCTAAAGATTTCTTGTTTGTCTGTGTTTGCATCATATACCGTTAATACATCTTTTTCTCTGTTGACATCTGCAAAAAATAAAAACACATCTGTTTTTATTTGTTTTACAACATACCCTCTTGCGCGTGCCTCATTATTAACTTTTACTTCTGTGATTGTAACGCCCTGTTTTGTATCCGGGTCAATAACATCAACTGATTTTCCAAAACTGAGATTACTTTGGTAAAAGGCTTTGGCATAAAGGTAACCTTCATCAGATGTTTTGCCGGCAAAATTGCTTGTTTCTTTGTTTTCATCAGAGACTATGGCTTCATCATTTGTACACGCTATTAATCCTATTGTCATCATTATAAGGCTTATGAATAGGAGACAGTGAAATTGAATTTTTTTCATAATTAATTAATTTTTAAATGTTTATAAAAGTGTTTTTTGTTAGCTAACATAACGAAACTATATAAAATAATTCTCCTTAAACGTTATAAAAAAGTTAAAAAAATACATTATATTGTTTTTTAAAACTATTATTTGTATAATAATATAAATTTTTTAGTTTGTTTTTTTAGCGAATATTAGCAAGTTGGGATTTGATTTTTTTGATTTCGATTGATTGATTATAAAGATGACGTTTTTTGAAGAGGAAATTAATCCAGAACATGTTTGAGCTATTGACAAGTTTGTATATTTGATATAAAAAGTATCCTGTATGACACAAACAATATGGCACATAGATAAAGAACACTCTGATGTTCAGTTTAAAATAAAACATCTTGTAATTTCAAATGTTACAGGTGTTTTTAAGGAGTTTTCGGGAGTGATGATGACTTCAGATCATGATTTTGATGGTGCACAGGTAGAATTTGGTATTGAGGTAAAAAGCATTGATACCAATCAACCGGTTAGAGATGAGCACTTAAGAAGTTCTGATTTCTTCGAAGCAGACGTGTACCCCAAGATTGAGTTTGTTACGACTTCTTTCAAAAGGAGAGAAGAAGCTATTTTTGAGATCATCGGAAATCTTACCATGAAAGGGATTACCAAAGAAACGGTATTTCAGGCGCTGTATGGAGGAAAGGTTACAACAGCTGAAGGCATTGAAAAAGCGGGGTTTGAAATCACCGGAATCGTAGACCGAAAGGAATTTGGAATTACCTTTAATGCGCTTACAGAGACCGGAGGTCTGATGCTTGGAGAGAAAATCCATGTCACTGCTAATATTCAAATGAATAAGCAATAAAAAAGAGCTGATATTATCAGCTCTTTTTTGTAACTAATTGGAATAATAATATATAAAAGTAATCGTATCGGGGTGCGGTTAAGCATTGTTTAAAAGTGCTTTTTCTCTTCTCTCTAAAGCTTTTTCTCTTAATTTCTGCATTTTTTCGCTCTCTTTTTCTATATGTTTTGTTCTTTTTTCAATTGATTCTTCAATCTTTTTGGCAATAACTTCTATTCTTTTTTGTTCTTTTTCTGAATATTTTTCCGCTATTTTTTGTGCTATTGCGATCTGTTTTTCACTCAGTACAATTTGTTTCTGAGCAAAAGCGGAGGCTTTTTCCTGTAGTGCCTGTATGCGCAGCGATTCGGCATTGAGCATTTCTTTTCTTGTGTATTCAATTTGCTTTTGCAGCCGAACTGAAGCTTGTTCTGCCTTTACAGATGCATTGTTCCGTTTGGTTGTAATTCTGATTGTTCCTCTGCTGTCTTGTGCATTATTTTCTACTTCGTTATTACGGTTTATTTCGATAAGTTGAATTTCATCGGGTAAAATCTTGCTTAGCTCATCTTTAGAAACTTTTTTTCCGTCAATAAAATAAACGGGCTGATCAGACTGAATAAAAACGGTTTCTCCATCAGTAATTTCAACAACAGCAGTCGCTGCAGTAGTTGCAGGATCGGTATTTTTTAAAAGCACGATCTCGTTTTTAGGTTCTTTTTCTGATGTGATAACAAAAGTAGAGGCTTTTTTGGAGGCTTGATTTTGTGTTTGCCAACTGATTCCGTCTGTCTGTTCATTTAGCAATAAATCGTATTTTTTGTTGCCTTTATTTTCAACACTTAATGCCAGAGAAGTAAAAGGTGTTTTCTTTCCAAAACTTCGGGTATAGTTTTCCTTGCCATTTTTCACATGGATATCAAAAGAAACAACCTGATTATTCTTGCGTTGAATGTTAGAAAAACGGGCATTAATTTTATACATTTTTTTCAGCACGTCTTCCATTTTTTTAAAGTCTTCTTTTTCATGACCCGGATAGAGATAAAAGGTCATAACGGAGCGCTTGTCAGAAGTAACTTTTGATGCTTCGACCAGGCGTATTTGTGCCACTGTTTTTATCTGAAATGAGATAAAAAACAAGGCAATAAAAGGAAGTGCCAGTGTAAATTTTAATTTTTTCATATTTTTTGATTTTTGAGTGTTAAGCATAATGATACGTTTTTTTACCTCTATGGCATTAAATGAAGTCGCCAGTTTGTTATTGGTGACGGCAAGTGTGGTAAGCAGTGTTTTTTGATAGGTATAAGAATGCGTTTCTTTAGTGACCTCAGCATCTACGAGATATTCCAGATTTAGCCGTATGCTTTTCTTCATGAAAATAATTGCCGGATTTATCCAGAAAAAACAGTGAAGAATTTCCATAAAAAGAATGTCGAAACTATGACCTTGTTTTACATGTACTTTTTCATGAATTATAATGGTGTAAATATCTTTCATTTCCTGATATTGGGCAGGCAGAATAATCCATTTTATAAACGAGAACGCATTGTTGATTTGGCGGTTATATAAAACGCCCCTAATTGAAGTGTCTCTTTTACTATAAACAATAATACGGGTAAGCTTGTATAGGGCTTTAATAAAACGAAATAACATCCATAAAAGTCCGATGATATAAAAAGCCAACAGAACGTTTTCTACAGTAAACAAATGTTCAATTTCTTCCTTTACGATGCCTTGTGTTGTATTGTTCACAAGCTTTTGTTCGGTATCTGTTGTCTGTTGATGAATAATTTCTACTGTTTTATATGTATATATAATAGGTAGTATCAGTGAAATAATTATTCCTCCGATAAAATAATACCGAATAAGCTTAAAAAAAGTTTCTTTTTTCAAAAAAATCAGGTAGAATACAGTAAAGAAAATCAATAGTAGATTTACTTTGAAGACATACATCAATATATTTTCCATCCTTTATTTCTTTGGTTTGCTTTTTTCAATAATGGCCATAATTTCGTCGTAATCACTTTGAGTGATAGATTCATCTTTTACAAAATAGCTTACAAGATCAGAAACAGAATTATCAAAATACTTTATTATGGAGTCTTTTACATACACACTTCTATACGCTTCTTTTGTGATAACAGGAAAGTACTGATGCGATTTTCCATAAGCACGATGTCCTACAAAACCTTTATCTTCAAGAATTCGTACAATTGTTGATAGGGTGTTATAATGAGGTTTTGGGGCCTCTGTCGCTTCCAGTATATCGTTAATAAATGCATTTTCCAGTTTCCATAAAATCTGCATGATTTCTTCTTCTTTGTTTGTCAGCTTTTCCATATTAGTTTTTTTATAATTCAAATATATAACTAATTTTTTAGTTTCAAAACTAATTATATAGTTATAACACTAATTTTTTAGTTTTATTGTGTAACTATAATTTTATCATGTGATTGAATAGTTTTTTGTATTACAGGTGTTATATTATTGAATACAGATTAATGAACAATAAAAAAGAGCTGTCAACTGACAGCTCTTTTTTATTGTTCATCTCCAATGAGAATTTCTAAAATGCTGATTGCCGCATCGCTGATACGGGTACCCGGTCCGAAAACGGCTACGGCTCCTGCATCAAACAAAAATTGGTAATCTTGTGCAGGGATTACACCTCCCACAATAATCATGATATCTTCACGACCGTACTTTTTTAGTTCTTCAATTACCTGAGGCACCAATGTTTTGTGTCCGGCAGCAAGAGATGAAACTCCTAAAACATGCACGTCGTTTTCTACAGCTTGTTTCGCAGCTTCTTCAGGAGTTTGAAACAGAGGACCGATATCTACATCAAATCCGACATCTGCATATCCTGTTGCAACAACTTTTGCTCCGCGGTCATGACCGTCTTGTCCCATTTTGGCAATCATAATACGCGGACGTCTTCCTTCCATTTTGGCAAACTTATCTGCCAGTTCCTGTGCTTTTTTAAAGCTGCTGTCTTCTTTTATTTCTTTGCTGTACACACCGCTAAAAGATTTAATTTGTGCTTTATACCTTCCGTAAATAGCTTCGAGAGCATCACTTATTTCTCCTAAGGTAGCCCTTAGTTCAGCCGCTTCAATAGCCAGAGCCAGAAGATTTCCTTCTCCGGATTTTGCTGCGTTGGTCAGATTTTCTAAAGCCACTCTTACTTTTTCAGTATCACGGGTTGCTTTAATATGGTTGAGACGTTCGATTTGTTGCTTGCGAACGATTTGATTGTCTACTTCTAAAATTTGTAAGGGATCTTCCTTTTCCAACCGGTATTTGTTGACCCCTACAATAATGTCCTGCCCGCTGTCTATACGGGCCTGTTTTCTTGCAGCAGCTTCTTCGATGCGCAATTTTGGAATACCCGCTTCAATAGCTTTGGTCATTCCGCCAAGTTCTTCTACTTCTTCAATCAGTTTCCATGCTTTTTCAGCAATTTCAGCAGTTAAGGATTCTACATAATAGCTTCCTGCCCATGGATCTACTGTTTTACATATTTTGGTTTCTTCCTGTAAGAATATTTGTGTATTACGTGCAATACGTGCAGAGAAGTCAGTAGGTAAGGCGATAGCTTCATCCAATGCATTGGTATGCAGAGACTGAGTACCTCCGAAAGCAGCAGCGGCTGCTTCAATAGCCGTACGTGCTACATTATTAAAAGGATCTTGTTCGGTAAGGCTCCATCCTGAAGTCTGGCAGTGTGTTCGCAAAGCCAGAGATTTATCAGATTCCGGTTGAAACTGCTTCAATAATTTTGCCCAGATCATGCGTCCGGCACGCATTTTAGCAATTTCCATAAAATGGTTCATTCCTATAGCCCAGAAAAAAGAAAGACGTGGTGCGAATTCATCAACTTTCATTCCTGCTGCAAGTCCCGTACGGATATATTCAAGACCGTCAGCCAATGTATAAGCAAGTTCAATATCAGCAGTGGCACCAGCTTCCTGCATATGATATCCTGAAATAGAAATCGAGTTAAACTTAGGCATGTTTTTACTCGTGTATTCAAAGATATCTGCAATAATTTTCATAGAAGGTGTAGGTGGGTAAATATAGGTATTACGCACCATAAACTCTTTGAGAATATCATTCTGAATGGTTCCGGAAAGCAACTTTTCACTTACGCCCTGTTCTTTTGCCGCTACAATATAAAACGCCATAATCGGTAAAACAGCACCGTTCATGGTCATCGAAACCGACATTTCGTCTAAAGGAATCTGGTCAAAAAGAACCTTCATATCTTCAACACTGTCAATGGCAACTCCGGCTTTCCCGACATCGCCCATTACGCGTTCGTGATCAGAATCATAACCGCGGTGTGTAGCGAGATCAAAAGCTACAGAAAGACCTTTCTGTCCTGCCGCCAGATTTCTTCTATAAAAGGCATTACTTTCTTCAGCGGTAGAAAATCCAGCATATTGGCGTATCGTCCATGGACGTCTTACATACATAGTAGCATACGGACCTCGCAGGTTCGGCGCGAAGCCTGCGGCAAAGCCGATCTGTTCCAGAGATGCTATGTCTTCTGGTTGGTAAGTTTCTTTTACTTCAATACCTTCTGCAGTGGTAAAGGTAGACTGCTGAGAAGGATTACTGTTGCCTGCTCCGGTTGGCAGTTGCAAATGTTGAATGTCTTTTCTCATCAGTTTTATTTTACAGTAGGATTTTTTTCTTCTTCTAAACGTTTCTCTTCAATATTCTCAGACAGACGTTTCTCAATAATTGGTTTTATAAGTGTTTTTCTGGCATTTTTCTTCACAAATGGATACAGTTCCAGATCATGAGCCATCCGGTCGTTCGGATTCGGAAATTTATTGGTTCCGAGTAACACTTCCTTTCCTGTGTTAAAAAGTTCCTGTTCTTTTTCTGCGCTTTCATTAATTTTTCTCTGAATGGTTCCTTCAATCAATTGTGTAATGAAGCCTCCGTTTTTTTCAATATCTTTAAAAAGAACCAATGCTTTTTCTGCGAGTTGTGCCGTAAGGCTCTCAATATAATAAGCTCCGTCAGCAGGATTATTTACCTTGTCAAAATAGCTTTCATTTTTTAGAATAAGCAATTGGTTTCTTGAGATACGGTCACCAAATTCATTTGTTTTATGATACAGCGCATCGTAACTCATGTTTTCAACAGCATCAGCTCCACCAATAATAGCACTCATACATTCAGTAGTGGTTCGCAGCATGTTTACATTGTAATCATACAGTGTTTTATTTCGTCTGGTTGGTGTCGCCTGAATATGAATTTTTATATCCTTATGGTATTCTTTAGTAAGAAGATCTGTCAGAAGGCGAAGGGCCCGTAATTTGGCAATCTCAAAAAAATAATTGGTGCCTACAGCTGTTTTGATTAAAATGGTACCTGCATAGTTGGGAATCCGATTCAGATATTCATTTAGATGCGCCATTGTGTAAGCGAGCTGTTGCGTTATATTCGCTCCCGCATTCTGATACAGCTGTGCGTTGATGCTTACTAAATTGATGTTTTTATAATGAGAAATACTTGTATTTAATAACGAAAAATCGGTATTCAAATCTTTAAACCAATTTCCTTCATGAGCTAGTTGATGTATGGGATCGACTACAACAAAAATTTCAAAAGAAGATTTTGAAGCTTCTTCATTTATTTTTTTGATAAAAGATTCTGAAAAGAAAGGCAATTCTATATACAACACCAGTTTTTCTGCTTTAATACCAGCCAGCAATTGTTGTATATCTATAGTGTCATCTGCGATCGTCAACCGAAGGCTTTCAGCTCCTCGTGTAAGGCTGTTTTGAATGGTGTCAATTGATTTTTCAACATTCTTTACAAATATGTGCTGAAGAATGCTGAATTGAGTTACAGAAGTTTGTATCGGCAGGCTCAGATGATCTGAATCTGCATGATAGAATGGTTTTACTTTTATGCCTTCGAGGCTTTCCCAAATGAGCGTTTCATTATAGTCTGCACCTTTTAGTTCGTATTGAATTTGATTTTTCCATTCTTTTGAACTTACCTTTTCAAATTCATTAAATAAATGCTCACTCATAGATACTATTATTTATTTTGTAGATTCGTCTGATGCGGCATCATTGCCATTATCCATCTCAATAATATAGATGTCTTCATTGTCCCGCTTCATATAATATTTTTCCCGGGCATATTTCTCTACTTCCTCCATTTTATGGAGTTTATTGATGTATACCTCGTCTTTATGAATTTCTTCCTGATAATAGGCTTTATTGTCTTCGAGTTTGTTGATCTCTTTGTCTATTTCCCGTTGATCAAATAAAGAATAAGTGTCAAAAAATACCAGCCATATCACAAAAAACAAGGTAACCAATACAAACCGGTTGGTCAACCATTTTAGTAAAGGATATTGTGTAATTAATGCTGCTATTTTTCGTTTCATTGGTCTACAGTTATTTTTTCATTAATAACAGATCTCACAATATCAATTGCCACTGTATTATAAGTATCATTTGGGATGATAATATCTGCAAATGCTTTTGATGGTTCTATAAATTGTTCATGCATTGGTTTCAAAGTAGTCTGGTATCTGGATAATACCTCTTCCATATCTCTGCCTCTTTCTGCAATATCTCTTTTTAAACGGCGAATCAGCCGCTCATCAGAATCAGCATGAACAAATATTTTTATATCAAATAAATTTCTCAATTCAGGATTGGAAAGAATTAGAATTCCTTCAATAATCATCACTTTTCTTGGATGCGTTAGTATATAATCATCTGTTCTGTTGTGATGTACAAACGAATAGACCGGCTGATGAATGCTTTTATTGTTTTTAAGCTCTTTGAGATGTTGTGTCAATAATTCAAAATCGATCGCTCTCGGATGATCAAAATTAATCAACGCTCTTTCTTCAAAACTCAAATGATCATTGGTTTTGTAATAAGCGTCCTGAGAAATAATACCTACTTCGTTTTCAGGCAGTTCTCTCATAATCTGATGTACAACAGTTGTTTTTCCGCTACCTGTTCCTCCAGCGATTCCTATCACTAACATAGTTCTAAATATTTTTACAAAAATAGAAATATTTAAGTAATGTTGGGGGAGTAATATTTTTAAATTATCTGTATAAAAACGCATAATTTTTTAAAAGTAATTGTTAAAAGTTTTCTTATCTCAAAAAAAAAATTAACTTTATGCGATTTTAATTAAATAATTTGATTGTAGGTATATGTTCAAAACTATTTTTAATAAAATAATACTACTACTTTGTTTGTTATTTTTTACTGCATCGGGGTACTCCCAATATTCTCAAAAACATTATATCGCACCCGCTCCATGGCAATATTGGAGTACTGCAAATGAAATTGTTATCTCTACGGCTTCTCCGGGACAGATAGAAGTTACTCTTGAAAAGAGTGACGGAACTTTTATTACCAATCTTACAGTAACAGCCAATATTCCTATTTCTTACAGGTTTTTAGGCGTTGCGGCCAACTTGCAAAGAAATGCTGTTAATACCTTATATAATGATCGCGGACTGATTGTTACAGCAACGGCTCCTGTCATTGTAAATATGCGAAACATTGCTTCGGATGCCATAGGACTTACCAATGCTACTATAAAGGGGAATGCTTCTCTTGTAAGTTTTGGTGATGAAGGAATTGGAACAGAGTTTCGGGTAGGGTATTATCGTTCCAGTTTTACCGGTTTAAATACCTCACAGCCCATTTATTCGGTAATGGCGATTGAAGACGGAACAGAAGTAATAGTTGATGGTGGAGCTCCAATTGCATTAAATGCAGGTCAAAGTCAATTGTTTACAGCTCCTTTAGGCTCTTTGATGACTGCGAATAAACCTGTTGTTGCCAATGTTGGTAGTTATGGAGATACTCCTCAGGCTTGTGGAGGAAACGGAGAGGATGGAACGTTCGATCAAATGGCTCCAAATAACGTCTTAGGAAATCAATTTCTCGTAGTAAGAGGAAGTGGAGCTGCCGGAACGGGTGCAAATCATCCTGAGCAGAGTACAATAGTTGCCACTCAGCCGGGAACACTTGTAAATGTTAAAAATTATGATGCAGCTGGTGTTTTACTCAACTCTACGGATTATGAATTACTGTTGGCAGGAAATTTTCAGACTTTTCATCACGGAGATGCTACCAATCAGTATTCCTCTTCTTTGATTGTTTCTAATAATCCGATTACAGTATATTCAGGTACTGCAGTTGCCTGTGAAACAGATGTTTCTACAGTACTGCCTATTGGTGGTTGTGCCGGAGCATCTGATGTGCGAACCCGAAAGTTCATTAGCTTCAACAATACCGATTTACCTTATTTCGGATATACGATCATTGAATCGGCTACAGAGCCCGTTTTTATAAACGGATTGAATATTGAAACAGTAACGGGGATACCGCGTACTGCAATTGGTACTTCCGGTTTTTACATGATTCGTTTTAATAATATTAATATAGGAAATCCGGTTGAAATCATTCTTACTTCCAATGCCCGACTAACAACGAGTCTCGTACAGCAGGGAGAAGGGTTTTCCATGTCCGGATTTTTCTCTGCATTTAGTGACAGCCCTGCGCAACCACTAGCTCCAAATGAACAGGATGGCTGTGGTATTGAATTGTCAACAACAACAGGTTTGGAACCCTATCAATGGTATCTAAACGGTAATCCAATCGATGGAGCTAACCAAAGTACTTATATCGCTTTGGAGACAGGAAACTATTCGGTTCGCGGTACAAGAGAATGCGGACTTACTGCTATTTCATCTCCATTATTTGTTGAAGTTGTTCCATGTACAGATCTTGCGATTCAAAAAGAAGTTGAACAAAATAACAGCGGCGTATTCTTTCAGATTACCGTTTCTAATATTGGCGGATTCGAAGATCCTAATGTGTTGGTAACAGATGTATTGCCTACCGGTTATACTTTTGTCACTGCTACTCCGAGCCAAGGTACGTATGATCCGATCTCAGGTGTATGGACGGTTGGTGCTCTTGCTCCTGATGCCTCTGCTACCTTAACAATTGAAGTTTTCATCAATGTTACTGGTGACTATTTAAATACCGCAAGTGTTAAGGGAGATAATGTAGATTTGAATCAGGATAATAATGTCGATACAGCTATTATTACCGATTTGGAAGAATTGGCACCTTTACAAAATCTGGCAATATGTGCAGATCAGCCAAATTCATTTGACCTGACTGTTCAGTCGGCTATTGTATATTATGGTCAGTTAGGTTACCTGGTTACGTACCATCATTCTCTAAACGAGGCCAACTCGAATACAGGAGCGATTCAGGAACCTGAATTATCCAATTATCAGGCAACAGATGGTGAAACCATTTGGGTGCGTGTTTCTCAGGAAGATAATATCTCTATTTACGCCACTACCTCTTTCCGTTTGTTTATCCATCCACTACCGGTAGCGAATACCAATCGCCTGCCTATGTATGGTTGTGAGATCAACGGTTCCGGATTTGCTAACTTTAATTTAGCGCTAAATCAGTCTAATATCATCGGCACGGCTACAGGTATTAACCTGAGCTATTATCAGACCGAGGCAGAAGCGGAAAACGGAGGACCTTCTCTTCCATTGAACTATACAGGACCTCAGGGTACTTTATATGTGAGAGTAGAAT